>JACXTT010004927.1_pt1 | contig 19608 bp, 18 predicted proteins | sample 9270951 | NCBI WGS metagenome assembly JACXTT01 (sample SAMN15532306, study PRJNA645909) | rock metagenome | isolation source: weathered quartz diorite | place: Puerto Rico | collected 2017-06-21 | reverse complement strand
AAAGCGGTGGTATTATACGTACCGGCCGACAAAGCACCAACAGATTATACGCACACCGACCATTAGCTTTGTAGCGGACAGGTGGAATAACGATTAACAATCCGGTCATCATTCCGCGTGCGCAACATATCATTACGCGCTCGCAGATCAGCGAAAACGCTCTCAAGGTTCTGAACCGTCTGAAAGACGCCGGCTACGCCAGTTTGCTGGTGGGCGGATGCGTGCGCGACCTCATGCTGGGACGCGAGCCCAAGGATTTTGACGTCGTGACGGATGCGCGCCCGGAACAAATCCGCAAGCTGTTTCACAACGCACGGATCATCGGCCGGCGTTTTCGTCTGGTACACGTACGTTTCGGTTGGGACATCATCGAGGTTGCCACTTTCCGCGCTATTCCCCGTGACATCTCAGAGGAGCCCCTTTCGACGGAGGAAGGAACGGAAGGGGAGGACGTTGAAAACGATGCTCCGACGGATGCACCGGACCAAAATATTTTTGGTTCCCGGGAAGAGGATGCCGTCCGGCGCGATTTCACCGTCAATGCGCTGTATTACGACATCCGTGACTTCAGCGTTATTGATTACGCAGACGGAGTCCCGGATCTCAAGGCCGGTATTCTGCGTGTGATCGGCGACCCCGAGACGCGCTATCGTGAAGACCCGGTGCGCATGCTGCGCGCGGTGCGCTTTGCCGCCAAGCTAGGTTTCAATCTTGAGGAAAAGACCGCCGCGCCCATCCGCGACCTCGCGCCCTTGCTGGCCACCGTACCGCCGGCACGGATGTTTGAGGAAGTACTAAAGCTCTTTCATGGCGGCTATGCACTCGAAACCTACGAGTTATTGCGCCACCACGGCCTGTTCCAGCACCTGTTTCCGATGACCGAAAAAAGCCTCGAGCACGAGAAAGGAGGTTTCCCCGTGACGCTGGTGCCGCGTGCGCTGGCCAACACCGATGCACGTGTGAACGAGGACAAGCCGGTGACACCGGCATTTCTCTTTGCCGCCATGTTGTGGGAGCCAGTGCGAGAACAGATGGGTGAACACATTGTACGCGGCATGAACAGCCATGACGCCATGTTTCGCGCCGCAGAACACGTATTACGCGAACAGTTGCGACACGTCACCATCCCCAAGCGATTCAGTGTGCCGATGCGCGAAATCTGGAGCATGCAGAGCCGTCTTGAACGGCGCGCCGGTCAGCAGGCATTCCGTCTGCTTGATAACAAACGTTTCCGCGCCGCCTACGATTTTCTTTTGCTGCGTGCTGAAACCGGCGAGGCCGACCAGGCCATGGCCGATTGGTGGACGCGCTTTCAGTCAGTGGATGAAAATGAGCGCCGCGCCATGGTGGCGGAATTTGCCACGCCCGGCGGTGGAGGCAAACGGCGTCGCCGTCGTCGACGCAAGCCATCCTCGTCACAGGTGTCAAGGCATGAGTGAGACACTGAAAAATACAACCAACGCCTATATCGGTTTGGGCAGCAACCTGGATAATCCCGTGGCACAGGTACGTTCCGGTGTCACGGCGTTGACGCGACTGGATCGGACGCATGTCGAGGTGTGCTCATCGCTTTATCGTACCGCGCCAGTCGGATGGCGCGACCAGCCGGATTTCGTCAATGCTGTCTGCCGCGTACGCACCGGGCTGATTCCAGCGACACTCATGTGGAACCTGCTTGAAATCGAAGATATGCATGGACGCCGGCGGCAAGGGGACAAGGGCGGTCCGCGAACGCTGGATCTCGATCTGTTGCTGTATGGCGATCAGGTAATCCAGATGGCGGAATTGACCGTGCCACACCCGAGACTCCACGAACGCGCTTTCGTCCTGTATCCTTTACACGAAATCGAGCCGAATCTGGCCATTCCAGGGCGCGGTACATTGCGCGAACTCTTGGCTGTCTGTACCGGACAGCGGGTGGAAAGGCTGAAAGATTGATAATAATTTGGGAACGCAGATGGACGCAGATGATAAAAGAGATAAACGCGGATTAACCAGACAAATTCTTATGCATATCTGCGTTGATCTGCGGATAGAATTCATATGAATATAAACAACCCGGGTTATGTCGTTGTCGAAGGGCCGATTGGCGTGGGCAAGACCAGTCTCGCTGTGCGTTTGTCGGAAGTGTTTGGCGCCAAGCCATTGCTTGAGCATCCCGAGGAAAACCCCTTTCTCGAACGGTTCTACCAGTCGCGCAAGTCGTATGCGCTGCCGACCCAATTATTCTTCCTGTTTCAACGTGCGCGCCAGATCGAACAGATCAAGCAGAGCGATATGTTCAGCAGCGGTTATGTTTCGGATTTTCTGCTCGACAAGGACAAGCTGTTCGCGCGCGCCAATCTGGATGACGATGAGCTGCGGCTGTACGAGCAGGTATATGCCCAGATGAGTCTGAACCTGCCGGTACCGGACCTTGTAATTTACCTGCAAGCGCCGGTGGATGTTCTGCATGACCGCGTACGCCGTCGCGGCGTCGAATACGAGCGCCTTATCGATCGCGACTATCTGCAAATCCTGGTAGACGCCTATACTCAGTTCTTTCATCATTACACGGCCGCGCCCTTACTCGTTGTCAACGCGGAGCGGATCAACATTGTGGATCGCGAGGCGGATTTCCGGACTTTGCTCTCCCATATCCGCAAGATTCGCAGCGGCCGCCACTTCTTCAATCCTCTTGCCGCCAATCTGTGAAGCCGGTTACGCTCACCACGCTCAAGGAAATGAAGCGCCGGGGCGAGAAGATCGCCTGTCTGACGGCTTACGACTACAGTTTCGCCAGCCTGCTCGATAATGCCGGCATTGACATGATCATGGTCGGAGACTCGCTTGGCATGGTTATGCAGGGTCATGAAACCACGCTTCCGGTCAGTGTCGCCGACATGGTGTATCACAGCCGCTGCGTGGCGCGCGGAACGAAACGCGCCCTGCTTATCGTAGACATGCCTTTCATGAGCTTTCAACAGAGCCCGTCGCATGCTTTTATTTCGGCGGGGCGCCTGATGCAAAAAGGTGGGGCGCAGGTGGTGAAACTTGAAGGCGGCGAGCCGATGGCCGAGACCGTGCGTTTCCTGGTGGAGCGCGGCGTGCCCGTGTGCGCGCATCTGGGTCTCACGCCGCAATCGGTGCATCAACTGGGTGGTTACCGTGTACAGGGGCGCGAAATCTTCTCCGCGGAACGGATTCGTCATGATGCCGGAGTTATGCAAGAGGCCGGTGCGTCCCTGCTGGTGCTTGAAGCAGTGCCAGCGGAACTAGCGAAAACGATTACCGCGGAACTGGATATCCTCACGATTGGAATTGGCGCGGGCAAGGATTGTGACGGCCAGGTGCTGGTGTTGCATGACATGCTCGGCATTTACCCGCGATCCAGCCCCAAGTTCTCTCGAAATTTCATGCAAGGCGCACCCAGCATCGAAGCGGCGATCAAATCCTATATCGCTGCTGTCAAATCCGGCGCGTTCCCCGGTCCGGAGCACGGCTTTCATTCTTCATGATCACGGTTGAAACCGCCGCCAGCCTGAAGGAACAGATCGCGCGGTTGCGCCAGGGCGGCAAACGCGTCGCTTTTGTCCCGACGATGGGCAACCTTCATGCCGGGCATGTGCGCCTGATGCAGGAGGCGCGGCATCGTGCGCAGGCGGTGGTGGCGAGCATATACGTTAATCCCTTGCAATTCGGCCAGAACGAGGATTTCGATTCCTATCCACGCACGCCGTCGCACGACAAGGTGGCGTTGCTTTCCGCCGGTGTTGATGTGTTGTTCAGACCGACGGAATCCGAGATGTACCCACGCGGACGCGCGGCACAGACTGCCGTCGAAGTGCCGGGCCTGAGCGACGAACTTTGCGGTGCGTTCCGTCCTGGGCATTTTCGTGGCGTCATCACGGCGGTGAACCGTTTGTTTAACCTCGTGACGCCCGACGCGGCCGTGTTCGGCAAAAAGGATTATCAGCAATGGCTGCTCGTTCGTCTCATGACGGCCGATCTCGGTCTGCCAGTGGAGATCGTTGGCGTGGACACGGTGCGTGAACCGGATGGACTGGCCATGAGTTCACGCAACAATTACCTGTCGCCTGACGAACGGAAATTGGCGCCACGCCTTTATGAGGCATTGAATACCTTGCGTGATCGTGTCCGGGACAAAGGCATGGCGCTGGAGACGGTGGAGGAAAATGCCATCGTAGAACTGAAGGCCGATGGATTCCGGCCCGACTATATCAGCGTTCGGCGTCAGCAAGACCTGGAAAAGCCAGGCCCGGATGATCGTAAGCTGGTGGCGCTGGTGGCAGCTTGGCTGGGGCAAACGCGGCTCGTCGACAATGTCGAATTCGAGCTGAAATCGTAAATTGAAAACGCGCGGTTTAGGTACGATAATATGAACTGTGTGCGCAGCGCACCACGGCTCACTCCCTTCTCCCCTTGTGGGAGAAGGGATGGGGATGAGGGGCGACCCCCCTCACCCTCATTCCCTCTCCCAGAGGGAGAGGGAGGCGAGCCGAGGCGCACACGACGCGCACTTTTTCACTCAGGAGATTCCATGCGCCGCATTATGCTCAAATCCAAACTGCACCGCGTGACAGTCACGCATTCCGAGCCTGACTATGAAGGCTCGGTCGCGATTGACGGACGCCTGCTGGATGCCGCTGACATCCGCGAATACGAGCGCATCGACGTTTACAATCTCGCCAACGGCGAGCGGTTCTCCACCTATGCTCTGCGTGCTGAAGAGGGTTCGGGTATCATTTCGGTTAACGGTGCCGCTTCGCACAAGGCCAAACCCGGTGATATCGTCATTATCTGTGCCTACGCCGAGTTCGAGGAAAAAGAACTCGCCACCTTCAAACCGCGCCTCGTGTACGTCAACAGTCGCAACCACATCACCCACACGCGTAATTCCATCCCGGTACAGGTCGCCTAGCTGTCGGTTGCCGTAACGGCGCCCTTACCTCGACCAGCGGTGAACATGGCCAGATTGCTGGCCGAACACCCCTGCAGTGCTGCTCTACTATCTTTAGGTATAGGGTGAATGGCAATGCCATGGCAGCATAGGAGGGTCTGAAGTATGCAAGATATCCTGATGAGACTGGTTGATGTCCCGCTGGCACGCATGTTTGTGCTTGCCGCCATCATCTTTCTTTTGGTCGCGGTGCTCGGCAAGATCGAGGGCAAGATCGAACCCGGAAAAATCGGCCGTATCGGCGCGACCGTGGTGGGGATACTGCTCATGGCTTCGGGTCTGGCGATGCACTTTATCGATGCCGAAGAGCTGCGGGATAAGTTGCGTGGAGGCGTGAGCGCGCGATATTCCGCGCCGGCCCGGCAATCGGGCGACGTTTTAGCCGGAACCGCGCGCGATTTTTCTGCTAGCAGCTCACTGGTGTTGCAAGCTGTGGCATCAGAGGGCGGTGCTGGATCGGCGGGCAAGGCGGCCGCGAGCGACAAAACCGAAAATGTCAGGTCAGTGATCAAGGTGGTTGCCGGTACCTACGGCCAAAATTGCGGCGCCAAACTCGGAAACGCCACAGCTCAGGTGGCGCGTGCCTGCGACGGACAGGCCGTTTGCCAATACAAAATCGACACCGCCACGCCGGAAGACGCAGTCCCGAATTGCGCCAAGGATTTCACCGCCGAGTGGAAATGTGGAGCCGCCGCGAACGTATATGCGGTCACCATGCCGGCCGGCGCCGCGCGGGCCGAACCTTTGCGGCTGGCCTGTTCGACACAGTAAAGTTTCAGGACCCGCAAAGAAAAGGGGCTACTGTAACGTAGCCCCTTTATTTTTTGGTACCGAGGTCGGACAAATCTGTCAGGAACAAGGAGCGACGCAGGGACGTGCCGTTTGCGAAGCCGAGGATGCAAATTGGACACGCGTAACGCGGCTCGAAGAGCGAGGCGTAATGAGCGAAGCGGGAACAGATAAAAGGTTTGGCCAGGGACAAGGTAAGTTATGTCTGCTTTGAAGAATATCTAATAGTGTAAGCACATCCCCAGTAACCAACCTGCGGGTAGATGCAGGCCCTTACTGCCACTGTAGGGTGTTTCCACGGCGTTACCGGTTGTCCTGTTCAAGGCTTGACACCCGCCTGCTTCCGTTTCTGTCGAGGCGTATTGATATGGGTCGGGTTGATACGAGCCGGGCGTCTTCATGCTCCCTTTTGCCGGTAACCAACCAATCATCAGTGATGTTGTCGGACGTGTCTCCTGACTTAGAAACAATGCTGAGATGGGGAACGATGCACTAGTCTCTGTCTCTTTGTTATTAGCAACATTGGATGTTTGTTTGCTTTGATATCGTGGAAACCAGGCAGGAACCTGTTCCATGGATTTTTGAAAAGCGGGAATAGCGGCATCGGATATAAAAAAATAGTACGGACGCGATGACTTAGCGGGAGTAGCGCTTTGTGCGTGATTTTCCGGGGCCACCGTTTCCCCGGCTGCTGTGGCCGCGAAAGCGATGCGGCATGTTAATGCCGCGCCGACAGCGCACGTGATGACCAATATTTTAGTGAAAGAAGACGGCATATGGATAAAACGGAGAATGGATTTTACCTGTTCTGATTATGGAACAACCTGTTCAAGTATCATGTCTACTCAGCAATCTATGACAGTTATTTGTCCGTGATGTTCCCTCTCTGGGTGTTGGTAATATGGAGAAATATTTACATGAAATCAAAGTCCAGCAGACTGTTGCGGCGAGTGACTCGACAGAGACTTAGTACGGGGACGCGCGTACTGCATGTGCAGATAGAGACAAGATTGAAGTTTTTAGGCCCAAAAGGAAAGGAAAAGAGGCTACCTTAAATGTAGCCCCTTTTTTTTGGTACCGAGGGTCGGAATCGAACCGACACGGTGTTTCCACCACCAGATTTTGAGTCTGGCGCGTCTACCAGTTCCGCCACCCCGGCTTGAGGCGCGCCAGTATAGCAATCTTGCCTTGGCTCTCACAATGTGATGTTCTGTCTACGATACCAAGGATGATTTCTGATGCGCATACTGGCGGGTGACATCGGCGGAACCAAGACGCTGCTTCAAATTGCTGAAAGCAAAGGCGGCCGATGTCGCGCCATGCGTGAGCAACGCTTCGACAGTGCCTCGTATGATAGCCTGTCTTCCATCATTGGCGAGTTCCTGAAACAGGAAGAAAGGAAAAATATCGGAGCCGCGTGTTTTGGCATTGCCGGACCCGTTAAGGAAACGACTCGCGGACAAAGCGTCAAGGTCACCAATCTGCCCTGGGAAATACATGGACGGGATCTCAAACGCCGGTTCAAATTTCCCCAGATTCGCCTCATTAACGATTTCCAGGCGGTTGGTTACGGGATCGAAGGCTTAGGCAATAAAGGTTGTGTGGTTTTGCAGAAGGGCGAGCCGGTCAAGCAGGGTCCGCGCGCTGTTATCGGTGCCGGCACCGGTTTGGGGCAGGGCATACTCATTTGGAATAAAGATCATTACGAACCGATTCCCACTGAAGGCGGGCATGCCAGTTTTGGTCCGACGGATGAATTACAAGCCGAGCTTGCACGTTACTTATTGAGAACCACCGGTCACACTTCATACGAGCTGATTCTTTCCGGCCAAGGTTTGGTGCGGCTTTATACATTTTTGAAAGAGCGTGGTGAGCCGGAATCACCCGCTATCGCGAAAGCCATGCAAGTCGAGGATCCGGCTGCGGCGATTACCCGCGCGGCAATGGAACAACAGGATGCGCTGGCCAATAAGGCCCTGGATTTATTCGTCAGTATTTATGGCGTTCAGGCCGGAAACTTGGCATTAACCGCCGGTGCCATCGGTGGTGTTTATGTCGCCGGCGGTATTGCACCCAAAATCATTTCAAAATTTACCAGTGGTAGTTTCATGGCGTCATTCCGCAACAAGGGCAACATGTCGCGCTATGTCGCGGCGGTGCCGGTACGTGTGATCATGAACCCAGAAGTGGGTTTGCTCGGCGCTGCTTTAGCCGCGAGCAGATTATCAAAATCCCGGTGGTAATCATTTGAGAGAATCTTGATCGTCCTCTGGACTTCCAGCGGATGCGCAGTTCGCCAAACCTTACATAAACCTTACATCATTTTGGTGAAGTTATTAGGAACGAATGACTGCCGTTGCGCGGTATACAATGACAGTCATGCGAATACTGATTGCCGAAGACGATTCCGTGCTGGCTGATGTTCTTATCCGCACGCTGCGCCAGGCTTCTTATACCGTGGATTGGGTTAAAACCGGCGCTGAGGCCGATACCAAACTCTCGACCCAAACCTATAGTCTGGTGATACTCGACCTCGGTCTACCGCAGGTTGATGGCCTTGACGTCTTGCGCTATTTACGCGCGCGCGGTTCGCGCACGCCAGTATTGATACTGACGGCACGCGATAGACTCGAAGATCGCGTGGCCGGTCTCGATATGGGCGCAGACGATTATTTGGCGAAACCGTTCGAACTTGCTGAACTCGAAGCGCGTGCGCGTGCGCTCATTCGACGTGGCCAGGGTGGCACCGGTAGTGTCATCGAGCTCGGCGCCCTGCGTTATGACATGCAGGGGCGGCGTGTTTTTATTCACGGCAAACCTGTCGATCTATCCGCCCGCGAGATTGGTGTATTGGAGGTGCTTGTTCTGCGTGTAGGCCGTGTCGTCAGCAAGGAACAATTGATGGAGCATTTATTCGAGGCAGGCGAAGAAGCTACTTCCGGAGCTATCGAGGTGTATATGCATCGTCTGCGCAAGAAACTGGAAGATGCTCAGGTTCTGATTAAAACCGTGCGCGGTCTGGGGTATTTGTTGGAGAAGCCTCGTGTTTCGTAGACAGACCTTGCGTGGTTTGTTGTTGTGGTATTTGCTTCTACCGCTCGGCATCTTGTGGGGTTTCAATGCGATGACGGCTTTTTATCTTGCCGAGAATTTTTCCAATCGGGCCTACGATCAAGCGTTGTTTGATACGACCCGGACTTTGGCGCAACAAATACAAACGTCAAAAGGGCGGGTGAACATAAATTTACCGACAATTGCCTGGAATATCTTGCACTATGACGAATACGATGAAATATTTTCTCAAGTAAAGTGGGTGAGTGGCGAGACGATCGCCGGCAATAGCAATTTAGCTCCTCCCCCTGTTATGGCCCATATAGCTGGAAAACCCGTCTTTTATAACAGTGCTTATCAGGGCAAGCCGATACGGATTGCAGCGCTTTATCTCCCCGTCAATGGCCAAGGTGTCTCACGCGAATTATTGGTGCAAACCGCAGAAACGCTGAACAAGCGAATTCGTCTAAGAGAAGAGATTATTTCCGGGGTAATGTTGCCTCAGCTTGTCTTGATTTTATTGGCTGCGATATCGGTGTGGATCGGTGTCAGACGCGGATTAATGCCGCTACGAAAAGCGCGTGAAGCAATTGCTAATCGCTCCGAGCGGGATCTTAGTCCGGTTGCCGAGCACGGCGCGCCGCATGAGATACAGCCGTTGTTGCACGCCATGAATGAGTTGATGCGAAGACTCAGTCAAACGCTTGAGGCCCAGCAACGGTTTGTCGCCGATGCCGCGCATCAGTTACGTACGCCGTTGACGGGCCTGATTGCACAGAGTGAATACGCGTTGCGTCAGACGGATCACACTATCTCACAACACGCACTCGATCAGATCAAAACCAGTGCAGAGCGTGCCAATCGGCTTATTCATCAACTACTCACGCTTGCGCGCAGCGAGGGTTCTTCAAGCTCTTCTCCGGTTTTTGAAACTCTGGATATCAATCAATTATTACGACAGGTGATCGCCGAGTGGGTGCCGACGGCGATGGTTCGAAATATCGATCTGGGTTATGAAACGCTGAAAAGCGCGGTCATGGTCAAGGGGAACGTTGTGCTGTTGCGCGAGATGATGGCAAATCTGCTGGATAACGCGATACGTTATATTCCTCAGGGCGGTAACATTACGGTGCGTCTATCCAATCCGGCCCATCCGTTGATTACCGTGGAAGACAATGGCCCCGGTGTTCCGGTCAAGGAGCGCGAACGTGTCTTTGAGCGATTCTACCGGCTTCTGGGTAACGACACGGATGGTAGCGGCCTGGGACTTGCCATCGTGCGCGAAATTGCCCTGGCCCATGGCGCGCGCGTCTGGCTCACTGAGGGCGCAGGGAGCAAGGGCGCATGCGTCAGCATTCAGTTTGAACGTTCAACATGAGTATGCAGTTTCATTGCCAGAGGTGAGGCGCAAGATCCAAAGACCGTCTCTATTTTATCGCTGGTGTAGATAGCGTGGCGTCCTGTAGCTTCTTTCGTTCCTTTTCTGCCCGGACACAAGTTACATCGCAGGCTTCGCGTGCAGCGATGTCCTTTTCATTTCTGCATTCGTAAACGCACCGCTTGAGTTCAGGGCTATCATCGTTTTTGATCAGTGTGGCAGCGGTGGTAAGGGTGGGTACGATGATCAAAGCGACAGCGATTAAAATTAAATAGCGCATGATTTGTTACTCCTGATGGCGATTTAGGTAATCTGACACGCAGAGTCCACGGCGACAGGTAAAAATACTCGCGACAAGTACAGTCGGTAGTCCAAGCAAGTCAGTATTTTGAAAATGGGCACTTTTCAAGTTTGTCGATATCGCTGACATTATTTCTGCCAACAGCGACTAGTTGTCGTGCCGCTGCTGTTCTTTGCGGTTTTGGCTCCGGTACTGTCGAGCATCATGGTTCGGCAGTCTGTATCGCTGAATTGTAAGCCGGTTGCCGTAGCAGTAATGAGATATCCTCCAGGAGGGACTCCTGTTTGAATGGTCAAGGTGTAATACCCGTTGGTGGATTGGTTGGCATTAGCGCCCAGACCGAGTGTGCCCGGACCGGACACGGGTATTTGGCAATTGACCCCACCTGCCGTGGTGATGTCAGTAGTGTAGGCGCTGCATTGAGAATAGAATTTTTCAAGATAGTTAGAGAGTTGAGATAAGGCCGTAAAGGCGTCAGAGCGGCGCGACTGTTTCATATACTGGGTATAAGCCGGATAGGCAATCGCGGCCAGAATACTGATGATGACGACCGTGACCATCAGCTCGATCAAGTTAAAGCCATTACGGTTTCGTGTGTTGTTCGAAATCATGTTTCCTCTTTTTGGCACTGGACGGATAACGGTCTTGATTCGGAGCCTCTCCCCAGTTCCGGGAGAGGCTGAATTCCGGCTTTAGACGTGTTTCCTATTGTTCATACCAGTAATTCCGCTTGACGGTATTGTTCAGAACGCCCTGTGCGGCGGTGGGCACGCCTCCCTTGCTACCCGCGTCAATGAGTCCCGAGGTTCCATCTTGCCGGAAAACAATGACGACTTGCGAAGGAATACCGGCTCCCACGGTCACGCCTCCGGCCCGGTCATCGGTGCTGGTGGTGACCCCCAGAGCGGCGGTCGCATTGAGCGCGTTAAGCGCGTACTCCGTCCCGGTGCCCGTGTCTGGCTGACAGGTATTGGTGGATGAAGATCCGGTGTTGGGCGGGGTGTAGGTCGTGGCAAACAGAACACCTTGAAAAATCTCGGTAGACGCCAGCACCTTCTCGCCTTTCCATGTCGTGCTCAAGCCGTTAGGCAGCGTAACGGCCGTTGACGCATTAAGGTTGATATACCAGCCCTTGTCACCGCTCAAAGTGGTGATGTCGTTCACCAGGGCGCTGCCGGTGTCCGTGCCGATCAGATTTGACGTGGCGTCGTAGAGTTTAGCCTCGGAAAGCGGCGTGGGGACCGCACCGCTGCTCAGCTTGCTGCCGGTTGCGCAATCGACCGTGGGCGCACCATTAGCGTAATTACAATCACGGAATGCATAGAGGCGATTATGAACTGGTTCGTTTCCCGACGAGTTGGCCGGCGACACGCGTGTGGCCGTCAGCAGATCGAGGGGGTCTTCACGGTCGCCACTACCGATGGTGATCATGTCGTAATTCGCGTTAGTCGAATAAGTGGCGTCATTGACTGGCGCGCGGTCGGGCGGATAGAAGAACTTGCGAATATCCTGCACCGCGGTGCCCGAAGGACAGGAACCGCTACTATTGTGTAATACACCGCTGCCGCAACCGACGTCGGCGAAGATGTAACCTGATGATCCGCCGTTCACATTGCCACTGGCGCCGAGCTGGGTGCCGAGGTCGATGCGCCACAGCTGACCGCCGGCATCGCCGACATAAATACGATCGATATTGCCATCACCATCGGTGTCGACCAGGCGTAGATCCGACGGAATGCTGTAGAGCATTTTCGGCAGCACGAGCGTGGCACTCGAGTTGCTGCTGGCCCACCAGATCAACGACCCGGTCAAGGGGTCAACCATATAAATGGCGTTACCCATGGTATCAGTACCGGCGGGTATCGCCGTGTCTTGATGCGGATCGTAGCCGCCGGCAAACAACAGTACTTCACGTGAGTTGCTATCGTCGGTACTGGAGTTGTTATCATTGCAGACGTTAGTACCGGATGTCGGGCACGCGAACCGCACACGCACGCGCTGCGGCTGCGACCAGGTTTGACCGAGCTGCGTGAAACTGCCGGTACCGCCCTTGATGACCCACATGAGTTTGGGCGGGGTAGCGGATTTATCGCTCAGGCTTGTCAGGGTGTGATCCGGTGTAATGTCAAAGGCGTAAATATTGCGCCCGCCGCGACGCATGCCGATGAACATGTAGGCATGATCACCACTTCCTGGTGAAATGATACCGTCGTTGTTAATGTCCTGACTCCAAACACTCGGAACAGCATCGACGCCATTGAGATGGTTGCCGGGGGCGTCTTGCGACAGCGAGTACTGAATGGAGTACAGCTCCTGAGGCAGGAATGACCATTCTTCAACGCCGGTATTTTCGTTGATCATCCGGATGACGCCGTCGTTATCGCCCACGACCATCTTGATGATCGGATTGCCGCTCCCGTCTTTTCCCATGGTTACTGGTGATACCGTGCTGTGTAGTGGATCGCCAAAGGTCCAGCGTTGTCCCGTAGGGGCGTTGGTATTGTAGCTGTCCTGACCGAGTATCCAGTTCACCAGGCTTTGCACTTGGGTGCTGGTGGCGGAAGAGGGCAGGCCGAGCAACGTCGGGCTGGCCGTTACCGCTGTGTAAAAGCTATTTGAGGATGATGTTGATATCGGAACACCCGCGGATGGCGAACTCAATCCGCTATAACTACCGCCGCTGCTGTAGTAGGTATACATATTGCGCGAGGCCACAGCCGGGACATTGGCTCCCGCGCCCCCTGCGTTGATCGTCGAACCGTCTGCCGTGGGGCTCCAATAACTTTGGGGCGTAGGCGTCGTGATAAAATTTCCTGCGCTATCGGTAACTTTCTTGCCGTTCATATCCAAAATATCCGTCAGCGCCGTGCATTTGCCCGCGGTGATGTCGGCAGTGGTGCAAAGCCTGTATTTCTTCACGTTCCCCTCCCAGGCAACGTCACTGGAAGGGAAAAACAGCGATAGATAGATATAATTGTTGTCGAATTGCTTGTTGAACGCGTTGATTGCCAGGCTAGGAGCCGAAAACGACGTAGTGTATGCCTGGATTGAGGCCAAGGTGGCGTTCAATGAGGCATTAAGCGCCGAGGCGCTGGTAGCGGTATAGGCCTTTGTTGTTCCGCTATAAAGCGCGGTATTGTTCAGTAGCGCTAAACCGGTGGAGCTAAGTCCCGTACCGAAGCCGACGGTATAGGTTGTGACACCGCCGCTTGAGATGCTGGGGTTGACGGGGTTCGCGTGCATCCAGGAGGCAAGCACATCGAGGCAGTCCGATCCAGCAGCCACCATGTTACACATTTTTTGTGGATTAGCTTGAGTTGGACATGCGTACTGTAGCGGTTTGCCACTGCTGTCATGGGCTGTAACGCCGGAGCAACTGTTGCTGCTCGTGCCGGTGATTAATTTTGTTATGGTTGTATTGGCATCAGTGTCACTGGTCGGGTCGCCGTCCGTCACGATAATAATATTGTTAATCTGGCACGTGAACTGCGTCGGTGCGATGTAGGTTTCAGAAGCGGGAACCACATAAACCGTATTTCCATTGCTGTCCGTTGTCGTCGTGCCGTTGGTAATCGCGGTAGTTTGCGTTGTGAAGGTCTCGGCGTTCAGATCTCGTGGCGGATCTTGCGGAGATTGATCATTTCCAAAAAATAATGTTTTGCCTGCATAGTATCTGTAGGCCTCGTACATCGTTTCCGCCAGCGGTGTGCTGGTTTCCGCGTTGATTTGAGCGATGGTGTCCGACATGTCGATGCGCCGCTGGTCATCCATATCGTTGACATTGAAAATTACGCGCCCGCCACTGCAGTTGGCGCTCAGGCAAGTGATGCCCCCACCGCCGCCACTGTTATCATTGAATACCATTAAGCCGAAGCGTACCGATTTATTGCTGTTGATGAGATCGATGAGGGCTTGCTTGGCGACTTGAATCTTCGTTCCGCCGGTTGAGGCCAGCACGTAGTTATTCAGGAAGGCCAGGTAGTTAGAGGTGTATAGGCCCAATGTTCCCCCTGTATAGGAAAACAGACCTGATGTGCCAGTTATGTAGGCTGTTGAGCCTGACCCTGCCGGCGATTTAGTGTCATTAAGTACTATACCGTCGGCTTTTGAGTTATTACTTTGTTTGTTATCGTTCTGGCAGTCAACATAGGTAATATTGCCGTCGACGATACCACCACCGTCAAGGAGCATCTTCCATTTGGTGCCGTTCCAGTAGGCGATGTTGCTGCCGGTGAAGAATCCCGGACTCGTCAAGGATGATGTTGACGCAAAGCAATTGTTCTTGCTCGGAGTAAACCATTGGCTGCTGGTAAAATCCGGTGTGCCGTTGCCGTCAGCGACATAGTAAATTCTGTTGGCGTAGCTGCTGCAATTGGCCGGTATAGCCGCCCCCGCCCCGGTGACGCCGGTCTTGCTGTCAAGCGTCGCGCTATTGCAGTAGTCAATCGAAGAATTATATGAAATTGGTTGAGAGCAACTATTGGAGCCGTCAGGGCATTCCGTCATGCTGCCCGAATTGTCAAGAATGAGCAGCACGTTCGGCGCGCCAACCGTGGCGGTTGATTGCGTCTGCAAATAAACGTCCGTGTCCATGGCTTCGACCGAGGTGCTTTCCAGCGCCGCCAGCGAAATGCCGATCGCGATGGTAAACAGGATATTTTGGATTTTCATGGCTGGTTTCCTCTTTGATAATCAAGGACCGGTAGGGCACGGTGCGCCGGTGATCAATCCCTGGTGAAGATTCACCTGGGCGAGCGTGTTATTGGTGGTACCAGCGACTGACTGGTCGTAATAGGCGGCACAGACGATAGAGCCCGAGGGCGTGCTGCTGCGCGGGGCCGGACCGATCTGTGGCTGTAGTGAGTCATACAGCGGACCTGCCGGACCCGTTGGTATGCTCACCGTGGCGATTGACTTCGAACTTTCTGTTCCGACTCCAGACGGAGTTTGATACGGGTACGGTGTGTTGTTTGTGCTGAAAAATTTGATCGGGTCCACGGTCGTGGTGCTGGTCTTGACAGCGTTGAGTGCCCTGCTTAAGCCGGAATCAGCCGCCTCGAAGGCGCGTGTCTGTTCCTGAGTGTTACCTGACATTAGTTGTTCCAGCGACGATGTGCGCAGGCTGCTGATGCCCAGGATGGTCAGGATCAGTAATACCACCAGGGAGAAAACCAGCGCCATGCCGCGTTGGCCACGACTGGTCGTGGGCGAAAAAATGGTTGTTATTTTTTCCAAGCGTATCTTCATAGCAAATCTCTATCTTTCAGGAGCACCGTCGTGGTGAAAACCCGGCGCGCATTGCGGTCGCCGAACGGTCCAACAACAGTGCCATTGACGTTGTAGGTGTTGTTGTCGATATCAGTATCCTTGGAGTTCGGCGTGCGCGCCAGAATTCCGATTCTGACACTCACCACGTTGGCCCAATCGGTTGCAGCCATTGCGCTCGCCTTGCGATAGTAACTGGGCTGGATATTCGGCGGGGTGGCGACACCGTACAGGATCTTCATGCTTTCGATGCCTTCCACGAGCTCAACGGTATTGCCACCGTTATCATCTCGATAGAGCGAGGGCACGTTGTTTGCATTGAGACGGATGTAATAGGTGCGTGTGCTGTAAGAATAAATTGTTGCGTGGGTGTCGTACTGTTTACTCAATTGAACCGCGGGAGTCAGGTGCGTCGAGTCTGCGACGTTTACCTGGACCAGATCCGCTTTTAAGCAATCCGCCACCAGGACCACGGCATTGTTTTGGAAGTTCGACGTGTTACCGATTGTGAGATTGCTCGAAAGGCCCGTCATTTGACTCGCAATTGGTTGCATCGTTGCCGTATCCACCCGGCGTATCACAATTGAATCCGGCTTGGCGATGGCGGCGGCGGTACCGGTCCAGAGGTTCGCGGGCATGGTTGTACTCCCGGAAGGAGACCAGGCCGGCGTCGAGCTGGACGTCACGTCATCGATCCCCTCAATCGGTGTCGCCAGATTCGATGTGCCGAAGTAGAGGCCCGTATTGGTAGCCAGATCGTTGGAGAGATGGTCGGCCACATCTTGCTGGCAGCCCATATAGCCTGTCATGCGCAGGTCGCGGAGCAAGTAGTACATGGCGAAACGGCCATTTTCTTGCACCCGGGCGAGGCGGTTCTGGTTGTTGGAGGTTTTATTCGAGCTCACGAACAGCTCGGCAACGCCCGCGAGGATAATGAGCCCAATAGTTACCGCGACCATCAGTTCCGTGAGACTGAATCCGGTCTGGGCACGGCGAGTAAGAGCGGGAGCGATCATTAGTAGATATCCAATACCCAGGTTTGCGACAATGGCGTGTTCGCGGTTGTGTTGCCCGTGGCGTCTCGCTTCTGTTCTAGCCAGTAAATGGTGATATTTGCCTGATTATTGGTACGCGAGATGAAGGCGTGAAATAACGTGTTCAGTGTCGCGGCATCCTTGGCGCCGGGCATGAGCATGTCCAGGTTGTAATACCATTGTCCGAGATCGAATTGCGCCATCGCAGCGTTATTGCACGTGCCGGTGTCGCAGACACAGTTGTGATTCTGATTACAGCTGTAGTTGTTGTTGCTGATGCTATCGATAGTATTCGCTGATGCAGCGCTGACGTCGTAGTTGCCCGCCTGAAAGGCGGGCACGTTTGCGCGCATGCGTTCCGCCAGGTCGTAGGCCAGATAGGTGGCCTGGGTGCGGGAATAGGAATTGGTGTTATAGCGCAGCCCCGTCGTTTGCAACATGGCCAGCCCCAGGAGACCGACGGCTAATATTGCCAGCGACACGAGCACTTCGATGAGGGTGAAGCCACGGTTCCCCAGGACTCTAAAATTATGAATAAAAATTGGTGTGATTTTTCTCATGGGCAATTAGAGACATTATTATTGGCGGCGACCATGGCACGGCCCGTTCCGCCACTGAGACAGACGACGCGTTTTTGATTGACAGTGGTGCCGCTGAATTGAAGGCTTGTAAAGCCGGTCGTCATTGAACCAATACGATTAAAAATAAGTGTATTAGCGCCGACGGGATTGGTGGTTGCCGTGAGACTGCTTGGGAGCACATCGTGAATTTTAAGTATTGTATCACCACCGCCCGCGTTGTAAGTGCCGCTGGAATCTGCGTCGACAAAAATTATCCAGCCTGCTGCCCAAGTGGTTGGCGATGCCGCGCAACTGGTTCCCGTCGATGAGGCGCAAATTCCCATTTGCGAGGCTGATCCTCGTTTCATGGCTTCAATGCGGGCATGGCTGACATCGGCGACGAAATCATTGGTTGCCGCGGTCAGACGGCCGGATTCGACAAACTGCCGATAAGACGGTATAGCGATAGTGGCAAGAATACTGGCCACAGTCAGCGTGACAATCATTTCAATTAATGTGAACCCATTTTTTCTGGAATACAGAGAAAAATAAGGACGTGATATCCCAATATTTATTTTCAGTATTGAGTTGTCGTGACGCATAGACCAATCAAGCTCGAATTTCTTGCTCCTGACTTTAAAGCTTCGATCGCCATCAATTCCTGGGGTGATTGGGTGCGGCATTGACAGCGTGACAACCGCGAGATTGATTAAAATTTAGAGGACATGTCTTACTTTGAGCTTACAAAACGCCCAGTTACTTACTGCAATCTTACAAACCACTGGGTTTAGCAGACCTGATGTTGTATTGCGGCGGAAGAGAAATGACCTAACAAACTATATTTGAAGGTGTTTTCAGACGGAGGGGGGATTTAATAATATATATTAGGTAAGGGGTTAATTTAGTGACAGAAATAATGTTGGCCAAGGTGGCTCCATCGAGCCTGCCTCGCTGTAGTTGCCGGCGTCAGATACAAAAAAACAGGTACGCTTGAATATTAAAAACGAATGGCACGAATCACGTGCATTAGAGTTGACGAAAAAAACGGTTAGATGACGATGCGATTTTGAAAAATTCGGTAATCCATGTCGGGGAACAGGCTGTCGCGCGCGGAGATTTCACTTAGATAATGTTGATCGTAATTTCCTGACTCAACCATGTCGGCACAACGGTGGAAGCGGTGCAGGTGGGTTTTAAAGCGTCGGACCGCGTAGTCCACGCTGGTACCGGTTTTCATGATGAACGGCCAGTCACTGGATTGCGCGAGCAGCAATTCACGTGATGCCTGGTCCAGTGCCCAACGTTGTGTGCCTTGCGAATCCGGGAAGCGCTGCACCAGCGCACTCATTTTTTCGGCGGCGATGTGCAGGTACGGGTATATCCAGTCATTCGTGCCGTTCAGCCACACCTCGTGGAAGCCGCCGGCACCCCAGCTGCATTCGGGCGGTGCGGTCGGTTGCAGGTCGGAAAAGCGGTCGAGATATTCCGATGGCGTGATGGTCTTGAAGTCGCCCTGATCGCAGGCAATTTTGCGCAGTAAAAAATCTATCCATTGCGGTCCTTCAAACCACCAGTGGCCGAAGAGTTCGGCATCATAGGGCGCCAGAATAATCGGCGGGCGGTCGAGGAAGGAAGTAAGCCAGTTGATCTGGTGTTGACGGTTGAACATGAAGTGCCCGGCGTGTTCCGCGGCGCGCTCGCGCGCCCAGCCGGGATGATAGGGCTCCTTCCAGTCGGTCTTGCCGGTGATGCGGTGGTATTTCAGGCCGGTGAATGTCGGGATGCCGGCATGATGCAGTTTCTGGACGTGAGACTCATGCACGTCGAAACCGGCATCACGGTAGAACTCGCGGTAGGCGGGATCGCCCGGATAGCCTTCCTCGGCGGACCATACCTGTTTGCTGGATTCGTAATCGCGTCCGAACGCCGCCGGGCCTTCGGGTGTGCGGATCGGGCGATGCACGCCGTACTTCGGGCGCGGGTCGGCGTTAAGCAGACCATGCGAATCGAGAATAAAATAATCGATCCCGAATTCCCGCAGCAGACGATCCACGCCCGGCTTGTAGCCGCACTCCGGCAGCCAGATGCCGCGCGGTCGTCGGCCGAGGATGCGTTGATGCGTGCGTACCGCCATCGAAAGCTGGGCATAGAGACTTTCTTCGTTAACCGCCAGCAGCGGGAAATAGCCGTGAGTGGCGCCGCAGGTAAGAATGTCGAGAGAGCCGGCTTCCATCAGACGGCGGAGGGCTGTCGTCACGTCCAGGCGATCC
>JACXTT010004926.1_pt1 | contig 19610 bp, 16 predicted proteins | sample 9270951 | NCBI WGS metagenome assembly JACXTT01 (sample SAMN15532306, study PRJNA645909) | rock metagenome | isolation source: weathered quartz diorite | place: Puerto Rico | collected 2017-06-21 | reverse complement strand
GCCTCTCGCGCCTGCGGCCGAGCACGATCCCCACGGGCACCAAGACCAGAGGAAGCGCCAGGAGGGCCCCGAACCAGGCGCGCCTTTGGAGAGGAGGCTTCGCCTCCGCGAGCGGCCCGCGGCGCATCTTGAGGAAAGCGATGTCCTTCGTGTTGGCTTGGACCTCGCCACGGGAGATGACCGGCTCGACCCCGGAGCTGCCACGCCGGACCGTCAAGCCCGGAAGCTCTCCGGTCAACTGACGGTAGCTTCCCGTCGAGGGATCGAAGTAGGCGAAAGACGGCGCTGGGACCTTGAGCGTGCCGGGCGACAGCGGCACCACGACCCACTCCCAGACTTTCTTCGCTCCCAGGTGCTCGGCGCCGGTGGTCGTGTTCTCCTGAACCTTCGGATCGTAGACCTTGACCTCCGGTGGAGCGTTCAGCTTGGGAGCTTCCGCGGATTGGAGAGATCCTTCCCCCTCCACCGTGACGCGCAATGCCACCGCATCACCCAGGTCCACCGCGCCGCGGTCCACGACCGACTTCATCCGGAACGAGCCGACGGCGCCGGAGAAATTGGCGGGGCGGCCGACTTCGGGGAGCGGCTTGACGTCGAGCTTGACGGGGGCCGTCTTTCGGATGACGTTGACGAATCCGCCCAGCGAGAAGAACGACGCAAACGGATCGCGCGACGAACGGCGGAGCTGCACTTGCGCCGAGAACGGTGGGATCGTCAGTGGCCCCGAGCCTGTGGGCACGACCAGCTTTCGCGCAACCGGGTACGCGTTGTACTGGCGGCCGTTCATGACGACGACGTGCCTCTCGCGCCCCGGATCGACCTGGATGTCCTCGGCCCAGAGCCCGGGGAGTGACGGGAGGTCCGTCCACGAGAAGCCGTTGACGGGAGCGGCGGCATACAGCGTGACGTCGAGGCGGAGCGGCTGGCCGCTCCACGCACCGTTCGACGAGAGCTTGGTCTGAAGAAAGACGTCGACCGAGGCGTCGTCGACGTTGCCCTCGTCGTCGCTGTCGTCGGGAGCTCCCCGCCGTTGTCCCTGGGAGGGAGGCGCGGGACCGCTCCGGCCGGCGAGCACCGTGAAGTGCAGCGGGTCCGTGCGGTAGATCGTTCCGCCCACCTTGACGTCGAGAGGGGGGATCTCCGCTTCCCCGGGTCCAGTCGGCAACAGGACGTAGGTCAGCACGAGCGAGCTGGAGCTGGCAATCCGCCCGTTCTCGAAGCTGTACGACGAGTTCCGCGAGGTAGACGGTCCTCCGGCCACCCGGAGGTTCTTCATCGTCGGGAGTCTCGGCGAGCTGATGTCGGGAATCGACGAGCCGTCGATGCTGATCACCAGGCGGACCTGCGTGGTGTCGTAGATCCGGCCTTGCGGGACGACCTGAGCCGTGACGCGCACGTCCTCCGCGGTCGCCGCGGAGAACGCAGCGAGAGCACCCAGGGCCAGCGCGATGCGGATCACCAGTCCTTCTCCGGCGTCTGGTCGTCTTTGGGCAGCCTGGCTTGGGCCTTTTTCACGTTCTGTTTTTCCTGATCGCTCAAGCGATCGAGAAGCTTCGCGGCCTCTTCCGGCGTCATCCCTCCGGCCTGCGGCTTCTGGTCCTTCGCTTCGCCTTTCTGCTTGTTCTGGGCCGACTTGTCGTCCGCCGGCTTCTTGTCGTCCTGCTTGTCGCTCGGGGACGACTGCGGCTTCTGGTCCTTCTTCTGCTGGTCTTGGTTCTTCGGAGGCTGCTTCTGCGGCGGGTTCTTCTTTTCCTCGAGCGCACGAAGCGCCATCTCCAGATTGTGCTTCGCGTCGCCGTCGCCCGGTCTCGTCTTCAGCGCGCGGGTGTAGGCCTTGACTGCCTCGTCGTACTTCTCGTCGTGAAAGAGGGCGTTCCCCAGGTTGTAAGCGGCGCGGGATCCCAGATCGGGGCTCGCGGCTCCCAGGGCGCGCTCGTACGACTCCGCGGCGCCCGCGTAATTCTCCTGGCGGTAGAGGACGTTGCCGATGTCGTAGTGGAGCTCGGGCGCCTCGGGAACCGCCGCTTGGGCCTTCTGGTATTCCCTGAGCGCCGGGTCGTTCTGCCCCTTCTTGTAGAGGGCGTTCCCTTTCTCCGTACGACGATGGGCCTCGCCGCCCAGCAGGGTCGACAGCCCCGCGAGAAGGACGAAAGTGATCGGGCGAATCACGGGGCCTCCCTCCTCTCCGACACCAAGGTCTCCACGACCAGCGCCAGGAGCGCGAGCGCCAGCGGGATCTGGAAGCGCTCGACCCAGCGGGTCTTGAGCACGGTCTCCGATCCGGCGGCGTCCAGCGAAGCGAGCGCCTTGGCGATCTCTTCCACTTCCCCTTCCGCGGCTGTCGCGCGGTAGTACTTGCCGCCCGTCTCGACCGCGAGATTGCGCATCGGCCGCTCATCGAGGCGCGTCGTGACGAGGCGCCCCTGCCGATCCTTCTTATACGCGCCGGACCCCCCTTCCGGTATCGGCGCCCCCTGATCGGTCCCGCATCCGATCCCGTAGACGATCACCCCCGCGCGCTTGGCGGCGGCGATCGCCCCCTCGACGCCACCTTCATGGTCTTCCCCGTCGCTGATCAGGACCAGCGCCCGTCCTTTGGCCTCGGTCCCCTCGGCCGCGGCAGGACCGAGGGCGCGCACGCCTTCCTCGATCGCCGCGGCCAAGGCGGTCCCGGGAACCGAGACCGCATCGACGTCGACGGCGTCAAGGAACAGCCGCACCGCTTCGTGATCGAGGGTCAGGGGGCAGGCGATCGCGGGCTTGCCGGCGAATGTGACCAGCGCGATCCGGTCCCCCTCGAGGCGGTCCAAGAGGCTCGATGCCGCCCGCACGCCCCGCCCCAAACGCGACGGCGCCACGTCGGCGGCCGCCATGCTCTTCGAAGTGTCGAGGACGATCGCGAGCTCGATCCCTTTTCTCGTGATCGACTCCGTCCCCTGCCCCCACTGGGGTCGCGCCGCCGCGAGGACGCCCGCCGTCGCCGCCACGAGGAGCGCGATGGTCTTCGCCGCTCGGCGGTGTGAGCTGACCTCGGTGCGCAGCCGCGAGACGTGCGCCTCCCCTCCGGCGAATTCGGCAAGGGCGCGTCGGCGCCACGCTCCGGCCGCCAAGATTCCCACGGCCAGGAGAGGCACCGCGAGAAGCGCCCACAGCACGACCGGCTCCGCGAAGCGCATCAGGGAATCCTCCGCAGACGCGTCCCGGCCAGGAGAAGCTCGAGTCCCAGAAGGAGACCGGCGGGCACGAGGGCCTGCATGAACTTTTCCGAGTAGAGAATACGAACCCGGCTCTGCATCTCGGTCTTCTCGAGCGCGTCGATCTCCTGGAACGCCTTCGCGAAGCCCGAGGCATCGGCCGCCCGGAAGTAGCGGCCCCCCGTCGTCGAGGCGATCTTCCCCAGGAGCTCTTCGTCGAGATCGGCCTCGACCTGAACGTACTGTCGCCCGACCCGCGGGTCGTCGACGGCGCACTGAACGGGACCCTGCGACCCGACGCCGATCGTGTACACCTTGTAGCCCAGGGCGCGGGCCGCCTCGCCGGCCGATTCCGGGCCGAGCTGCCCGGAGTTGTTCCGCCCGTCGGTGACCAGCACCACGACCTTGCTCTTCGCCTTCGACGCCCGCATGCGATTGACCGCGGTCGCCAGCCCCATGCCGAGCGCCGTGCGGTCCTCCCCCGGCGGTGCGAAGTCGATCTCGTCGACGAACCGCTGCAGCATGTCGTGGTCGAGCGTCAGCGGGCAGCGGGTCGTCGCGACGCTGCCGAAGGCGACCACGCCGATCCGGTCCTCCGGACGGCCTGCGACGAACCGGGAGATGCAGTCCTTCGCCACCGAGAGGCGGTTCCTCGGGCGCGTGTCCTCGCAGCGCATCGAGCCCGAGATGTCGAGAGCGATGACGATGTCGACGCCCTCGGTCGAGACGGTCGTCAGGGCGGAGCCGGACTGAGGACGGGCCAGCGCCACGACGACGAGCACGATCGCCGCGGCACGCAGCCACGGGAGCAGTCCCTCGAGGCGGACCCAAGGGCTCTGCGGAAGCCCTCCCACACCCGCGGCATCGGGAAACGCGATGCGAGGGCCGCCGGCTCGGAGTCTTCGGATCAGGAGCCAGGCGGCGATGGCCGCCAAGGGAAGAAGAGTCAAGGCCCACGGCGTCGCCAGTCGGCTCATCGCGCGGGCTCCGCGACCGGGGCCTCAGCAGGGGTGTCGACGGGCTTCGTCATGTCGACGAGCCTGTAGGCTTCCTCGACCGCCGCACGACACTCGGCCGGCCCGGCGTCGAGGCGGGCGAATTTGACGCGATCTCCGGATTCGAGGAGCGCGCGGGCCAGGACTCCGGCATCCGCGGGAGCCCCCGCGCGCTGCAGGGCGCCCGGAACCTCGGAGGTCGTGCGCTCGAGCAGCTCGACGCGATACCGCCCTTCGAGATACTGCTTCACGATGTGCGTCAGCTCGTCGTAGAACAGGCCGATCTTTCCCTCCTCCGCGAGCCGCCGCGCGAGGAGCTTTTCCAGCTCTTCGTAGACCCAGACGTGCGGGGGCAGTTTCCGGAACGGATCGACGGGCGCGGCGATCGCCGCGAGCCTCGCCGCGTACCGCCTCCAGAGCCACCACGCGATCCCCGCCCCGCCGAGCAAGCCGGCGAGGGCAACCATCGACCACTTGAGGGCCCGGAAATCCGGTGGGATCGACGCGGGCGGCTTGAGGTCGGCGAGATCGGGAGGCTTCTCCCCCGTCTTCGCGGCCGGGAGCGTCGCTTCGATGAGGAGCGCGACGGGCTCGCTCGCCACCGTCGCGGCCCGCCCGTCCTTCACGACCGGCACGACGACCTCAGGCACGGTGACCGCCCCGAGTTGGTAGACGGCGATCGTTCCGCTCCAGACGCGCATCGTCGATCCCGGGGCGGGCGTCTCCCACGCCCCCGAGAGGACCTGCGCCGGCCCCCACTCCACGGGGAGAGCGGACGTGTCGACGCTCTCCCCCGCGCCCGCGTCGACGGTCAGCTTGGCCTTGATCGCGTCGCCGATGTGAGCCTTGGTCGGCTCGAGCGACAGGGTGGCCGTCGCGGCCGGTGCGCCGCGCACCGCGCAGACGACGGCGAGTGCGGTGATCCAGCGCTTCACGTCAGGCCCCCGCGCGGGCGACCCGCCGCGCCCGCTCGCGGAAGAAGTTGACCAGCTCGCGGTCGTAGTCGGCGCCCGTCGACAGCTCGAGGATCTCGGTGCCGGTCCGCTTGAGGGTGTTGCGCGTGCGCACGCGCTCGCGCTCCCAGCGCTCGGCGTAAAGGCGCCGCACCACGTTGTTGCCGGTGTCGATGACGACCGGCCGGCCGGTCTCCGCGTCGCGGAGCGCGACGAATCCGGCCTTCGGCAGCTGGCTCTCGCGAGGATCGGAGATCGCCATCGCGACCAGGTCGTGCTTCAGGTTGACCACGCGCAGCGTCTTCTCGTACCCCGCCGCCTGGAAATCGGAGATCAGGAAGACGACCGCGCGCTTGGTGACGACGCGGCGGAGCACCTCGAGCGCCCCGGCGAGATCGGTGCCGGACCCCTCGGTCTGAAAGGCGAGAAGCTCGCGCAGCACCCTCAGGCCGTGCTGCCTTCCCTTGCGCGGCGGGACGAACCGCTCGACGCGGTCGGTGAAGAGGAGCAGGCCCACCCGGTCGTTGTTCCGGATGGCCGAGAACGCCAGGAGGGCCCCGATCTCGGCGGCGGTCTCGAGCTTCGTCGCCGCGGCGCTCCCGAACCGGCCCGAGGCCGAAGCGTCGACGACCAGCACCACGGTCAGCTCGCGCTCCTCCGTGAACTTCTTGACGAAGGGGTGCCCCATCTTGGCCGACACGTTCCAGTCGATCGTTCGCACGTCGTCGCCCGGCTCGTACTCCCGCACCTCAGCGAACTCCACGCCGCGCCCTTTGAACACCGAGTGATAGGAGCCCGCCAGGCTCTCGTCGACCAGGCGCCGTGTCCGGATCTCGAGGCGGCGCACCTTGCGGAGCACCTCTCGTGGGTTCACGGCACCTCGACCGCGTCGAACACGCGCTGCACCACCTCGTCGGGGGTGACGGATTCCGCTTCGGCCTCGAACGAGAGGATCAGACGGTGCCGCAGCACGTCGTGGCCGATCGCCTTGATGTCCTCCGGCGAGACGAACCCGCGGCCGCGGAGAAACGCGTGCGCTCGCCCCGCGGTGATCAGGGACAGCGTCGCGCGCGGCGAGCCGCCGTATTGAACCAGCCCTTCGAGGTCGAGCTTGAAATCCTTCGGCCGCCGCGTCGCCTGCACGAGCCGGACGGCGTAGTCCTTGATCCGGTCGTCCACGTAGATGGCGTGCATCGCGGTGCGGGCCCTCTCGAGATCGGAGAGGTCGACGACCGGCTTGACCTCGGGAATGTCGGAACCGGTCATGCGATCGAGAATCAACCGCTCTTCCTCCGGGGACGGGTAGTCGACGCGGAGCTTCAGCAGGAACCGGTCGACTTGGGCCTCGGGGAGCGGATAGGTGCCCTCCTGCTCGATGGGGTTCTGGGTCGCCAGGACGAGGAACGGGGCGGGGAGCGGATAGGTCGAATCTCCGATCGTCACCTGCCGTTCCTGCATCGCTTCGAGGAGCGCGCTCTGCACCTTGGCCGGAGCTCGGTTGATCTCGTCCGCCAGGACGAAATTCGCGAAGAGCGGCCCCTTCCTCGGGAAGAACGATCCGTCCTTCTGGTTGTAGATCAGCGTTCCCGTGAGATCGGCGGGCAGAAGGTCGGGCGTGAACTGGATCCGGCGGAAGCTGCCGTTGACCGCACCGGCGAGCGATCGCACGGCGAGGGTCTTGGCGAGCCCCGGCACCCCTTCGAGGAGCAGGTGGCCGCGCGACAGCAGCCCGATGACCATGCGCTCGAGGAGGTACTTCTGCCCGACGATCACTCGCCGGACCTCGCCGAAGAGCTGCTCGACGGCAGCCCCCTCGCGCTGCACCCGATCTTGGACTTCTTGGACCGATTCGCTCATCGAACCTCCTTCAGAATGGCTCCAGTCCCAGCACGTGACCGGCATTGAGGTGTGGACGAACCCCGATTGTAGAAACGGTCGTCCAGGGTGTCAAAAAGGCGCGGCTTCTCGCGAAGTGGACCGGTGTCGGACCGGGCTCCATATTCCGCCGGGGCTCAACGGGCGCCAGGAGGGTTGGCGCTCCGACTCCTTGGGGTTGTGTCGTGCAAAAAAAGCTCGCCGCATCGTTCCTCCTCGTGACGTTCCTCTGCACCGCGGTAGCCGTCCTGGTTCCTCGCTTTCAGCCGGATCCGTTCTGGACGACGGCGCTCGTCGTCAGCCTCGACATGGTGATCGGCTTGGGAGGCGCGTGGCTGGTCTCCTGGCTCGTCGTCCGTCGCATCAGGCACCTCGCCGCGGCGGCTTCGCTGATCAGCCGCGGCGATCTGACCAAGTCGATCGATGTCGAAGGCTCGGACGAGACCGCGGAGCTGGCGCGATCGTTCGACGCGATGCTCGTCAACCTTCTCTCGGTCCTCAAAGAGGTTCGGAGCGGCGCCGAGCAGCTCTACGGCTCGGCCCTCTCGCTCTCGAAGACCTCCGAGGAGGTCAATACGGCGACCGCCGGGATCGCCGAAGCCGCCCGCGTGATCGCGCGCGGGGCCGACGCCCAGGCTGACGACGTCTCACGGACCTCGGCCCTGACGCGCGACCTCACGGGCTCGGCGGATCGGGTTGCCGAGGCGGCCGCGTCCGTGCAGGAAGCCGCGGAGGAAGCCTCGGTCCGGGCGAACACGGGGGCCGCCGCCGCGCGCCGCGCCGCCGAGGGAATCATCGGGCTCAAGACCGCCGTCGACTCCAGCGCCAACGCCGTCGAGGGATTCCAGATCCGCGCCGACGAGATCGGCAAGATCGTCACGTTCATCGTCTCGCTCGCGGAGCAGACTCACCTGCTGGCGATCAACGCCACGATCGAGGCCTCGCGGGCCGGGGAGGAGGCGCGCGGCTTCGCGGTCGTCGCCGAGGAGGTGCGGCGGCTGGCCGATCACGTCAGGGGATTTGCCGACCAGATCGGTTCCGTGAGCGACGAGATCCGGGGGGGCTCGCACGTGGTGGCGCGCAGCATTCGGGAGAGCGTCGAAGCAGCCGGCTCGGCGCGCGAGATGGTCGATCGAGCCGCCGCATCGTTCGACGGCGTGCTCGATGCCACCCGGGGGACGACCGAGAGAGCGCGTGCGATCTCCCGGGGCGTCGACGAGCAGCGCCGGCTCGCGCGCCAAGTCGACGAGGCGCTGGAGCGGATCGTGCGCATCGCGCGCGAGAACGCGCGCGGCACGGAAGAGACCTCGGCCGCGACGAGCGGGCAGACCGCCTCGATGGCCGCTCTCGCCACGTCGGCCCACGAGCTGGCCCGTACCTCGGATCAGATGAAGAACCTCATCGCGACCTTCAGGCTGCGGGACTAGAGGTGGACGTCCTGTTCTTCGATCTGCCCGGCTCGCCCTGCGCGATCGCCCTCGAGTCCGTGGCGGACGTCGCGCCGGCCGGCCCGATCCATCCGGTGCCGCTGGCCCCGCCCGCGGTGCTCGGTCTCGCGGAGCAGCGCGGAAGGGCGATCGCGGTGATCGACCTTCCTTCCCTGCTGGACGTCGGCCCGATCGACGGGAATCGCGCGGCGCACGTATTGCGGCTCGCCCCGCCGCTTGCGGGAGCGGCGTTCTGGGTCCCCGTGCCCATCGGCTCGGGTCACGGCACGCCCGCGAGCCCCGGCCACGTCTGGATCGACGGGAGGCTCCACGCTCTTCTCGATGCCGAAGCGCTCGTCAAACGGGCGGGAAGTTTCCACTGACATGGACCTCACTCCGTATCTCGATCTCTTCGTCGCCGAAGCGCGCGAGCACATCGGCGCGGCGGCATCGCTCGCGGCGTCGGCCGATGAGGGGGCCGGCGGGGAGCCGGCCGTCCGCGAGCTGTTCCGGCACGTTCACTCGGTCAAGGGGATGGCGGCCTCGATGGGATACCCGGCGATGAGCTCTTTGGCCCACGAGGCGGAATCGCTGATGGATCAGCTGCGCGAGGGTCGCAGGACCCCCACGGGCCGAACCCGGCGGGCGTTGTGCGACGCGCTGGCCTGCCTCGAACGGATGGTCGACCGCGCCGAAGCCAAGCAGACGGTGGACGACGAGGAGCGGGCGCCGCTGCAGGAGCTGCTACGTAGCCTCGTGGTCGGCACCTCGGGTGCGCAACCCCCGTATGCGGAGGCCGACCCCGGTGGAAGCGCCCGACCCGCGGGGGACGCGTCGGCATCCGGCCCGGCGGGCTGCGTGAAGGTCGCTCTGATCGTGCGGCGCGACCGCACGTTTCCGTCGGTGCGTGCGGCGGTCGTCCTGGGACAGCTCGGAAAGCTCGGCGCGCTCAAGCGGATCGAGCCTCCGATGGCCGCTCTTCGCACGGGAAGGTTCGACGGACGCCTGTCGGTCGCGCTCGTCTCGGATCTCACCCTGCGCGCGCTCGCGGCGAGAATCGCCGCGCTCGAGGACGTGGACAGCTTCACCCTCGCTCCCCTGGAAGCGCCTCCCGAGACGCCGGCTCCCCAAGGCATTCGGGCTTCCCTGCGCATCCGCGCGGACCGGCTCGACGCCATCATCGAGGACGTTCTCGAGATGATGTCCTCGATCGGGCGCCTCGATGCCGGCCTCTCAGACCTCATGCCCGGCTCGCCTCTCGCGAAGGAGGCGCAGTCCGCCCGCCTGATCGCGCGCCGCGCTTACGACGGTCTGGTCGAGATGCGTCTCGTTCCGTTCGAGGTCGCCACGCAGCGACTGCGCCGCGCGGCGGAGGAGCTGTCCAAGAAACTGGGCAAGCCGATCCAGCTCCAAGTGGATGGGGAAAGCGTCCGGCTCGATCGCAGCCTGCTCGAGCGGCTGATGGACCCGCTTCTCCACATGGTGCGCAACGCGATCGACCACGGCATCGAGCCCGCGGACAAACGCGCGGTCCGGGGCAAGCCCGTGGAAGGGCGCGTGAGGATCGTCGTCGAGCGCCACGCATCGCGGCTCTCGATCCTCGTCGAGGACGATGGCCGCGGGCTCGATCCTCGCGCCCTGAAGCAGGCGGCCGTGGAGCGAGGCCTCCTCACGCCCCTCGAGGCTGTTCGCCTCTCGGAGCAGGAGGCGCTCGATCTGATCACGCGACCGGGCTTCTCGACCGTCGACGAGACAACGGAGGTGTCGGGTCGCGGCGTCGGGATGGACGTGGTCAAGCACGCCGTCGAGAACGCAGGGGGGCGACTGCGAATCCAGGCGCGGCCCGGTCGCGGAGCGCGATTCGAGCTCGCTCTCCCGCCGACCGTGGCGCTCGTACAGGCCTACCTCGTGCGATCCGGCGACGTCTCGTTCGCGGTCCCGCTCGCCGCGTTGACCCGGATGGCGTCGATGGACGACCACGGAACGATGTGGCGGGAGGGACGGCGGTTCTGGAATTCCGGCTCGGAGGAAGTGCCGGTCTGGTCGCTGGCCGACGTGCTCAAGCTCCCGCCCTCGTCCGCGCCTCCCGGCGCGGGCATGGCGTTGATCGGCGAGGCGGCGCACGGAGATCGGATCGGGATCGAAGTCGACGAGGTCGTGGGACGACGCGAGCTGGTCGTCCGGCCGCTTCCGCTCCCGCTGTCCGGCCTTCGCGGCTATTCGGGGGCGGCGATCCTCGACAACGGCGCGATCGTGCTCGTCCTCGACCCGGCGAATCTGCCGCTGGTTTAGGCCATGTGCTTGGCCAGCCAGCTCCGGATTTGCTCCTTGGGAAGAGCGCCGATCGTCTGATCGACGACCCGGCCGTCCTTGAAGATCACGAGCGTCGGAATGCTGCGGACCCCGAAGCGCGCCGAAAGGTCGCCGTTCTCGTCCACGTTGACCTTGGCGATCGTCGCCTTGCCCTGGACCTCGCTGGCGATCTGATCGAGGTACGGGGCGATGATCTTGCACGGTCCGCACCAGGCGGCCCAGAAGTCGACGAGGACGGGACCTCGGGCGTTCTTGATGGTCTCGTCGAAGCTGTCGTCGGTAAGATGAACGATCTGGGGGCTGGACATGGACCACTCCTCCGCGAAGGACGGGTTCCGTGCGACGGAAGCAATCTAGCACGCGGGGTTCGCTCGTCACGGCCTCCGAGAGGGCGGGGCCCTCTCCGCCCCGCAAGCGGTTCGGCCAGAATTTCCTGATCGATGTCAAGGCGATTCGGCGCATCGTCGCCGCGCTCGATCCGAAGGCGACCGACAACGTCCTCGAGATCGGCCCCGGGCGCGGCGCGCTGACGGCAGCGTTGCTCGAGGCCGTCCCGCGGATCGCAGCGATCGAGATCGATAGAGATCTGGGGGTCGTTCTTCGCGAGCGGTTCCGGGAGGATCGCCTGCGGTTGATCGAGGCCGATGTCCTCGATGTCCTGCTCTCCGAGCTGGCGGGCGGACGTCCCTTGCTGATCGCCGGCAACCTCCCGTACAACATCTCGAAACCTCTGGCGATGAAGCTCGTGCGGGAGCGATCTCACGTCACGCGCGCGGTCCTCATGTTCCAGAGCGAGGTTGCGGACCGCCTCACCGCGGTGCCGGGAAGCGGGTCGTACGGCCCGCTGAGCGTGCTGGCAGGACAGGCTTACGCGATCGAGCGCCTCTTCGACCTGGCGCCCCGTGCGTTCCGGCCGCCGCCTTTGGTGACGTCGACCGTGACTCGATGGACGCGGCGGGAGGTCGCCGCGCTCGACGATTCCCTCGTCGCGCCGCTCCAAGCCGTCCTGCGGGCTTCGTTCGCGCGACGCCGGCAGACGATCAAGCGAAACCTCCGCGCCGCACTGCCGCGCGACGAAGCCGCGGAGGAGCTTCTCGCGCGCGCCGGGATCGACGGCTCGCTGCGCGCCGAGCGGGTCCCGGCGGAAGGATTTCTCGCGCTCGCCCGCGCCTGGCCGGGATAGAGCGAACGCTACGGTATGATGCCGCGGATGGCTCGCGCCCACCGGCTCGAAATCGTCCCCCTGGGCGGTCTCGGCGAGTTCGGCATGAACCTCATGGTCTACCGCTACGGCGGGGACTGTGTCGTCGTCGACGCGGGGATGATGTTCCCGGGTGCGGAGCACCTCGGCGTCGACGTCGTCGTGCCCAACATGGATTTTCTGGACGACTGCGGCGCGATCCACGCCGCTCTCTTGACCCACGGCCACGAAGATCACATCGGCGCGATTCCATTCCTCCTCGCGCGGCGCGACGTCCCCATCTACGGCACGCCCTACACGCTGGGCCTGGTCCGCGGCCGGCTCGCGCAGCACGAGCTCGACGCCAGCCCGCGCCTCGTCCCTTTCCCGCCCGACGGCACCGCGCTCCGCCTCGGGCCGTTCACCGTGGAGACGCTCGCCGTCTCGCACTCGATCCCCCAGTCCTCGATGCTGGTGCTCGACACGCCGGTCGGGAAGATCGTCCACACGGCCGATTTCAAGCTGGATCCGTACCCCTTGAGCGGGCCGGGGACCGACCTCGCGCGCCTGGCGCGTCTGGGCGAGAAGGGGGTGCTCGCGGTCCTTTCCGACAGCACCAACGCAGAGCTTCCCGGGTTTACGGCGGGCGAGCGGACCGTCGGGCCGGCCCTGGCGCGGGCGATCGAAGGAGCCCGCGGGCGCGTTTTGGTCACGACGTTTTCGTCGAACATTCACAGGCTGCAGCAAGTGATCGACACGGGGGTCGCGCACGGGAGGAAGGTCGCGATCGTCGGGTCGTCGATGGAGTTCCACACCGACGTGGCCCTTCATCTGGGCCTGCTGCGCATTCCGCCGGGGACGTCCGTGACTCCCGAGGCCGCGATGAACTTGCCGCCGGAGCGATCGCTCTTCCTCGTCACCGGCTCGCAAGGCGAGCCGACCTCCGCGCTCGCCCGCATCGCCGTCGACAAGCATCGCGACGTCGTCGTCTCCGACGGGGATCTGGTGCTGCACTCGGCTCGCTCGATCCCCGGGAACGAGAAGAGCATCGGGCGGATGATCAACCACCTCCTCCGGCGGGGGGCGACGGTGGTCACGTCGGAGGACGCACCGATTCACGTTTCCGGACACCCGCGACGCGACGAGCTGTCGCTCCTCCTCCACCTTCTGCGTCCCAGATTCCTGCTCCCGATCCATGGGGAGTACCGGCAGCTCGCGGCGCACGCGGCGATCGGCCGCGCCTGCGGGCTCGACCCGGAGCGCGTGCTGCTCGCGGAGTCGGGCGACCTGCTGACGTTGACGGCCGAGGAGTTCCGGCGCGCCGAGCGCGTCCCGGTCGGCCAGGTTTTCATCGATGGGGCGCTCGACCGGGTGGACTTCACGATGCTGCGCGACCGGCGGCAGATCGCCGGCGACGGCATCGTGATCGCCGTCGTCGCGGTGCACCGGGACAGCGGCTCGGTGTCGGGCCCGGCGGAGATCGCCAGCCGGGGGTTCGTCTCGGACGCGACCGAGGAGGAGCTCCTCCGCGAGGCGCGCGACGTGGTCGCGCTCTCCCTATCCGACACCTCGCTCGAGGAGCGGGCCGACGAGGGGCTCCTCAAGGCGAAGATCCAAGCCGGCCTGCGGCGATTCCTCCGGAAGCGGACGCAAAAGAGGCCGCTGATCATTCCGGTCATCGTTGAGTTGTAGACTGGCGCCCGTATGGACGTGACGCTCTCGAAGCTTCGCCAGAAGGGGTGGTTCGACGAGGTCGCGGGGCTTCTGCTCCTGCTGTTGACGGCGATCACGATCGTCGCGCTCGCCAGCTACCGGGCGACCGATGCGACTTGGTTCCAGTCGCAGCCGGCGTTCGCGCATGCGGCGAATTGGACGGGGCGGGTCGGCGCCACTCTCGCCGAGCTTCTGCTTCAGCTTCTGGGGACGGCGGCCTTCTTCGTTCCGGCCGTTCTCGCCGTCACCGGGTGGAATCGATTCCGCGGCCGCAGCGTGGCGTCCTCCTACGGCCGGCTGCTCGGCCTGCTCGCGCTCGTCGCGTCGCTCGCCACGCTCCTCGATCTCCTCTACGGCTCCATCCGCTACGGCGGCGAGGTGTTTCCGGCCGGGGGTTACGTCGGCACGCGGATCGCCGGATTGATGACGGCGCTGATGAATCCTTTCGGCGCGATCCTGACGGCAGGCACGCTGCTCGCGGCGACGATCGTCCTGACCACCCGCTTCTCGTTCGCCCGCACCGCCGAAAAGGTGGGCGTCGGGGTGGGCGGGAAGCTGGCCAGCGGATGGGAGCGTCTTTCGGCGTTCCGCGAAGCTCGTCGCCGCGACGCTCAGAAGCGGCAGCTCGAGAAGAAGCACGCGAAGTCGGCGGCCCAGCGCCAGATCGCTGCCGAACCGCCCGCGCCATCGTCGGTCCGGCCTTCGATCCAGCTGGAAGACGACGCGGCGATCGACCTGCCTCCGGCGCGCCCCAAGGTGACGGCGAGGACCCCGAAGCCGACGCCCGCCCCGGCTCTCAAACAACATCAGCTCCTCGAGAGCCAGCCGGCCGGCGCGTACGCCCTTCCCCCCCTCGAGCTTCTCAACGACCCGCTGCCGCAGGAGGGTGAGAACGAGAAGGACCTCCTCGCGCGCGCCCAGCAGCTGACCGACAAGTTCCGCGAGTTCGCGGTCGAGGGGAAGGTCGTCGCGATCCATCCGGGACCGGTCGTGACGACGTTCGAGTTCGCTCCGGACTCCGGCGTCCGCTATTCGAAGATCGTCGGACTCGTCGACGACCTCTGCCTCGGCCTCAAGGCGGAATCGATCCGCATCGACCGCATCCCCGGCAAGTCCACCGTGGGAATCGAGGTCCCGAATCGGCACCAGGAGGTCATCTATCCCCGCGAGCTTCTGGGCTCCGAGAAATTCCGGCAAGGCAAGTCCAAGCTGACGCTCGCTCTCGGGAAGGACATCAAGGGAGACGTCTTCACCGCGGAGCTGGAGCGCATGCCGCATATCTTGATCGCCGGCGCGACCGGCGCGGGAAAATCGGTCGGCCTCAACGGAATGATCACGAGCATCCTCTACAAGGCGACGCCGGCCGAGTGCCGGTTCATCATGATCGACACGAAGATGATCGAGCTGGGGATCTACGCGGAGATCCCGCACCTCCTGATCCCCGTCGTCACCGAGCCCAAGCACGCGTCGACCGCCCTCAAGTGGGCGGTGCGGGAGATGGAGCAACGCTACAAGAAGCTCGCCTCGCTCGGCGTGCGCAACATCGAGCAGTTCAACCAGGCGGTCGCGGAGCGCCCCGGCGCCGCGCTCAAGGACGAGAAGACCGGCGAGGAGACTCCCCTTTCCTCCCTCCCCTACGTCGTCATCGTGATCGACGAGATGGCCGACCTGATGTTGGTCTCATCCGCCGACGTCGAGGAGTCGATCATGCGGCTGGCGCAGATGGCCCGCGCCGTCGGGATCCACCTGATCCTGGCGACGCAGCGGCCGTCGGTCGACGTCATCACCGGAACCATCAAGGCGAATTTCCCCGCCCGCATCGCCTTCCGCGTCAGCCAACGCGTGGACTCGCGCACGATCATCGACCAGCAGGGAGCGGAGCACCTCATCGGCCGAGGCGACATGCTCTTCCTCCCGTCGGGCTCCGGGCGTCTCCTCCGCCTCCACTCCGGGTTCATCACCGAGCCGGAGCTGAACCGGATCGTCGCGTTCTTGAAGAAGCAGGCGAAGCCGGTGTACGACGAGTCGGTCCTGAAGGATCCCGACGAAGAGCGCGAAGGGCCGTTCGAGGCCGGGGACCGCGATGCGATGTACGTCGAGGCCGTGCGCCTGGTCCTCCAGGAAGGGATGTGCTCGATCACGCTGATTCAGCGCCGCATGCGCTTGGGGTACGCGCGCGCCGCGCGGATCGTCGACATGATGGAGCAGGAGGGGATCGTAGGGCCGGCCGATGGCAGCAAACCGCGCGAGTTGCTCGTGGGCCCCGAGATCCTCGAGACGCTGGGCTCCGTCACGTGACCTTCGGGCCCAAAGCCGCCGCCGGCCTCTTGGCCGCGGCCGTTCTCGCCTCCCACCTCCCGCTTCTCACCGCCGGATACGTCCAGGACGACCATGTCGCGGTCGAGGGGAGCGTCGTCGTCGCCCGGGGGAGCCTCGAGTCGATCTTCGGCGCGTCCTATTGGGAGGGAGCGCGCGGCGACGACAGAACGCTCTACAGGCCGACGACGGTGGCGAGCTACGCGCTCGAGCGCGCGGCGACCGGCGCCGCGCGGCCGGAGGTGTCCCACGCGATCAATCTCGCGCTTCACGCCGCGGTCTGCTGGCTGGTCTTCGGCCTGGCCGCCCGGTACGGTGCGGATCCGCGGGCCGCGCTCCTCGCCGCCCTCCTGTTCGCCGTCTGTCCGTCGAAATCCGAAGCGGTCGCGAACGTCGTCGGCCGCGCCGAGCTGCTCGCGGCCCTCTTCACGCTCGCCGCCGTGCGACTGGCGTCGGAGGAGGGTTCGCGTCTCGCCGCGTGGGGGGCGGCGATCTGCGTGCTGCTCGCCTGCGGATCGAAGGAGACCGGCCTCGTCGCCTTCCCTCTGGTCGTCCTGGCCGCGCTCGGCGCGCGCCGGCCGCTCGACGTCGTCGGGATGATCGCGCCGTCCCTTCTCGCCCTCACGGTCTTCCTCGTCATGCGGACCGAAGCACTCGAAACGTTCTTCATGCCGCAGACCGTCCCGGTGATCGACAACCCGCTCGTACGAGAGCACGGGGCCCGGTACGCGGCGACGGCGCTCGGGCTCGTCGCCCGCTACGCCCGGATCGTCGTGGTCCCGCTCGGCCTCGCCAACGACTATTCGGGAGCGTCGGTCGCGATCGAGTCCTCGATTTTCGGGGTTCGGCCGATCGTGGGCGCAATCCTCCTCGCCGGACTCCTGTGGACGGCGACGCGCGGCCGGGCGGCGGCGCTCTTCGCCGCGATGACCCTTCTCCCCTACCTCCTCGTCGGCAATCTCTTCGTACCGGTTGGGGCCATCCTCGCCGAGCGCTTTCTCTATCTCCCCGTGGCCGGACTCTGTTTGCTCGCAGCGCTTCCGATCTCGCGCGCCGGCGGCTCGGTGCGCGCCGTCGTGATCGGCGTCATCGCCGTATTCGGCATGCTCATGTTCGCGAGATCTCTCGACTGGAAGGACGACGCGACGATCTTCGCCGCGACGGCGCGCAACAACCCGAAGAGCCCGCGCGCGCCGTATTGGCTGGGGCGGTACGACGAAACAATCGCCCATTGGCCTGAATTCGCCGGTCCCTGGCACGACAAGGGGCTCCAGCTCGCGAAGGCCGGAGACTTCAGCGGCGCGGAGCGCGCGTTTCGCGAGGCGGTGCGGATCGAGCCCGCGCGCGAGGAGCCGCACGTCAGCCTGGGGCTCGCCCTGCACCGTCTGGGGCGGCTCGACGCGGCCGAGCGCGAGGTTCGCAAGGCCTTGCTCCTCGATCCAGGCGATGCGCGGGCGTGGGCCGAGCTCGGGCACCTCCGCTATGAGACCGGCCGACGGCGTGACGCGGCCGACGCCTATCGGCGTGCCGTTGCCTTGGGCCGCACCGACCTTCTCCCGCGACTCCGCGAGCTGGAATAGGGGAGCGGAGAAATTCGGGACATTCTGCTTTTGGTCAAAAGCAGAATGTCCCGAATTTCTCCGCTCCCCTATTGCCGTTCGAGGATGCGCTCGGCGACGGTCACGTGGAGCGATTCGATCATCTCGCCGTCGACGGCGACGACGCCGTTCGTTTTCCCGTTACCGTCGGCCCATGCCGAGAGAACGCGGCGCGCCCAGGCGACCTCGGCCTTGGTGCTCCGGTAGACGTCGTGGATTGTCGCGATCTGTCCCGGGTGGATGCAGCTCTTGCCGTCGTAGCCGAGGTCACGGGCGATCGCGGCGTGCTCGCGCAAGCCGTCCTCGTCGCGGTAATGGACGTAGATGGAGTCGATCGCCGCGCGCCCGTGACGCCGCGCGGCGACGAGCACTGAGCTCAACGCGTGGAGCTCCCAACGGCGTCCGCGGTCGGGCCGCGCGCGGAGCGAAAGCTGCAGATCCGCCGAGCCCAGGATCGCCATGCAGATTCCGTCGTGAGCCCCCAAGAGATCCATGGCCGCGGCGACGCCCGCGGCGGTCTCGATCATCAGCGCGACCGCCGTGCCGTGCTCGGCGAGGCGCGCCGCGATGGTTCGGACGTGCCCGGCGTCCTCGGCTTTCGGCAGCACGACGACGGGCGGCTTGGCGAACCCGATGAGCCTCAAGTCCTCCGCGGGCGGTCCTACGAGGCCTCCGTTGACGCGGAGCATCCAGCGAGCGCCGGGGCCCAACAGGCCGGACGTCACCGCGCCGCGGACGTGCTCGCGCGCCTCCTCCTTGCGAGAGGGTGCGACGCCGTCTTCGAGATCGACGAGCACCAGATCGGCGGAGAGCGACGGGATCTTGTCGAGGAACTCCCGCCGCGACGCCGGAACATAGAGAACGCTGCGGGGCGGACCGGTCATGCCGCCCAGTATCCCGCGATCGCCGTGCCGCACGCCGGGCACGACCCATCGGCGGCCTGCGCGCGCCGGACGACGCGGAAGCCGCGCCGCTCGATCACCGGAGTCCCGCACGACGGGCAGCGCGTGTCCTCGAGATCGCCCACCTGCCCCGGGAGGTTTCCGGCGTAAACGTACCGCAGTCCCGCCTCGCGGCCGATCTCCGCCGCGCGGAGGAGATCGTCCGCCGTCGTGTCGCGCGTCGCGCACATCTTGTAGTCGCCATGAAACGCGGTGACGTGCCACGGGATGTCGGGCGAGATCGACGCCACGAAACCCGTCAGGTCGCGCATCTCGCCGGGGTCGTCATTGCTCCCCGGAATGAGGAGCGTCACGATCTCGATCCAGAAACCCATCGCGTGGACCCGCTCGATCGTATCGAGAATGCTCTTGAGCTTTCCGCCGAGCCCCCGGTAGTGCTTCTCCGTGAACCCCTTGAGATCGATCTTGTAGAGGCTGACATAGGGGCGGATGAATTCCAGCACCTCGGGCGTCGCGTTGCCGTTCGACACGAAGCCGCAGACGATGCCCGAGGCTTTCGCTGCCGCGAACACCTCGACGGCCCACTCCGCGGTGATCAGCGGCTCGTTGTAGGTCGACACCATGACCGCGTTGCCGTGGCGCGCGGCGAAGGCGACGAGCTCCTCCGGCTCGACGTCCCTCGGGCCCGCCAACGCCGCGGGGTCCCTCAGGGCCTGCGAGGTCACCCAATTCTGGCAGTACGAGCAGTGAAGGTCGCAGCCGAGCATCCCGAAGGACAGGGCCCGCGCGCCGGGAAGGGCGTGGAAGAACGGCTTCTTCTCGATCGGATCGTCCTGGAGCGCGGCGACGTACCCTCGCGGGACCATGAGCGTCCCGCCCCGGTTCGATCGCACGCGGCAGATGCCGTCCAGACCGGGGAGGATCGTGCAGCGATGGGCGCAGGCGAAGCACTTGACCCGCTCGTCAGGGAGCTTGACGTAGAGCGACCCTTCGACCGTGCGCCGATCGAGCGCCTCGGCAAGGGAGACCACGGCGGGATCGAGCCGTCGCGTCACGGAGGGTCTCCTGACCCGATGAGAGTTTGAAGCTCCGTGCGCGCGCGCGCAAATCCCGGGTCCAGGGCCGTTGCTTTGCGAAGCACGGC
>JACXTT010004925.1_pt1 | contig 19611 bp, 21 predicted proteins | sample 9270951 | NCBI WGS metagenome assembly JACXTT01 (sample SAMN15532306, study PRJNA645909) | rock metagenome | isolation source: weathered quartz diorite | place: Puerto Rico | collected 2017-06-21 | reverse complement strand
CGAGCCGGACGTCCTTAACGCCCTGGCAATCGCACCGGCTCTCTGGAAAAACAGAGCGTGGGGCCCCGGCTCTGGGGACATGCCGATCCTCAAGGGCGTGACCGATCCGTTCAACATGCTCGAGAACATCCGCTACGACCAGATGTTCGCAACCATCGGTTGCCACACCGAGCACGTCGAGCAGCCGAGCGGCATCCGCTCCGCGATCGAGCGGTCGCTGCGATCGGGAAAAGCCTCGCTGATCAACGTGATCGGCGACAAGCGCATCGGCCACCCGCGCCTCGGTGGCAACCTGCTCGGATCCACGAAGATCTAGATTCGCCGAACGGCGAGCATCCCGAATCGCTCGACGAGCCAGCCGGACAACGCCTCCGGGTCGCGCAGACCCGGAGGCGCCCCGAGCTGGCGTGCGATGAACGGGGCGTAGCGCGGGTGTGCCCGGACGTAGGCGAGCATCACGGCGTGGGCCGTCGCACCGTCGACGATCTCGAGCGTCGCGTCGAAGCGCTCGCCGCGGACCTCGGCCGAGAAGTTTCCGGCGGCCCGCGCGTTCTTGAACCAGTCCGACTCGGCATACGCCGACTGGAGGAAATGACGCCTCCCGTCAGACGAGCTTCCGAGCCGGTCGACGAGCACACGATGAAGCCGGCCCGTCCGTCTTCCCCGCGTCTCGAGCAGGACCCAGGCGAGTCCGAGACGCTCCTCGCGGCCCGCGAGGCCGTGGTCGTAGCTCCAGAGGAGCGCGCGGTAGAGCCGGCGCATCCACCATTCGGGGCGCCCGCTCATCGTCTGCCGGCCCTGCGTTCGTCATTCCCAGCGGAAATCAAAGGTGCTCTAATCTCGAGAGATCGCGGCGCTTGAATCCGAATGCGTGGCGTTCGTCGTAAGTACTGGAACGGTCCATTCGCATGACGCGGCGGCGTTTTCACAACTGGAGAACAGGGATCGCGATGCTCGCGTCGCTGTTCGCGCCCGTGGTCGACGGCTGCCAAAAGGCCAGCGATGCGGTGCACACCGTGGTCGATTACGTGACCACGCCGTGCCCGCTCGGCACCAAGGCCGTCGTCTCGGCCGAGACGGGAACGCCGGGGCTGAAGAAGCTCGTGGAGCGCTGGTGCGAGGAAAAGGTCGGCAACGCCGATCCGGTGCGGAACGGCCCCTACTCCGAGGTCTACGAGTCCGGCACCAAGCACGAGGAAGGCGCCTACGTGCACGGCAAGCGGGACGGTGCGTGGACGCGCCGCTACGGAAACGGCCGGCCGGAATCGATCGTCACCTACGCGGTCGGCAAGCCGCTGAGCTTCCTGGCGTGGCACGAGAACGGCCAGAAGTGGGAGGAAGGCTACTTCACCGAGGGGTACAAGTCGGGGAAGTGGATCCGCTGGCATTCGAACGGGCAGAAGGAGTTCGAGGCCACGTTCGAGAAGGGCACGCTCGTCGGTACCTACACGCTGTGGCACGACAACGGCCGCATGCAGGAACAAGGCGTCTACAAGAGCGGTCAGCGCGATGGCCTGTGGACGAAGTGGCACCTGAACGGCCAGAAGCAATCCGAGCTGATCTACAAGAACGGCAAACCCGACCAGCTCTACAGGGCGTGGCACGAGAACGGAGCCCAGTTCCAGGAGGCGACGTTCATCAACGGCGAGCCCGACGGCAAATACACGGTCTGGCACGACAACGGGAAGAAGGAAGAAGAGGGCACGTACCGCAACGGCGTCCTCGACGGCCCGGTGATCGCCTACGACCGGGACGGCAACATGTGGATGAGGAACGACTACAAGGGCGGCTCGATCGTGGACGATGCCACCGCCGATTCGATGGCGAAGAAGGACATGAACGACCCGCTGAAGCTCGTTCCGGGCCACTGAACGCGAGCGATCCTCAGCTCGCGCAGATCTCGCACGCCTCCGCGCGGCGCCGATCGTCCTCGGTCTGGTACTGCGCCGTATCGTAGCGCGGCGTCCGCTCGTCACCTCCCGCCATCGCTTCGTCCTTCCAGCGCTCGTCGTCGCTCCAGCGAAACGGCAGCGTGACGATCGTGCCCGGCGCCGAGATGGTCTCGAACGCGCGCAGTGCCTCGCCGAGGATCGCGTGCTGCAGCTCGGGATCGTGCGGCTTGCCGGTCGTGTGCCCCAGTTGGAAGTCGAGGAAGGCGGCGCGCGGCGGGTTCACGCTCCGCGTGATGTCGAGCGCGCTCGACATCGAGAGGGTGGGGATGCCGGCGGCTTCGATGCTGCGTGCGATCAGTCCGACGGACTGATGGCAGACGGGTCAGACGGGGACGAGCAAGACCGCGTCGACGCCGTCGGCGACCACGCGTTCGGCGATCGCCGGCGCGAGCTGCTCGGCGACGCGCCGCGAAGAGTAGATCCCACCCATGAACGTGTAGGCGGCGGACGCCAGCGCGCCGACGGCTCCTTCCGCGACCAGTTTCCGCAGCGGGTCGATCGGGAACACGACGTTCGGGTCGCGCCGAGCGTCGGTGAGATCGTAGGCGAAATGCGTCGCCCGCAAATCCTCCGTCTTCACGTCCGTCGGGACCACGCGGAACGAAGTGTCGTCGCGGTAATGGAACGCGACCTGGCCCGCCGCGTAGATCCCACCCGACGCGACCAGCCCGAGCGTGCACTCGGACAGCGGCTTTCGCAGCGGCTGCCACGGCGGTGGTTCGTCGCGAAGATCGACCCAGGCGTACGGCTTGTAGCCGAGGCGAGCGTAGTTTTCGCGGATGCGCGTGATGTACTCTACCGGTGCGGCCACGAGCGCGAGACTCGAACGTCCGGCGAGCGAATGCAATGGCGCTGATCGAGGAGCTGAAGGAGATCACGAACGGGATCTACGTGCTGACGGCGCGTCGCGGCGAGATCCGCCACGGGATGTCTTCGTCCTGGGTCACGCAGGTCTCGGGCGAGCCGCCGCTCGTGATGGCCTCCGTCGATGAGCGCCACTTCTCGCATGCGCTGGTGCAGGAGACGCGCCGGTTCGGGCTGAACGTCGTCGGCACGGCGGCGCGGCATCTCGAGGACTTCTTCTATTCGAAGGCCGCGAAGGCCGAGAACAATCTGACGGGCTTCCGTACGTTCGATGCGCCGAGCGGCGTTCCTTTGCTCGCGGACGCGATGGTCGCGTTCGATTGCGCGGTCGAGGAGATGCATGCCGCGGGCGATCACACCCTGTTCGTCGCGCGCGTCGCGTGGGCGGCGCGCCGCGCCGACGGCCGGCCGCTCACTTCGCTCGACCTCCCCTACGCCTATCTCGGCACCGGCCGAATCGTGAAGCGATGATGAACGAGGCGATGCTCGCGGAGATCCGCGCCCATCTCGCGGCGCACGGGCTCGATGCCTGGCTGCTCTGGGACTTCCGCGGGCAGAACCCGACCGCGGTCGCCGCGCTCGGCCTCGGCGGACACATGCTCACGCGCCGCTGGGCCTATCTCGTGCCGCGCGAGGGCGACCCCGCGCTGCTCGTGCACGCGATCGAGCGCGGCAGCATGCCGGCACGCGCCGGCCGCGTCGTCACCTACGCCGGCTACCGGCAGCTCCACGAAGTGCTCGGCGGCCTGCTCGCGGGCATGAAGCGCGTGGCCATGGAGTATTGCCCGCTCGGCGCGATTCCCTACCTCTCGCGCGTCGACGCCGGAACCGTCGAGCTGGTGCGCTCCTTCGGCGTCGAGGTCGTGTCGTCCGCCGATCTCGTGCAGCACTTCCTCTGTCGGCTCTCGACCGCGCAGATCGAGAGCCACCGTCGCGCCGCGCTCGCGATCGATGCGGCGAAGGACGAGGCCTTTCGCTACGTCGGCGAACGGATCCGTGCCGGGCGCCCCGCGCTCGAGACCGAAGTGCAGGCCGTCATCCTCGCGGCTTTCGCCCGCGCGCGCCTGATCACCGACCATCCGCCGATCGTCGCGGTCGATGCACATGCCGGCGACCCGCATTACGTGCCGCGCGCCGAGGCTGCGCGCCCCTGTGCCGAGGGCACGATCGTGCTGATCGACCTCTGGGCGAAGGAAGACGCCGAGTCCGCCGTGTTCGCCGACGTCACCTGGATGGGGTTCGCGGGATCGAATCCGCCGCGCGAGTTCCTCGACGTCTTCGAGACCGTCGTCGCGGCGCGCGACCTCGGCCTCGCCACCGTCGAGCGCATGCACGCGCGCGGCGAGCGGATCGAGGGATGGATGGTCGACCGCGCGGTGCGCGACTTCGTGACCGCGCGCGGTTACGGCGACCGTTTCGTCCACCGCACGGGGCACAACATCGGTGCGCACGCCGATCACGGCGACGGCGCGAACCTCGACGACCTCGAGACGCACGACACGCGTGCGCTCGTGCCGGGGCTCTGCTTCTCGATCGAGCCCGGCGTGTACCTCGACGAGTTCGGCGTGCGTTCGGAGATCGACGTCGTGCTCGAAGAGAGCGGGCCCCGGGTCTATACGCCCGCGCAGCACGAACTGGTGAGGATCCTCGCATGATCCGATTCTTCTCGTTGGTCGGTGCGACGCTCGTCGGGTGGCTGGGATGGGCCGCGGGCCGGGAGTACGGGCTCTTGTTCGGTTACTTCGCGAGCGTGCTCGGCACCGCCGCGGGCCTCGTGCTCGGACGGCGATTGGCCGAGGGATTGCTCGAGTGAGCGTGCTGCTCGCCTGGGTCGAGTTCGCGAGCACCTATTCGTATCCGGCCGCGGCGCGCGTCGAGCGCGCGGCGCGCGATGCCGGCGTCGTCCTCGAGTGGCGGCCATTCCTGCTCGGGCCGATCTTCCAATCGCAGGGCTGGAGCGATTCGCCGTTCAACCTCTATCCGGCGAAGGGCGCGTACATGTGGCGTGACCTCGAGCGCATCTGCGCGGACCAGGCGTTGCCGTTTCGCCGCCCCTCGCGCTTTCCGCGAAACGGCGTGCTCGCCGCTCGCGTCGCCTCGCTCGGCGAGCCCTGGACGGGAGAGTTCGTGCGCGCCGTCTACCGCGCGAACTTCGCCGAAGACTGCGAGATCTCCGAGCCGGCGGTGCTCGCGCGGATCCTCGAATCGCTCGGCGCGCCGGCCACGCCGACTCTCGAGCGCGCGCTCGCGCCCGAGAACAAGGAGCGCTTGCGGCGCACGACCGCGGAGGCCGTACGCCGCGGCATCTTCGGCGCGCCGAGCTTCACGGTCGGCGACGAGCTCTTCTGGGGCAACGACCGGCTCGAGCAGGCGCTCGCGTGGGCGGCGAAGCGCGGATGAATCTGTTGACGAAGATCGCCGAGGCACGCATCCGCGAAGCGATCGCGCGCGGCGAGCTCGACGACCTTCCGGGCAAGGGGAAGCCGCTGCCGCTGGAAGACCTCTCGAGCGTCCCGGACGATCTCCGCGCCGGTTATCTGGTGCTGCGAAATGCCGGGGTGCTGCCCGAGGAGATGGAGATCCGGAAGGAGATGGTCTCGCTCGAGGCGCTGGTCGACGCGTGCCGCGATCCGGAAGAACGCACGCGCCTGCGAAAGGACCTGAACGAGCGGCTGATCCGCTACCGGATCCTCATGGAGCGCCGCTCCGCGCGCGCCGAGCCCCCGGAGTATCGGGGGAAGCTGCTCGACCGCATCGCCCGCCGCTCGGAGTGAGCCCCTAGGCGACGGGCATCACCTGGTGGAAGCCGTTTCGCTCGACGACCTCGAGCGCCACGTCGAATAGCTCCGACAGGCGATCCTCGACGAGCAGCGTGCGCGCCGGGCCGTCGCCGACGACGCGCCCGTCCTTCAACAGCACCACGCGCTCGATCTCCGGGGGGATCTCGTGCACGTGGTGCGTGACGAGCACGACCGTGCGGCCTTCGCGGATCAAGCCACGGAGGCTCGCGAGGTACTGGAAGCAGGCCTTCAGGTCGAGGCCGCTCGTCGGCTCGTCGAGCACGAGCACCTCGGGGCGGCTCACCAGCGCACGGCCGAGCAGCAAGCGTCGCTGCTGTCCCGTCGACATCTTCGCGAACGGCCGGCGCGCGAGCTCTTCGACGCCGAGCCAGCGAACGACCTCCGCGGCCGCCTTCCGCTCGGCCGGCGAGAACGATTGATGCCAGGTGCCGACGCTCGAGCGGTGCCCCGAGAGCACGACGTCCTCGCCGAGGATGTCAGGCTCGTATTCGATCTGGAGGTCGTTCGAGACCAATCCGAAGTGGCGACGCAGCGCGAACAGGTTCCACCGCTCGCGCCCGAGGATGCGGAGCGCGCTGTTCGGCCGGACCTCGGGATGGATCTCGCGCGCGAGCAGCTTCAGCAGCGTGGATTTGCCGGCCCCGTTCGGACCGAGGATCGCCGTGCTCTCGCCGCGCGCGATCGTCAGCGACAGCCCGTCGAACACGCGGTGTTCGCCGCGCCAGGCGGCGACGTTCTCGAACTCGATCAGCGGCTCCAACGGGCGGCGAAGCTACCACGCCGCGGAGCGCGCTGCATTCACGGCAGCGTCGATCCGCTCGGCGTCGGCCTGCCGCCCCAAGCAGGTCATTCCGCCTGCCGTTCAGGGGCCGATCTGCAGGTGGTTCGCCTGACACGCGGAGTCGAGTTGCGTCGCTCGGTAACCCACTCGCCACGACGGGCTCGAGTTGTCCTGGACGGTGCTCACCCACGCCTGCGCCGCGTGCGGATCCGCGGGTGGATTGTTTCCCGCCGCCGCCACCTGTGTGTTCAGGTTGAGGTACATCCAACCCTGCCCGTACGGCACCGGCAGCGCATCGCTTCCTACTTTCACTTTCTGTGCCTCCGCGGGGAACGGCACGATCGTCGCCCGCGGCGGCTGCGGCGAGAACGGCGCCACCATCGGCACCACCAGGTGCTCCTGGTCGTCGAAGATCACCACCTCCTCCTGCCCCAGCGGATACCAGCTCGGCCTCGCTCCGGCCTGTGCTGGGCAGGTGAAACCGCCCGTGGTCGTCGTCGAGTTCGTGAACACCTTCGAGTCGCGCCACACCACGAGCGACGTGCCCAGCGTGAAGTACTGCGGGCCGTACACCGCTCTCTGTCCCGACGGCTCGACGTAGCGGGCCGCGAAATTCGTCGCCAGCGGCTCGCGGTCGTCCGCCGCCGTCCATCCGTCGTAGCGTCCGTAGAACGTGTAGTTCCCGGGCGTACTGGTGCGCGGATCCATCGCGTTCGCCTCGATTGCCACCGCGGGCTCGGCGTAGGCTTTGCCTTGCTGCTTGTTCACGTACGTCACGTTGCCGAACAGTTGGTTCTGGTTCGTCGCGATCCCCGTCCCATTCGCGCCGAAGTAGCCCGCGTCTCCCGGGGCCGAGATCGTGCACTGATTCACCGTGTCGATCGTCACGTAGCCGCGCATGATTCCGTCGCCGAGGTCTTGGCCCGCGCACTTTCCGCCCAGGAACGGATCGGGCTGCCCCGTCAGCGCCGCCTTCACGTGCGCCTGGTAGTCCGCCGGCAGCGGCGGTAGCGGCAATACGCCGTTGCAGCTCGCGAGGGCGATGTCCTGGGAGAACGGTCCCTTCGGGCTGATCGCATCGGCCGGGTCTTGGCCCACGCTCGCCGTCTGCGGCGAGGCGCCGATCAGGATCAGCCCGCCGAGGTTGACGTTCTGCACGTCGTAGCCCGTGAGATACAGATTGAAATCCAGCACGTGCACCGACAGGTCGCTCCACAGCGTCACGTGCGCCAGCACCGCCGTCGCCGCGGAGTTCCCGAGCGAGATGATCGTGTTCGGGCTGTTGGCGTCCGAGCCGCCGACCTCGAAATACGGGATCAGCAGCGTCGCCGCCGGAGCATCCTGGAGCGTGCAGATGCCGCGCCCGTGGAGCGCCACGTTGAGAGTGGCCGACGCGGGTCCACCGGGCGGAACGCCGGTCCCGGTGACTTGGGTCGTCGTATTCGTGACCTGGCCGAGGATCGTGGCGTGCATGAGAATCGGGACGCTGCACGACGCCCCCGCGCCGAGCGTGACGTTGCCGAGCGACCAACCACTCCCGTTGAACGTGGCGACGCCGGCATTGCAGGTGTACGCGCCCACCTGATCCGGAACGAGGCCCGCCGGATAGGTGTCGCTGAAGCTGATGCCACCGAGGGTGAACGAGTTCGGATTGGTGATCGTCACCGTCATCGTCGTCGTGGCCGTCCCGCCGACCTGCACGGTCGACGGGTTGAACGACTTCGCCATCGTGAGAGGCACCTGTGCGAACAGGGATGGCGGATGCGCCGTCGCCGACAGCAGCAGCGCGAGTCTGAAGAGCCCGTTCGTGTCCTTCGGACGCCGGTGTCTCAGCATGCTTCGACTCCTTCTGAGGAAGCGGCGGGCTGAACCTTTCGGCCGGTATGATGCATCCGGGCCCAAGACGAAAGACGTGAAAGAGGGGCGTGAAAGAGGACGTTTCTCAGGGATCGAACCAGTGTGATCCGTGAGAACCGTCCCTCTCTCTGCTCACGGCAGCGTCGATGCAGTCGGCGGGGGCGTACCGCCCGCCGCAGAGCTCTCGGGCGGCGTCGCCGCCGCGTTCAAAGCCGCACCGTTCGCGCGTAGCGGCACGTCGTTCGTCGCGCCGTAGCGCACCCTCACGTCGGTCGTCCCGTCATCCGTCGAGTCGACGAACCATCCGGATCCCTGCGGCCGATACACCGCGAGGTCGATGCGGCCGTCGCCGTCGTAGTCGCCGGGAACCGGTACGTCGCCCGGCCGTCCGAACGCGATCATGCGATCCGTCCCGCCGTTCAGATTGCCGTCGATCCACCAGCGCCCGTTGCGGAAGACGGCGAGGTCGGCGTGGCCGTCGCCGTCGTAATCGCCGGGGACGGGGATGTCGCCGGGCTTCCCGTACGTGAGCGCGATGTCCGTTCCGCCTTCTCGGCTCCAATCGATGAGCCACCGTGCCGTGCTCGGGCGGAAGACCGCGACGTCGGAGGTGCCGTTCCCGTCGTAGTCTTGTGGCACGGGCACGTCGCCCGCTGCTCCATAGATCAATTCGATCGAGGCGATTCCGCGGCGGGCGGGGTCGATCTGCCAGCGTGCCGTCGACGGCGTGAAGACGGCGAGATCGGCGGCGCCGTCGCCGTCGTAGTCCGCCGGAACCGGAACGTCACCGGGCGAGCCGAACGCGACGTCGAGATCGATCTCGCCGTCGTGGTCGAGGTCGACGAGCCAGCGGGCGTTCGACGGGCGGAACACGGCGAGGTCCGTGCGCCCGTCGCCGTCGTAGTCGGCCGGGACCGGGATGTCACCTTGCTGGCCGAACGACAGCGCGAGATCCGTCCCGCCCTCGTGGGTCCAGTCGAAGAAGTACCGCTGCGCGGAGGCGCGGAAGAGCGCGAAGTCGCTCCGGCCGTCGCCGTCGAAGTCCATGGCGGCGCGCGGCCGCACCGCATTCGCGCGGATGTAGGCCCACGCGTTCGGATCGCCGGTGTTGATGTTCCAGAAGTCCACCCTCGGAACGCCCGCCGCCTGCAGGACCTCGACCCGCGATTGCAGGCTCTGGGCGTCGTCGATCCACACTTCGTGCACGACCCCGTCCGGAGCCGTGTACTGGAAGTGCAGCGAGCCCTCGGTCGCGTCGCGCTCCGGCGTCACGCTGTGGCTCGTCGCGAGGTCCATCGCTTCGGAGAATTCGATCAAGCGTCCAGGGGTGCCGCCCGCCAGCGGCCAGTCCCAACCCCAGAGGCTCAGGATCACGGACAGCTTCCGCGTCGGGATCGACTGTTCCGCATCGTTCACCGCGTAGGCGCCGAGCGCACGCAGCGTCTCGACTGGCACCACCGGCCCCGGCGGGCTCGTCGAGTACGAGTAGTAGTACGCCATGATGCGGAGGTAGTCCGCGTACGGCTCGATCGCGCGCCAGTCGACCGCGCGCCCGCGATCCCCCGTGGCGTTCGTGGTCTTCGGCTGCAACACGATCGAAAGCTTCCGCTCTTTCGGCATCGCCTTCCGCAGATCGCGGATGAAGTCCGTGAAGTACGGCCGGCTCTCCGGGGGCAGGTTCTCGTAGTTCAGCTCGATGCCGTCCGCGTGAACGCTCAGCGCGACGAGCTGACGAAGGTGCTCCGCGCGTTTCGCGGGGTCGGCGAGGATCGCCTGCACGGTGTCGCCGCTGTGGAACGGCGCCGGCTTTCCGTCGGGCCCGAGCACGCGATTGTTCACCGTCACGAGGATCGTGTGGCCGTGCGGCTCGGCCATCAGACGGTCGAGCACGTCCGGCACCCACGAGTTCGGCGGCAACACGTCGCCGTCCGCGGTGATGTGGTAGGCGAACACCGAGATCTTCTCGAGACGGGCGCCGTCGGTGAGGATCCTGTCCTCGCCCTGCGTTCCGTAAGCGAGGAACGCGCTCGAGCGGAGCGCCGCGGCGGCCGAAGTCACGCCGACGGAAACGAGCGCCAGACAAAGTGGTGCGATCCACCGGGCAACCGGGGGCCGACGGGGTGTCACGCCGTGCATCACAGCGTGAAAACCCGCGCACACGGGCTGGTTGCTCGAAGAAGCGATGACGGACTTCCGTGCTCGACGAGCGCCGCTAGACCTTCCTATAACGAGACGATTCGCCGGAGCGTCGTGGACGACGGCAGGGCGGATCCGAAGGACGGACATGCAATCACGACCGACTCAGCCCGCGCCGCGCGAGGCATTCACGCGCCGCGAGTTCGTGCTCACCTCGCTCGCGGTCGGGTTCGCTGCGGCGGTGACGCCGATCCACGCCGAGACGCGGATCACGACCGACGCTGGCGGCCTCGACGCCGGCGAGGTCGCGATCCCCGCCGGCGATCGCGACATCCCCGGCTACCGCGCGGCGCCGAAGCAGAAGGGCCCGCTGCCGATCGTGCTCGTCGTGCAGGAGATCTTCGGCGTGCACGAGCACATCCGCGACGTCTGCCGTCGCTTCGCGAAGCAGGGATACCTCGCGATCGCGCCCGAGCTCTACGCCAGGCAGGGAAGCGTCGCCGAGATCTCCGACATCCAGGAGATCGTCTCCAAGGTCGTCTCGAAGGTTCCCGACGCGCAAGTGATGTCCGACCTCGATGCCACCGTGGCCTGGGCGGAGAAGAACGCACGCGGCGACGGCAAGCGCGTCGGCATCACGGGCTTCTGCTGGGGTGGACGGATCGTCTGGCTCTACGCAGCGCACAGCACAACCGTGAAGGCGGGTGTGGCCTGGTACGGACGGCTCACCGGCGCGAAGAGCGACCTGCAGCCGTCCCATCCGATCGACGCGGTCGCGAATCTACACGCTCCGGTGCTCGGCCTCTACGGCGGCGCCGATCAGGGGATCCCGCTCGGCGACGTCGAAGCGATGCGCGCCGCTCTCAAGACCGCGGGGAAGCCGGGCGAGATCGTCGTCTATCCGGATGCCCCGCACGGGTTTCACGCCGACTACCGCCCGAGCTACCGCGCCGAGCCCGCCCACGACGGCTGGCGGCGCTTGCTCGAGTGGTTCCGGAAGAACGGCGTCGCCTGAACGCCGAGCCCGCCCCACGTCACTCATCCCACGCACGGAGGATCGATGAAATTCGGATTCATGGAAGACTTTCGAAACCCGAAGCCCTGGCGCCGCCCGCCGGCCGATCTCTACGAGGCCATCCTGCGGCAGATCGCGCGCGGCGAGGAGCTCGGCTACGACAACGTCTGGCTGACCGAGCACCACTTCACGGACGACGAGTACAATCCGTCGCTGCTGCCGACTGCGGCGGCCGTCGCCGCGCGCACGCAGAAGATCCGCATCGGCACGTTCGTGCTGCTGCTGCCGTTCGGACACCCGGCGCGGATCGCCGAGGACGCGACCTGCGTCGACATCCTGTCGCGCGGGCGCTTCGACCTCGGCGTCGGCCAGGGTTACTCGCAGAACGAATTCGAGTCGTTCTGCATGCCGCGGAACGAGCGCTCCGCACGCCTCGACGAGGGCGTCGACCTGATCCAGAGACTGTGGAACGAACCGTCCGTCACGTTCGAGGGCAAGTTCCACCGCGTGAAGGACATGAAGCTCTCGCCGCGCCCGGTGCAGGACCCGATGCCGCTCTGGATCGGCGCGCGCACCGAGAAGGCGACGAAGCGCGTGGCGCGGAAAGGGTGCCACCTGATGGCGACGCTCGGGCCCGATCCCGCCCCCTGGTACCAGGCGGCGCTGAAGGAATGCGGGCGCGACCCCAAGGACTTCTCGATCGCTCAGCTTCGCATGGTCTACTGCGCGGAGACCGAGGACCAGGCTTGGGCCGACACGCAGGACCACATCTTCAGCATGATGGAGTTCTACGGTCAGATCCTCGCCGAGGCGAACGATGCGCCGGGCGACGACACCATGTGGCAGATCGGCAAGGCCTCCGAGATCCGCAACTCGGGCTTCGGCCGCGCGGTGATTATCGGTACGCCGGATCAGGTGGCGGAGAAGATCGAGCGCTTCAAGCGCGAGTACACCTGCACGCACTTCATCATGAGCACCCAGCTCCCGGGCATGGACCCGGCGAAGGGCACGCGCGCACTCGAGCTGTTCGCGAAAGAGGTGATGCCGGCGTTTCGGTGAATTCGATGGCTCGTCTTCGCCCGAGCGGGCCGGCGCCAGGTTCCGTCCGAGCCGAATGGCTCGCGAGCGCGGGCGGGGATTCCTTCATTGCTCAGCTCGCCTCCCGGCTCGCAAGATTTCGCAACAAAGGAATCCCCGCCCGAAAGATCCGCCCGCTGCGCTGATCTTCGGCTCGGACGGAACCTGGCGCCGGCCTTCTGCAAAACCGGGCTCGGCTTCGCATCCGAAAGAGAGCGATGGCGGCATTTGTGGATGGATGCTCCGGGAGGTCCACGCGAGGCGACCTCCGGGTCGAAGATCAGCGCAGTGGGCGAATCTTTCGGAATCCGATTTCTTTGTCGCGAAATCCTGCGAGCCGGGAGGCGAGCTGAGCGACGAAGAAATCGGATTCCGCGCCCGCGAGCCATTCGGCCCAGAGGTCGCCTCGCGTGGACCTTCCCGGAGCTGGCGCGCGAGAGCGCGCCTCCCGCACTCTCACATTCGGAACACGCCGTGCTTCGCGTCCGGCACCGGAGCACAGCGTGACGCCTCGATGCCGAGCGCCAAGGTGTCCCGCGTCTCGAGCGGATCGAGGATACCGTCGTCCCAGAGGTGGGACGAGGAGTAATACGCGCTCGACTCGTGGTCGTACTTCGCGAGCACGGGCTTCATGATCGCGTCGGCCTCTTCCTTCGCGAGCGTCTTTCCCTGCTTCGCGAGCTGCTCTTCCTTCACCTGCACCAGCGTGTGCGCGGCCTGCTCGCCGCCCATCACCGAGATGCGCGAGTTCGGCCAGGTGAACAGCAGCCGCGGGCGGTAGGCGCGGCCGCACATGCCGTAGTTGCCGGCGCCGTGCGACGCGCCGACCATGACGGTGAACTTCGGCACCTGCGCGGTGGACGTCGCGTTCACCATCTTCGCACCGTCCTTGGTGATGCCCTGGTGCTCGTACTTCCGCCCGACCATGTAGCCGGTGATGTTCTGCAGGAACACCAGCGGGATCTTCCGCTGGCAGCAGATCTCCATGAAGTGCGCCGCCTTCAGCGCGCACTCGCTGAACAGCACGCCGTTGTTCGCGAGGATCCCGACCGTGTAACCGTGGATGCGCGCCCAACCGGTGACGAGCGTCGTGCCGTAGCGTGCCTTGAATTCGTGGAGGCGGCTGCCGTCGACCATGCGCGCGATGAGCTCGCGTACCTCGTAGGGCTTTCGCGTGTCCCACGGCACCAGGCCGTAGATCTCCTCCGGGTCGTAGGCCGGCGGCTCCGGCGCGACGCGCTCGAACGGAAACTTCGTCGCCCGCGGCAGGTTCGCGAAGATCGAGCGCACGATCTCGAGCGCGTGCTCGTCGTTGTCGGCGAGGTGGTCGGACACGCCGCTGATGCGGGTGTGCACGTCGCCGCCGCCGAGCTCCTCGGCGGTGACGATCTCGCCGGTCGCGGCTTTCACGAGCGGCGGGCCGCCGAGGAAGATCGTGCCCTGCTCCTTGACGATCACGTTCTCGTCGCACATCGCCGGGACGTAGGCGCCGCCGGCCGTGCACGAGCCCATCACGGCGGAGACCTGCGGGACGCCCATCGAGGATAGGATGGCCTCGTTGTAGAACGTCTGCCCGCCCATCTGCTCGTCGGCGAAGATTTCCGCCTGCAGCGGCAGGAACGCGCCGCCGGAGTCGACGAGGTAGACGGTGGGGATCCGGTTGTCCATCGAGATGCGCTGCGCACGGAGCTGCTTCTTCACCGTGATCGGGTACATCGTGCCGCCCTTGACGGTCGCGTCGTTCGCGATCACCACCGCCTCGCGGCCGTGGATCGTGCCGATGCCGGTGACGAGCCCCGACGACGGCGCGTCGTTGTCGTACTGGTCGTAGGCAGCGAGTGGCGAGAGCTCGAGGAACGGCGATCCGGGATCGAACAGGCGCTCGATGCGGTCGCGGACGAGGAGCTTGCCGCGCGACGTGTGGCGCTTGCGCACCTCGGGCGGACCGCCGGCGCGCACGGTCGCGAGGCGCTCGCGGAGCTGGGCGACGCCTTCCTTCATGCGTCGCTGGTTCTCGAGGAACTCGGGGGAGCCGGTGCGGAGATGCGAGACGATCTTTTCCATGAGCGACGCGGGTCTGCTTACAACAGCGCCTACGGGGACGGAAGCGCTCGGCGACGGCGTACGCACCCGCGCAGGTGCCCGTCGATTGACGCCGTGCCCACGAACGGGCTTGTGTGGCCGCCATGCCGGCGGGGGGCCGATTCGAGGTCGAGAACGGGCACGACGCGACCCTCGTGCTGCGACTCTCCGGCCCCTGGCGGATCGAGTCCGGGCTGCCGTCCGCCGACGAGATCCGCCAAGCGATCGAGCGCGCTGCGCCGCGGCGGCTCGCCTTCGATGCGCGCGCCGTCGAAGGCTGGGACAGCGCCCTCGTGACGTTCCTCGCGGGCGTGCTGGAGATCTGCCGCATCCGCAACGTCGAGACCGATCGCGAAGGGCTCCCCGAGGGTGTTCGGAGGCTGCTGAAGCTCGCCGCCGCCGCTCCGGCGAACGCGGGCGCGGAGCGCGCGCGGAAGCGGCAACCGCTGCTCGTTCGCGTCGGCGAAGCCGCGATCCACTTCGCGTCGAGCGAGGCAGGCAATCTCGCGTTCATCGGCAACGTCGCGCAGTCGTTCGCGCGCCTGATCGAAGGGCGAGCCAGGCTGCGCACCGTCGACTTGCTCGAGCTGCTCCACGAGTGCGGCGCCGCGGCACTCCCGATCGTCACGCTGATCAGCGTGCTCGTCGGCATGATCCTCGCGTTCGTCGGCGCCGTGCAGCTCGAGCGTTTCGGCGCGCAGGTCTACGTCGCCGACCTGGTCGCGATTGCGATGGTGCGGGAGATGGGGTGCATCATGACCGCCATCATCATGTCGGGCCGCACCGGATCGGGTTTCGCGGCGCGCCTCGGCACCATGACGGTGACGCAGGAGATCGACGCGCTCGCGACGCTCGGGATCCCGCCGATCGAATTCCTCGTGCTGCCGCGGATGCTCGCGCTCTGCGTGATGATGCCGCTGCTCACGATCTACGCCGACGTGCTCGGGATCGTCGGCGGCGGCGTCGTGGCCGCGGGCATGCTCGATCTCACTCCGCTGCAATACTGGAACGAGGCGATGACGTCGCTGAAGCTGATGAGCTGCGCCACCGGCGTCGGCAAGAGCGTCGTGTTCGGCGCGCTCATCGCGTTCGCGGGATGCCTGCGCGGCATGAACTGCGGACGCAGCAGCTCCGCGGTCGGGGATGCCGCAACGTCCGCGGTCGTCACCTCGATCGTGCTGATCGTGATCGCGGACGGGTTCTTCGCCGTGGCGTTCCACCTGCTCGGGATCTGACGATGGCCCGCCCCGACGAGCCGAACGCCGCGATCTCCGTGCACGGGATGACGCTCGCCTACGGAGAGCGCGTCGTGCTCCACGACCTGAACTTCGCCGTGCGAAGGGAGTCGGTTCTCGTGCTGATGGGCGGCAGCGGCTGCGGCAAGAGCACGGTGCTTCGCGCACTGATCGGGCTGATCGAGCCGGCCGAGGGCGAGGTCCGCTACGGCGAGCGCAGCTTCACCGCGGCGGGCACGGCGGAGCGCGAGGCGTTCCTGCGGCGGATCGGCGTGCTCTACCAGAGCGGAGCGCTGTGGAGCTCGATGACGCTCGCCGAGAACGTTTCGCTGCCGCTCGGCGAGTATTCCAGCCTGCGGCCGTCCGAGATCCACGAGGTCGCGAGGATGAAGCTCGCGCTCGTCGGTCTTCGCGGATTCGAGGACTACTACCCGTCGGAGATCAGCGGCGGCATGCAGAAACGCGCCGGTCTGGCGCGCGCGATGGCGCTCGACCCCGAGGTGCTGTTTCTCGACGAACCTTCGGCGGGGCTCGACCCGCTGAGTTCGCGCCTGCTCGACGACCTGATCCTCGAGCTCCGCGACGGCCTCGGCCAGACGCTCGTCGTCGTCACCCATGAGCTGCCGAGCATCTTCACGATCGCCGACGACAGCGTCTTCCTCGACGCCGAGACCAAGACCGCGATCGCGGGCGGTCCGCCGAAGGAGCTGCTCGCGCGGTGCGAGGACCCCAAGGTGCAGCGCTTCCTGCGCCGTGGCGAGGAGCACGCATCCGAAGAGGCCGCCGCCCGTGGCTGAGCGCCGCCATCCCGCGCTGATCGGCGCGTTCGTGCTCGGTGCGATCGCCATCACCGCGGCCGCGGTGATGGTCGTCGGGTCGGGGCGCTTCTTCCGCAACACGCACACGTTCGTGCTCTACTTCCAGGGATCGGTGAACGGGCTCGAGAAAGGCGCGGCCGTGAAGTTCCGCGGCGTGCCGATCGGTACCGTGTCGGACATCCTGCTCGCGCTCCCGGAGCATCGCGGCGACCCGCGCGTGCCGGTGCTGATCGAGATCGATTACGGGAAGCTCGGCGAGCTCGGCCTCACCCGCGACATGACCTCGGGACCCGGATTCATGAGCCGGCTCCGCGACGCGGGCCTTCGCGGGCAGCTCCAGCAGCAGAGCTTCATCACCGGCATCCTGTACATCGGCCTCGACTTCTTCCCGAACACGCCCGGAGCCCTGGTGCTCGAAGGCCAAGGACCCTACCCCGAGATCCCGACCCTGCCGACGAAGCTCGAAGTGGCGCAGGCGAAGCTCGAAGAGATCTTCGAGCGCATGAACAAGATCGACTTCGAGGCGCTCGGCCGCTCGATCGGCGGGGCGATCGACGGGCTGAACGGGCTCGTCAACTCGCCCGACGTGAAGATGAATCTGGTCGCGCTGCACGGCGCGTTGACCGAGATCCGCGCCGCCGCCGTGTCCCTCCGCGAGGGTACCGGTCCGCTCGCCAAGAACCTGAATGGCGCGACCTCCGATCTCCGCGCGGCGATCGACCGCTTGTCGAAGAGTCTCGAGCGGATCGACGCGCTGACCGACCCGAATGCACCCGTCGTGCACGGCCTCGCGCAGAGCCTGAACGAGCTCGGCGCCGCGGCGCGCGCCGTCCGCCAGCTCGCGAACGATCTCGACCGCGACCCGAGCGTCTTGCTGAAGGGGAAGAAGGCGCCTTGATGCGAGCTCGAAACAACCTCGCGGCGCTGCTGCTGGCCGCGGTGCTCGCGGGCTGCACGATCTTCACGCCGACCGCCGATCGCTCGCGCTTCTTCATGTTGACGCCGATCGCGACCGTCGCCGGCGCGCCGTTCGCGGGTTCGGTCGGCCTCGGTGGCGTCACGCTCCCGCCGCATCTCGACCGGCCCGAGATCGTCACCCGCGTCTCGCCGAACGAGATCCGCCGCGCGACGTTCGACTACTGGGCGGAGACGTTCGCCGATCAGTTCAAGGCGACGCTCGCACAAGACCTCCAGGCGCTGCTCGGCGGCGGGCCGGTCGCCATCTACCCATGGTACGCGGCGGCCGCGCCCGACGTCGTCGTCGAGGTCGACGTGCAAAGCTTCGAGCGCGCGACCGACGGCCAGGCGCACCTCGTGGCGCACTGGCGCATCCGCCGCGGCTCGGCTCGGAAGTCGGTGGCGACCGGCGACTTCGACCGCGCCCGTCCGCTCGGTGGAAGCACGCCCGAGGACACGGCCGCCGCGCTGTCGGCGCTGCTCGGCGATCTCGGCGGCGAGCTCGCGTCCGCGATTCGCAGCCGGGCGAGCTGACGAGAAGCGCCGTATGGTCGGAGCCGCCACCCTCTGGGGAGCCTCGTCGACGTTTCGGGGCGCCGGTCATGCGGATGTGGCGAACGAGCCGGCACTCGGCTTAATCTCCGGCCGACGAGCCCGATGAAGCCTCCTGCCTTTCGCTACGTCGCCCCGCGCACGCTCGCCGAGGCGATCGACCATCTCGCTTCCGATCCCGACGCGAAGATCCTCGCCGGCGGACAGAGCTTCGTGCCGATCCTGAACTTCCGGCTCGCACACCCGGCGTTGCTCGTCGACGTGAACCGCATCCCCGAGCTCGCGTTCGTCGAGCGCACGGACTCCGGCCTGCGGCTCGGTGCGACGACGCGGCACCGCGTGCTCGAGACCTCGCCGCTGGTGCGCGAGCGGCTGCCGATCCTCACGGAAGCGGCCGCCCTCATCGGACACCTCGCGATCCGGAACCGCGGCACGATCGGAGGCAGCCTCGCCCATGCCGATCCCGCGGCGGAGCTGCCGATGGTCGCGGTGCTTCTCGATGCGGCGATCGAGGCGACGGGGCCGAACGGCCGTCGGACGATCCCGGCCACGCGCTTCTTCACCGCACCGCTCACCACCGTGCTCGAGCCGAACGAGATCCTGACGGCCGTCGAGCTACCGGTGCTGCCTGCGGGCTCGGGCCACGCGGTCGTCGAGATCGCACGTCGCTCCGGCGACTTTGCGATCGTCGCCGCCGCCGCGACGGTGACGCTCGAGGCGGGGCGCTGCACCGGCGCACGGATCGCGCTCGCGGGCGCCGGACTGACGCCGATCCGGGCGTCGGCGGCCGAGCGGAGTCTCGTCGGCGCGCGCCCGAGCGGCGATGCTGCCGCCGCGGCGGCTCGCCTCGCGCGTGAGGCCGCCGACCCCACGGGCGATCTCCACGCCTCGCCCGAGCTCCGCCTGCATCTGACCGAAGTGCTGGTGCGCCGCGCCGTCGAGGCTGCGTTCGCAAGGGCCGCGAAGGAGGCCGCGTGAGCGAGACGCACGTGATCCGCGTCCGCGTGAACGGCCGGCTCTACGAGCGCGCCGTCGAGCCGCGCCAATTGCTCGGCGACTTCCTGCGCGAGACGCTCGGGCTCACCGGAACGCACTTCGGCTGCGAGCACGGCGTCTGCGGGGCCTGCACCGTTCTCGTCGACGGCGACAGCATGCGGAGCTGCCTGCTGCTCGCCGTCCAGGTCGACAGCTGCGAGGTCACGACGGTCGAGGGGCTCGGTGCGCCCGACCGCCTGAATCCCCTGCAGCAGGCGTTCCGCGAGCACCACGGGCTGCAGTGCGGATTCTGCACGCCGGGAATGCTGATGACCGCGACGGATCTGCTCGCGAAGTCGCCGCTCGCGACGGAGGAAGAGATCCGCGAAGGTCTGTCGGGTAACCTCTGCCGCTGCACCGGCTACCAGGGGATCGTGAAGGCCGTCGCCGCGGCCGCGGCCGCGCGGCGAAAGGAGAAGGACGGATGAAGCTCCACGTGCTCCGTGGCG
>JACXTT010004924.1_pt1 | contig 19613 bp, 21 predicted proteins | sample 9270951 | NCBI WGS metagenome assembly JACXTT01 (sample SAMN15532306, study PRJNA645909) | rock metagenome | isolation source: weathered quartz diorite | place: Puerto Rico | collected 2017-06-21 | reverse complement strand
CCAGGGATTATGGCAGATTTTGCCCCTGAAGGTCACGTCCGGGGGGGACAAGCAAAGGAAAAAAATCGTTTCCAGCTCAACCGACCTTGACAGCAAAACACGCATTCACCGGAAGACCCAAAAAAGAGGCTCCCCCTGCCAGGGTTTCAAAGGAGTGGCTCGAACAAGTTGTTGTGTCGTGAAGTTTCGAGAGATGGTTGCACGGGACGCAGCGGGGACTCGCATACCCGCTCCGCCCCGTGCGTACCGGGGGTGGGAACTAGTTGGCAGGTTGAGACTCTTGACGCAACAGGCCGGGACTCGCTTCCGCCCTCTTACGTCGCGGTAGGTAAGAGCAACCAGAATGCCAAAGCCGGCATGACGCTGATGAAAAATGCCGGCCGCGACGTAACCGGCTCTCGATGCGAGAGTTGTGAAGGAGGTTTTTTTTCGCTTGGCGGCGCGACGAGAAGTGGCGGTCCGAATGCAATCCTGCATAACCGGAAAAATGCGCTCTTTCGCTGCAATTCCTACCGGCATTATGAGGCGCAGTGTCGAATTCTGCGGCACGCGCCCGATCCAGGCCGACCGGGCGCTCGCCGTATGCATCGCCGCGACCGACGGCGTTTCGATCGGCCCCGGCGCGATGGCGTTGACGCGGATGCCCAGCGGGACCAGCTCGACGGCCAGCACCTGCGTCATGTTGATGACGCCGGCCTTCGAGGCGCCGTAGGCGACGCGCCCCCGATTGCCGCGCAGGCTGGACACCGATGCGATGTTGACGATCGAATCCCGGCCACGCTCCTTCATGGCGAGCGCCGCCGCCCGCGCGACGAGGAAGCTGCCGACAAGGTTCACGTCAAGAATCTTGCGCATCAGCTCGGCTGAGGTGTCGAGGCACGGCACGTCGTTGCCAATCCCCGCGGAGTTGACGACGCCGGTGAGCGGCCCGATGTCGGTTTCGCACTTCTTGATCGCGTCGGTGACCGCGGCTTCGTCGGTTACGTCGAGCTGCAGAAAATGAACGAGAGGCGAATCGAAGGTTCCGCGCGCGACATCGACGGCGATTGCTCGCCATCCCTGTTCGAGAACGGCTTGCACGATGGCCAGGCCGATGCCGGAGGCGCCGCCGGTGATGAGGATGGTGGGTGAGTCATTGCAGTTACGTGTTCGTTGCCTTCCCCAGCCCCGTTCACAGGGCTTTCCGCGGAGCGGTAATAGGCCCGCCGTTTACGGCGGGTTACAGGGCGCCGCATCCGAATTGGGAGGCCGGTTCACCGGCCTTCTCGCTGTTCGGCTTTAGCAACCTACTCCGGCTCAAGCCCAACAGCGAGAAGCCCAGTGAACGGGGCTTCTTGGACATTATCGCCGTCCGTCAACCCGCCGTGAACGGCGGGCCTAATACCGCTGCGCGGGAAGCCCCGTGAACGGGACTGAAGTGGGCCCGCACCTCCCCAAGCTGCTCGCGCCAGCAAGTCGTCAATCACCTGCGCCCCCTCGACGCCGGTCAGCATCGATTCGTCGCTTAGTCAAGCATGGAACGACGCTGCCAGTTCAGTGAGATGCCAATCTTTCGTGAAAAACTCCCACCCCAGTCTGGCTCAAAGCCTTCGCTACGAAGGCATTCGCAAACTTCACGGGCGATACCAAGAGCGTTCTTTTCGTAAACCTCTGGAGGAACGTCCGAATCATCTGAGGAGAACCAGCCATATCCAAGGTAGACCGACAACTGGGTGCTATCGGCCAGCATTTCGGGCACGTTCTGATCGATGAAAAAGGCATAGCCGCGCAGGATATCGCGGAAACCCGGGTGGCGACTATCGATTAGCTCGATCCGATCCGGGAGTTCAGCCCCTGTGCAGGTGTCGCAGCACGGAGAGGCCTGCCACAACAGGATGCCTCGTTCGCGCAAGGCTGCCTCAACGCGATCCAGGCGATCGCAATCTGTCTCATTCGGCCATGCGGCCATTTCAGATGCCAGCCGCGCCACTGTTCGATTGAGTTCCTGAGCTGCGAATTGGATGAACTCGTCCCGCTCCCCCTCAGGACCGTCCTCCGGAACATAAACCTCGCGGCAAATCTGTAGGACGTCCGCGTGGCCGCGCCGCGCCAACCGAAGCTCGCCCAGAATCCTCCACCGAAGAGTTTCGCGGAGTGACTCTCGTTTTTCGTCACTCCAGGCTTGCTGATCACTCATTGCGGGCTCCTTGCGGTTCACGCCAGCAAATCCTCAATCACCTGCGCCCCCCTCGACGCCGGTCAACTTCTGATCCAACCCCTGGTGGCGGAAGATAAAGCGTTGATGCGCCATCACGGCCGCCATACCGGGTCCAAATCGAGCACGAAACCCGGCAGTTCCGGATCGCCGTTGACGGTTTGTGGATTGTCGAGCACTTCCGCTTCTACGCCGGGGCGGTAGATGTGGACGCGTTTCTTTTCCGGGTCGATGAGCCAGCCGAGTCGGCAACCGTTGGCGATGTACTCCTCCATCTTGGCTTGCAGCTTCTTGAGGCTGTCGCTGGGCGATTTGACCTCGATCAGGAAAAACGGGCAGACGGGCCCGAACTTCTTGCGCTGCTTGCGCGTGAGTTTCGCCATCTGCTGCGGCGACAGCCAGGACGCGTCCGGCGACGACGCCCGGATTGAGAAAGATGCCGATGGTCACTGGCATTTCCTTCTTGTGGATGAGATTGTCGAAGACGGCCGGCGCGCGGAAGGCGCCTTTCGGGTCCTGATACCAGATGCCGTCCTGAAAGATCATGACGCAGGCGGGCTTTTTCTCGTTGTACTGCGCGGGGACGTAGATCCACCAATCCCGCACCGTGCCGGGGAAGATGTCGCTCTTCCACGCCGGCATCTGTGTGACCTTGCCTTCGGGTACGCCGGGCTGCTTGAGCGAGTCCGGGCCGAGCTTGTAGTCGTCCTTGGCGGAAGCCGAGCCTATGACGAAAAACAAAAGGGACAGTGTGAGGCACGCTCGCATTGTTTGACCCCGGGTTACTTTGGTTTCAGAGCGTTTGCTACCCACTTGATCAGGTCGTGAGAAAAAGAGTTCTCATTGCGGTGATCGTACAGAAAAAAGTGACTCATTGCATTCCTTTTCGCGCCTTTTTCAACCCAGAGCAAAGGCCAGCCCTTGCCGACCCGCTCGTCGTATTCCGCCTTGATTCCTGATTCAGCCAGGATCTGAGCGCACCTGTCGGCGAATTCTCTCAACTTGTCGCGGTAATCTTTCAGCGCATCGCGTGCGTGCGGATTGTCCATCTTATTGAGGATCATCTCGGCCGCTTCGCGAACGTAGGTGTCGTTGGATTCGAGCCGATCGATGATGCCATCGATCGCGGCCTCGGAGAGCAAGGTGAGCGCAAAGCGTTCGGCATCGGTCTGCTCGGCGTCGGTAAGCGATCCTGCGCGGTCTTGCAGTTCCGTCGCTGCATTCAGGTCCATTTTCGTCCGCGTAGGTCCGGCAAGATCGCCCGGTTTGTCGAGGCTGAACCAGTCGTGGTCGGATTCCAACGTCGCCAGCCATTCGATGCAGGAATCCAGCGCGCGAAACACAAGGTCGGCGGCATCGTCGTGACGGACGCGAACGATCATCCCCTTGATCGGCTTCTTGCAGCAAATGCAGAACGGATTGGACTCGTAATCGTCCGCACAGGGAAAGTACCCGAAGCACGCGGGCATTTCTAGCTCGCGGAATGCCTTGACCCAGGTTAGAGATTCGGCAAGCGAGAGGATTTGCAGCGCGTTTTTCTTCAGGACTACACCGTCGCTGATCGAATACAGTTCACGCGCGTCCTTCGGCAGCTTGAGCTTGGCGGCCTTCTCGAATTCAGCAAGGGCGGTGCGGGATGCGGGCTGCTGCGGTTTGACGCCGAGCGACTTGAGAAGTTCCAGAAAGAGATTGGGTTTTGATTTCATCTGCCGATCTCAGCCGCCTCGACGAACTGCACCGGGACCTGCTCGATCAGCACGACTTGCTGGGGAAGGTTCAATAGCGCCAATCGTTGAGGCTATGGAATTTGCCCGGGATCGGTTCGCCGCCATTATTGGTGGCGGCCTCGAGATTCTTGATGGCGTTCACGATTTCTGCATCGCTCATGTCGCGCGTTGGATCGTTGTCCTGATAGACGGCGAGGATGCCGGAGTGATTCGGGTCCAAGTCGTGCAGATGCTGGAAATCGGACGGATTCTTGGTGATGATCGTGAGGCCATTGGCAGCGGCAAAATCAAGATGCTCGTTGTCGTTTGCGCCTTCCAGGCCGCCGTCGGCGTCCGCAGGTCTGACCACCTGGTGCCCCGCCTGGCAGAGGAGGTCCGTTAACAGATCGGAGTTCGAGCAGTCGTCAAGATACAGGTTGACCGACACGGGGTGCTCCTTCCCGTTTGCGCATCAGCCGTTCGATTTCCGCCTCGGTCTGCAACAGTTCGCTGTTCTTTTCGACGTAGGCCAACGCCTCACGGATGGCCTCGATAGGCAGATGGAAATTCGCCGCGGCGTTTTCTTCGTTGAACTGGTTTGATTTGATCGCCCCGACGAGCTGGCGAGCAGTTAGGTTGCGACCTTTGACGTAGAGCTGTTTGCGCCAAGGGTGTTGGCGACGGACTAGAAACCGCCACGGTTCGACGGCCGTTTCGCGCAGTTCGATTTGATTTTGCTTCCACACCTTGCTTGACGAAAGAGCCTCTCGCAGCATTTTTTCCAATCTGTTCAGTCGGCTATTGATCGCTTTCATCGAGTCAGGCCTGCGAGGCGTCTTTTTCTTCGCCATATTCATTCTCCAACGTATGCCGCTCACGCCATCAACTCCGGAATCACCTGCGCCCCCTCGACGCCGGTCAGCTTCTGGTCGAGTCCCTGAAAGCGGAAGCTGAGGCGTTCGTGATCGACGCCCAGGCACTTGAGCACCGTCGCGTACAGGTCGAGCAGGTGGCACGGCTTGTCGTCGATGTTGTAGCTGAAGTCGTCCGTTTCGCCGTAGGTCATGCCGCCTTTGATGCCGCCGCCGGCGAGCCACATGCAGAAGTTGCGCGGGTGATGATCGCGGCCATAGTTGGCGCGCGTCAGCGTGCCTTGCGAATAAACGGTTCGGCCGAACTCGCCGCCCCAGATGACGAGGGTGTCGTCGAGCAGGCCGCGCTGCTTGAGGTCTTGCAGGAGGGCGCCGGTGCCGCGGTCGGTATCGTCGCACTGATTCTTGAGGGCGTTGGGGAGATCGCCGTGCTGGTCCCAGCCGCGGTGCAGGATCTGCACGACGCGCACGCCGCGTTCGACCAGGCGGCGGGCCATCAACGCGCTGTGGGCGAAGGTGCCGGGTTCGCGGACGGCGGGGCCATACATTTCGAGGGTGCGCTGCGATTCGCCCGACAGATCGACCAGGCTCGGCACGCTGGTCTGCATGCGGAAGGCCATCTCGTACTGGGCGATGCGCGTCTGCGTCTCGGGATCGCCGAGCCGCTCGAAGTTGCGCTGATTGAGCCGGGCTAGGGCGTCGAGCATCGCCCGGCGGTCATCGCCGGAGACGCCGGGCGGGTTCTGCACGTAGAGGACCGGATCGCCGGTGCCGCGCAGGGCAACGCCGTTGAAGCGCGTGGGCAGGAAGCCGCTCGACCACATACGGGTGAAGAGGGCCTGACCATTGCCGGAAGGCGGAAAGCGCGGCGTGAACACGACGAAGGCGGGCAGATCGTTGTTCTCGCTGCCCAGGCCATACGCCAGCCAGGAGCCGATCGACGCCTTGCCGGGGACTTCGCTGCCGGTCATGACGAAGGTGCAGGCGGGATCGTGATTGATGGCATTGGTGTGTACGGTCTTGATGAGGCAGATGTCATCGACGTGCTTGGCAGTGTGAGGCAGCAGTTCGCTGACCCAGGTGCCGCACTGGCCGTGACGGTGGAACTTGAACTTCGACGGCGCGACGGGATGCCGTCCCTGCCCACTGGTCATGGTGGAGAGCCGTTGGCCGCGGCGCACGCTTTCGGGGAGGGTCTGATCGAAATAGCGATCGAGCTGCGGCTTGTAGTCCCACAGATCGAGCTGCGACGGCGCCCCGTTGGCGTGCAGGTAGATGAGCGCCTTGGCCTTGGGCGGAAAGTGCGGCAATCCCGGCAGCGCGGGATGCACCGGCGCCTGCACGCGCTGTTGTGCGCGACCTTCGCACATGCCGAGCGCGAGCCCGCCGAGGCTGAGGCCGGCGCCGGCGAAGAACTGCCGGCGGGTTTGCTGGAGGTGGTAGTCGAAGAGGGGGTTCATAAGGAAGGTCCTTTATCTACTTCGTTCAGCGGCACAAGGATGTCGGCTTGCCTGTAAGAACCAGTATATCACTCTCGACGCCAGGCACAATTCTCTCGAGCGTCTTGCAGACTTGAACGCCAGCCAATGCCGTTTCGTGGGGGGGTGGAGCGAAGTTTGATTCCGCCAAAATGGTTATGCTTGGATATATCGAACAGGTAGGGATCACGGCCGCCACACCGGCTCCAGATCGAGCACGAAGCCCGGCAGCTCCGGATCGCCGCTGACCGTCTGCGGGTTGTCGAGCATCTGCACCGGCAGGCCCAGGCGGTAGACGTGAACTTGCATCTTGCTCGGGTCGATGAGCCAGCCGAGCTGGCAACCGTTGGCCAGGTATTCTTCCATCTTCGTTTGCAGTTTCTTGAGAACGTCGCTCGGCGATCGCACCTCGATCAAGAAAACCGGGCAAATCGGCGGGAACTTCTGCCGCTGCTCCGGCGTGAGCGTGTTTAGCTGTTCGGGTGAAAGCCAGGCGGCATCCGGCGCGCGGTTGGCGCTGTTGGGGAGAATGTACCCCGCGCTGGATCCGGTGACTTTGCCTTTGCCGTATTTCTTCGCCCACGCGCCTAATTGAATACACACTTCCGCATCCTGGAATCCTCCGTCCAGTCCGGTTGGCGGCATGATGATCAATTCTCCTTCCGCAGTGCGCTCGAACCGTTTGTCCGCGTTGAGCTGGCAGAAATCGAAAAACTGGTCCTGTGTCATCGGCACCACGGGCGATAAGAGAATGCTGATCTCCGGAAAATCGAGCGCGGGGCTCGGACTCGTCGTGGACAGCGTCGCTGTGCTCATTGGCAGCTCCCTTCCTTTGGTTTGACGTCGGTCATTTTATCACAACGACCTCCCGAAAAGCACGCGAAAACATGCCCGCCTTCAGCGCACCGGGTTCGTCCCATTCATCCAGGCACACACACCCGTTTTGGGACGATGGGACGAACTTGGCAACCAATGTTCCACGTGGAACACTGACGAAGTATTAACGAAAGCCGACCTTGCTATTCGTCATGGCCAGATCAACAAACGACAGCCGTGGTTTCGTTGCACGACTTCCCACCCAGGCGGTCGGCCAGCATGCACGCACGAGCTGGTGCATAAGGTGAATCGCCTAAAACGGCTCCAAAACGCTGAGTTTTTTGGCGCCTACCACCCCATGCACGCACGAACGGGGGAGACAAGCTCGAACCCTTTTTTGCAACGACCTCGCATCTACGCGGCCGATGGTTTACGATGGAAATAGCCGGCATCGACTGCCACCAGCCGACATTCAAGTTGTCAAAGATCAAACGCCATCCGTGCCTGCGTGAACGCGGTTACATTCTCGACAAGCTGCTCGCCTTCCACGTCGAGCATTAAACGCCCATGCAGGAGACCATGCGTGATTTGCACTACGCCATTACCCATATCCCCAAATCCGAACACGCCGCCGGGGCCGCCTGCAAGAGCTTCATACCGCGCGAAACCAGTATGGCGGCCCGCGTCAGCTTCATCGGTTGGTTAGCCGGCGCTGCCACTCAGGTAGCTTATCATGTTGTCGAACTTTGCGCGATCGTGTTCCTGCATCTCGCTTATCTGACTCCGATACGCGCCGATCAGAGCATCGAGCCGAGGATCCTTGGCAAGGAAAGCAGCGGCAACGCCTGTCATGGCGCGATAGGGCTGATTGGTGGCATCGAACGCTCGCCGGTCGGGGAAGCCGACGACACGAAAAACTCGCTCTCCACCTTCCGGATTCAACCCACGATTGACTGTAGCGATGTCTCGATACTCCTCGAAAAATGGCAGTATGCGGTCTCGCGTAATCGCCAGTACGCCCGGCAAAACAGTCATCAACTCCGCCTCTGAAGACACCTCGTAATCGACACCCATTCCCGGCTTGGCTGGCAGTCCCAAGAACTCCAGCTGGGTGATGGAGGTCAGGGTCATCGAATGATATTTCGGAGGCGAACCAGAAAAGCGGTTGGTGATGTCTTGGACGGCCTCAAAGCGCATGCACAGCGTGAAAGAAAAATGAAAGACGGGGTTGTAATCGACCAGAGGCAACCCAAGTTCCTGTCGGCCACCGTCTATTTTTCGGGCAAACGCCTCCGATGACTTCTTGAAGCGAAATCCGGGGCCGCTGACGACCGGAGTGACGGCATCAACGATCATGCGCCGTACCTCGGTTTTCAGCCATCGTGCCATGATCGACTCCGCCGGCTAACGACAAAGCTCAGCAGCCGGGGCCGCCGAGGAAATATTGTACCGCGCGAAACCGTAATGCGGCCCCGGTCTGTCTGAAGCGACTTGTTATGCGGCGCATTTGCAGACAATACGGCCCAAATGCCGGCGCCGCAAACATTCAGTCCGCGGGCCAATACTTCCGGCGAATGTTCATGCCTGTTAAGTCCCGATACTCGACCCCGACCCGATCGCAAAATCGTTCATATGCCGTTTCCAACTCGGCGCTCTCTACGTGGTCCCGCCCAAGAATTGAGGTAATGGCGGGATTAGTCTCCCTACCGTCTTTGTCCTCGCTTAGGCTGTGTGCGTCCCGAGTGTTTGCTCGGTAGCCATCGAATCGGCTGGGGCCGAAGAACAGGCCGTCGGCTCGGTCCGCGACGACGAAGCAAAGCCCACGGCGTATCAGAGAGCGAGCAAACTCCCGATCCGCAGAGTCAGCCGAAGCCAGATACGCTTCCAACTGCTGGAGGTTGGCGTCGATCTCGGCGAGTGTTTCCACGACTTCCACGCTTCCACCCTCCGTCGGCATTTTCGGAGAACGACCGAGCCAATGGTCGAACCGACCAGAACCCAAGCCGCATAACGACACAGTTCACCCGCCGGGGCCGCTGCAACGGCGTGGTGTCGCGCGAGAAAAGGATGCGGCCCCGGTCGTGGTGCAACGACTGGATACTTCTTATGTCCTCGCGAGGTGACGGGTCGGAGCCTGTCGCCAAAGTAAAAAAGGATCGTGGGATTGCTCCCGGTCCTAGCGTGGAAGTTTAAGCCGGTGTCGAAGCACCGGCAACCACGATGCGGGATCAGGACGACCCGTCACCACACAAGGAGGCCAGCCATGCCGAACTAAAACCAACCACACCAATTCTACGCCGGCGTCGAACTGCACGCAAGAAGCATGTTCGTGCACGTCCTTTCCGCCAAAGGCAAAACACTCTTCGAGCGCGATCTGCCGGCCGAACCCGACGCCTTTCTCGATGCCGTCAAGCCATTTCGCAAGAACCTCGTCGTCGGCTGCGAATGCATGTTCGCCTGGTACTGGCTGGCCGATCTCTGCGAAGCCGATACGCCCACCGATCTTGGGATTTCGCCGCCGATTTGCCACAGGCGATTCAAGAAAATGCAAACTCAGTTGCGTCTTTCCCGCCGTCGCGTGTGGCGGATTCGTTGCGCGGAGGGGGGGTGTCTGAGTGTGTGCGCGACGAATCGACGCAAGTTACTTGGCGCCAAGGGATTCGTTGCCGAAGATTCGTTGCACGCTACCTTCCGCCATCTTCATCCGGAACGCAACGCCACGCTGGCGGTCGGTGCAGGCACGGAGGCTGTGTGTAAAACGCGCACGCGCCATGCAAGTCATCTTGTCTCGGCATGCCCATGCATTTCGCCAAACGCAATGTCGGTTTCCGTTACTATTCCGTCAGTGTTCCACGTGGAACATTCCTTGGACCTGCCGCTGCCTCTGGTCCATCGCCAGAATCTTCGTCCGTGCCGCGTCCGGACGGCAACGCTTCAACGTCCTGGGCGTCTGGAACGCCGTCGCGCGGCAACTGATCTCCGTCACCAACACCACCGTGCTGAACACCGACACCATGTGCGAGTTGCTTCGCAAGATCGCCGCCGCTGGACTGACCGGCCCCATCACCGGCAGACACGAATCTCCGCCCCGCGCCTCAAAAGACCTGGAGGGCCGATTGTTCGTCTTTTTGAATGTTGAACAGGCGATCGAGCCGGGTGATCTCGAAGACCTCGAAAATATCTTCGTTGATGTTGCACATCACCAGCTTGCCGCTGGCAGCTTGCACTTTTTTGTTCAGCGTGATGAACTTTCCCAGCGCGGCGCTGGAGAGGTACTCGACGTTGCTGAAGTTGAGCAAGATTTTCTTGCGGCCATATTGATCGACGAGACTGAAGAGGTCCTCGCCGATTTTTTGGATGTTCTGCTCATCGAGGATTTTGCGGTCGATGAAATTGACGATGGCGATTTCGCCGTTGTCTTCGACTTCGAGGCGGCTGCGGCGCGACGGCGTGGACATGGGAACAATCTCCTGCGAAATCAATATCTTTACTCGGGACGACATCAATCGAGGAATTGATTCGGCATTGCCATGTTAAGCGACGCCGGACGCTTGTCAAGATTTTTTCAGCGATTTTGCGGGAAAACCATCTGACGCCGTCGCGGCGGCTGGAAGCCGCCGCGACGTTAGAACCATTTTTCTTCCGCGAGCGCTGGGCAGCCCGCCACGCCTAACCGGCTACGGCCCCGTTGACTGCCCGCTCGCGGACCGTCCGCAACGGCCGGCACTCCTCGATCGGGTCATGATGGTAGCGCCAGCCGATGACCCCGTCTGCGTCAAAGTGATCGAAAACATACCACGCCAGATCGTCGTCCTTACGGAACGGAATCAGGGCGAGTCCGCGGACGGAGTCCAGCAAGAAGACATCGACGCGGTTCAATTCTTCGAGGGCATCCTCGAATCTTGTTTGGGCTCGCTGCCGTTCGTCTTCACGGCTCTCTATTTCCAGCAGCAGTTCACGTTTGGCAGGCGCCTTCTCTTTGCCAAGGCGGTCGCGCTGCCGTTCGGCGTTGAGTACTTCCAACCAGTGTTCGCGCAGAGAGCCGATTACTGAACGGAGGTACGGTACCGCCTTGGTCACTTCGCTCCAGTCCCACAGACGCATGGTACGCATGCGCCTGGATCGGTCACGGCGACGTTTCATGGTTTGTCTCCTTGAGTTACGGTGGTTTGCGGGCCATCTCCTTTGCATTGGGCGCCGGGTACTTGACCTCCTCCTCTATGATTATTGTAGGGAGGCAGAACCCGGCCCCGCGCGGCGAACCGGCAGATTCTTGCCCGGTTTTTGCGGGAAAGAGAGGTAAATCGTGTTTACTTCCTGGAGAATCGCCCGCATTTTCGGTATCGACCTATTCATCCACTGGACGTTTTGGCTGCTGCCTTTGTGGATCGTTCTAACCTTTGAAGGCTCCGAAGCTTTCCCGATGTGGATGCATCTGGCCGTGATTGCCGCGCTGTTCACGTGCATTGTTTTGCATGAGCTGGGGCACGCGTTGATGGCACGGGAATTTGGCATCGGCACGCACAGCGTCACGCTGTCGCCGCTGGGGGGCATTGCCCAGCTGGAGCGAATGTCCGATCAGCCGTGGGAGGAGTTCTGCATCGCGATTGCCGGTCCGTTGGTGAACGTGGTCATTGCCGCCGTGCTGGCCCTCGGTTTGGCCGGCGGCTATCTGCTGGCGCCGGCGATTGTGGACGGGCTGCTATTTAGGTTCCTGACGATCCTGCTTGGGCTGAACGTCGTCATGGTGGTGTTTAACATGATCCCGGCGTTCCCGATGGACGGCGGGCGCGTCTTGCGCGCGCTGCTGGCCGCCGCGCTGGGACTCCTGGAGGGGACGCGCGTCGCGGTCGGCGTCGGCATGGTCACGGCCATCCTCATGGCGCTGACGGGGTTCTTTCTGCTCGGCAACCCTTGGCTGTTGTTGATCGGGCTGTTCGTGATCTTCGCGGGGCAGCAGGAACTGCGTGCCCTGGAAATGAAGGAACACCAGCTACGCGCCGACGCGGAAGAGGCGCTGCCGACGCCGCTGGCGACCCTGCGTCCTCGGTCCGCCGGGTCGATCAACGTCTGGCGCTGGGATTCGGCCCGGCATGTGTGGGTTCGCCAGCCGCAAGCGCCGCCGAGCGATCACGCCGATGCGTGAAGCGCGGCTGCAGGTTATGACGGGCGCGCGGATTTTGCGACCCACGTCGCCGACAACCGGACGGCAAGCCGCCAAGGCGAACGCAGTCGCGGCGGCTAAGTGCCGATGCCGATGTTGTGGGATTTCCTGGTGCGCGGCGCGACGTGATCGTCTTGTGCTCGCCGACAGGATCGGGTTGCAAGCTTGGATGGAGCGCCTTCATGGCCACGGCAGGTCCCAGACTCGGTCCGATCTCCGCGCTGGGCGCCGTCGCGATGCACGCGGTCACGTTGCTGGGCGATTTCTCCATCTTCAGCTTGCAGACATTCGCCTGGATGTTCCGCCGCCGCCCCGCGCCTGGCACGCTGCTGCCCAGCTTCTATCTAGTCGGCGTTCGCTCCGTTCCCGTCGTCGCCATCACCGGCATGTTCATCGGCATGGTGATGGCCGTCCAGATGTTCAACCAGTTCAACAAGATGGGTATGGCGACCCGCCTCGGCTCGATGATCAACATCACGGTGGTGCGCGAACTCGGCCCCGTCCTGGCGGCCACCATGCTCGCCGGCCGCATCGGCAGCGCCATGGCCGCCGAGTTGGCGACCATGCGCGTCACCGAGCAGGTTGACGCGCTGTCCTGCCTCGGCGCCCATCCGTTGCACTACCTCGTCGTGCCCCGGCTTCTCGCCTGCGCGCTGCTGATCCCGCTCTTGACGGTGATGGCCGACTTCATGGGTATAATGGGGGGGGCGTTCATCTGTACGCGTCTGTTCGGCGTCGAAGCCCACTTCTACTGGGCACACACCGAGTATTACGTGAGCATGTGGGACGTGAGCATGGGGCTGATCAAGGCGTTCTTCTTCGGCATCGCCATCGCCCTCATCAGCTGTCATCGCGGCCTGAACAGCCAGCCCGGCGCCGAGGGGGTGGGCCGATCCGCAACCGAGGCGTTCGTCGCGTCGTTCGTCGTAATCCTGATCCTAGATTTCTTCCTGGCGATCCTCCTGATCACGCTGTACGACCGCTTCATCCTGCAAGGAATGGCGCGTTCGTTCTTTTGAATCGGGTCCGACCATGACTGACACGCCGCCGCCGTTGATCTCGTTCCGCCAGCTCGGCATGGACTTCGGGCCCCAGCGCGTCCTGGCCGACATCAACCTCGATATCATCCGCGGCCAAACTGTCGTCATCGTCGGCGAAAGCGGCTGCGGCAAAACGGTTTTGCTCAAGCTCATGATCGCCCTGCTCCGCCCATCTTCCGGCACCGTGACCTTCGACGGTAAGGCCCTTGCCGACCTCGACGACCGCGCCCTGACCCGCGAAAGGCTGCGCTTCGGCTTCCTGTTCCAGAGTGCCGCGCTTTTTGACAGCCTGTCGGTCTACGACAACGTCGCTTTCGGCCTGCGCGAACAGCGCAACCTGAGCAAGGCGCAGGTGCGCGACGTGGTCCGCCAGCGCCTGCAGGAGGTCGGCCTCCCCACCGCCGCCGAGGCGAAGAAACCCGCTGAACTCTCTGGCGGCATGAAGAAGCGCGTCGGCCTGGCCCGCGCCCTCGCCCTCGCCCCCGAAGTCATGCTCTATGACGAGCCGACCACCGGCCTCGACCCGATCATGACCGACGTCATCAACGAGCTGATTTTGCAGGTGCGCCAGCGTCACCCGGTGACCAGCGTCGTCGTCACCCACGAGATGAAAACCGTCTACAAGGTCGCCGACCGCGTCGTCATGCTGCACCCGCTGGCGCGCTTGCAGCCGGGCGAGAATCAGATACTCTACGACGGCGCTCCCGCCGCCTTGAAGCAAGTAACCGACCCGCGGGTGCACCAGTTCATCGAAGGGGAAGCCCGCGAACGCCTTCAGGAGCTGGCGAGCGCAACCACCTAGACATTGCAAAGTGCAGATTTCAAATTGACAGACTTCTTGAAATTTGCAATTTGCAGTCTGCAATTTGAAATTGAGCTTAACATGAACGATCAAGCCATCCGTTTTCGCTTCGGCATCTTCGTGCTCGCCTCGCTGATCTTGCTGGCGGTCCTGACCATCCTGTTCGGCGGGTTCCCCAGTTACTTCAAGCGCAGCGAGAGCCATTCCATCATTTTCGCCAACGCTCAGGGCGTCGCGCCCGGCACGCCGGTGCGCCGTTCCGGCGTGCGCATCGGCGAGGTCAGTGCCGTGGCCCTCGACAACGATACCGGCAAGGTCAAGGTCGATATCCGCATTGATCACAAGTACTACGTGCGCAAAAATGATCGGCCGACCCTGGTGCAAGGCCTGCTTGGCGGCGATGCGACCATCGCCCTCGTGCCTCCCGAGGATCCCAAGCTCGACCTGCCGATACCGCTCGAACCCGGCGCCGTGATGCAAGGCATCACCCCCGCCGACCCCGGCACGCTCATGCAGCAGACCGCCGAGCTGGTCAAGCCGGCCCAGGAAGCGCTCGTCGAGATGCGCAAACTCTTTCAGAGCATCAACAAGATGACCCCCGTCGTGGACGCCACCCTCCAGGACTTCCGCGAGATCGGCAAGATGGCCAAGACCGTCGGCCCGGACCTGCAAAAGACCAGCGAGGAACTCCGTACCCTGTCCAAGATCGCGCGCGAGGCCATCCCCGAAATCCAGGATACCGCTACCACCTGGAATCGCGTCGGTAAACGCGTCGATGTCCTGCTCAAGACCAACGAGGACAAAATCACCAAGACCGTCGACCGCGCCGACGAAACCCTCAAACGCATCAACGATCTCTTTAGCGATGAAAACCAGAAGCTCGTCCGCGATACCCTCAAGAACGTCAAGAACGGCACCCAGCAGCTCGAAGCCATTTCCAAGGACACCAGCGACCTGCTCAAGGACAGCCGGGCCACGGTCAAGCAGCTGAGCGAGACGTTGAAACGCGCCGACGACGCGCTTGCCGACTTGCAAAAAACGATGAAGCCGTTCGGCGAGAAAGGTCCGGGAGTATTCAAGAACCTGGATGAAAGCTCAGAAAACCTCAACAAGACGCTGAAGGATTTGCGTGAACTGATTCAAGTCGTGGCCCGCGGCGACGGCACCGTGCAGAGGCTCCTGTCCGATCCGGCCCTCTACAACAACATCAACGACTCGGCCATCATGGTCACGAAGATCTTGCCCAGGATCGACCGCGTCATGCGCGACATGGAGATCTTCTCCGACAAGCTCGCCCGCCATCCGGAATTGCTCGGCGTGCGCGGCGCCATCGTGCCGAGCATCGGGCTCAAGGAAAGCCCGTTCCGCATCTATCCGTGAGAAAGGCGCCGAGCCGAACGGCGCTGGTGGCCGCTCGGTTCGCCTGCGCGGTCACTTCATCTCCTTGATCCAATCGTGCACGATCCGCACTGCTTGCTCATCGACGACGCGTGAACCGATGTGCGGCATGCGGCCAAGCGTGGTCATCTTCATCCGTTCGAGGAGGATCGATTTTTCGGGATGGCCGGGGACGAGCAGCTTGGCGCCGTCGATCTTGAAGTTGCCGTGGGCGGGGGAAACGTTGACGATGCCGAGATCCTTGAGATCGAGGCCGACGTGGAGCTTGAACTCGGCGTTGCCGCCGCCCCACTTGATGTGGCAATGGCTGCAATTGGAGTGCAGGTACGAGCGTGCCCGGTCATTGAGCGACACCTTTTCGTCACGGAAATCGGGGAGCTTCGCCAGCTTGGCCGGTGCGCTCGGTAGCTTCTTGGAAAACATGCCGATGTGCTCCAGCGTGGTCAGCTGATTGGCGATAACGCCGTCGTAGTTATGGTCCTTGTTCATCTGCAGAGTGTTGACGCCGAGCGCGAATTTGGCGGCGTTGGTGTGGCACAGCGTACACTCGGCCCGGCTCGGGAAACGGTAGTTGATGGTTCTTGCCCTGTTGGGGTTGACCAAGACGGTCAGCTCTTTATCGAGGCCCTTTTCGTCGAGTAGGTCGGCGTCGGTCTGGTCGTCGTTCCAGACGTAGGTGTAGCCGCGCCAATACTGGTCGCCGTACTCCTGAGTGCCGGGAAATTGCTGGAAGTGCAGGATGCGCGTCTCGAGGCGTTTTCGGCTCTTGGGATTGCCGCGTTCCATGTCCATGGCGAAGGTCTTGACGAGAACGGTGCCGTCGGGGAACTTCCAGCCAGGGGGAGCGCCGGGGGAAGCGGGATAGGTGATTTCATCGACCCCGATTTGCCCGGTGCCGGGGATCGCCAAAAAGCGTTCCTTCTCGGCATGATCGCCCCAGAGCTGGGCGTTGACGGAGTAGGGGATGACGCCGGCCGCCACCTTGTGGTCCTTGGTGGACGCGAAGATGCCGGTCTGGCTGAGCTTGCGCGGAAAGTTCTTGGCGGAGTCGTCCTTCTTCTCGGCCTTGACGAGCTGATAGATGCTGCCGCCGGTGAAATCGACGAAGTAGATTTCGCCAGCCGCGTCCTCACCCCAGGAAACGATGCGATAGGTGGTGCGGGCGAGTTCCTTATTGGCGACGATTTTCTCTTCAAAGGCTTTGCGAGTCGTCGTCCCATCCGGATTCTTGATGATCTTATGCCCTTCGCGGATGGTTTCGTGGTAATGCCAGACTCGGCCTGTATCGAAGTCGCCATAGATGTAATGACCTTCGAGTTCTTTCAAGCGCTTGCCGCGATAGACGAAGCCGCCGGTGATGGAGCGGAAATCGGTGTGGGAATGTTCGACGACCGGCTTGAGGATCGGCGTCGGGCCTTTCTTGCGTTCGGGGCGGAAGGGATGCGTGCCTTCCATGACGGACCAGCCGTAGTTGCCGCCTTTTTGAATCCTGTAGATCATCTCCCACAGATCCTGGCCGACTTCGCCGCCCCAGAGATCGCCGGTGTTGCGGTCGAAGCTGTAGCGCCACAGTTGCCGCAAGCCGTAGGCGTAGATTTCGGGCCGGGCTTTCGGCACCTTGATGAAGGGATTGTCCTTCGGAATGCTGTATCCTTTGCCCTCGTCGGGATTATCGACATCGATGCGCAGCAGTTTGGAAAAGATGCTGGTGAGATCCTGGCCGATGTCGAATTGGTCGGCGATGCCGGAACCATCGCCGGTGACGATGTAAAGGTAGCCGTCGCGGCCGAACTTGAGGCAGCCGCCGTTATGGCCGCCATTGGGCCATTCGAAGATGATCTTTTCCGAGGCGAGATCGGCGACCGGCGGGCTTCCCTTGACCGTGAAGCGCGACACGCGCGAGCCTTTCGGCTGCTCCTCTTTCTCCGGATTCGGAATCCAGGTCACGTACATGTAGCCGTTGTCCTTGAACTTGGGATGGAAGGTAAGGGCGTAGATGACCTGCTTCATCGGCTCCCCCTTCGAATCCTTGGCGCCTTTGAATTCGAGAACGGTGTCGGCCTTGTCAACGCCCTTCTGGTTAACGAACGACCAGATCTTGCCCCAACGGCCCGCGACAAACAGGCGATCGGTGCCCGGCCCGTACGTGAGGTCGAGCGGCTCCTCGAACTTCGGCAGCTGCGGAAACGCCGGCTCGGTTCGGTACGGCGGCGGCGGCTCGGGGGAGCCGATCACCTTCGACGTCGTCCAGGGGACGCGCTTTTCCAGCCCGGATTTCTTCCGCACTGGCTCTTGGCCGTCTTGCTCGGCGGTGGTGGCGGTCCAGTTGACGAAGAATAGACCGCTGGCGATAAACGAGGCGATGAGCAATGCGCGGCGCATGATTGGGTTCCCCACAAGTAACGAGTAATGCTCTTGTTCTATGAAACTTGGGGTTGCGCTGAAATGCAAGAAGAATTGGACGAAGTTTTGCAATACCAAGCCGCAGCGCAAGCAAGGGAGGTGCTCCCCCTTGCTTGCGCTGCGGGCTAGTAGATCGATGCTCAATCCATGCCGACGATCGCCGACATTTTCGCCTTCGCCGCCGCCGTGATCAGGTCGGCGCTGCGGTCTTCGCCGAACGTGCTCGTGTTCAGGATCACGTCGTAGACATGCACGTCGTTCGGCTTGCGGTGGAAGTGCGTCGCCAGGAAATCGGTGCGGCGATGATCGCGCTTGCGCACCTGCTCGGCCGCTTCCTCCTCCGTCAGACGCAGCCATTGGCTCATGTAGGCGATCCGGTCTTGCAGAGGCGCGATCAAACGCACGTGCAAGGTCGAGCGTCGCGGCAACAGGAAGCCCGCGCCCCGGCCTAGCAATATCACATTCCCCTGCGCACCCAGCGAAATCACCAGACGCGCCAAATCCACGATATTCGGATTATGGCTGAAATTCGGCTGCTCGAGCAAATACTGCAAGCGCTCGTCGATCCACGCGGCAGCGCCCGGCGGCAGCTTGTCCACGACATCTTGCCGCAACGTGGCGCTTTGCGCGCCGTATTCGAGCATGTCCTGGCTGTAGACCTCCCAGCCGAGCTTTTCGCCGGCCCGCTTGGCGATGGTCGCCCCGCGCGCGCCGGCCTCGCGGCTGATCGCGATTGTCAGCCCCAGCGGGATGCCGGGTGGCGGCTCGTCCTCAGCGACGCCCCGATAGCCGTGCAGCGGTGATTCGCCGGCGGCGAGAACAGGGATTTCGAAATCGTCCGAATAACGTTCCGTCATGGGTAGGAATCCTTGTGGGCGACGAGGATCTTGGTGAAGCATACCTTTTCTTTTACCGTTCTCCAAGGCAATTTGCCCAAAAGCGGGCCGGTTCCTTCATCGAATCGACACGTTCTCCAAAGATAAGACGTATGCCACGGGTTCCGAGTTCGCAGGGTATCCCTTGCCGTATTGGATGCGCGAAGAAGGGATTTATTCCCCAGGGGTCCGGAGTCGGGAGTCAGGAACGGGTTTGGGAATCGAGTTTCCGTAGAATTGCAACATGGCCGGTGACTCCTGATCCCTGACTCCTGATTCCTATGAAAGCAATCGTCTTCGATCGTTTCGGCGAACCGCGTGAAGTTTTGCAGGTGCGTGACGTGCCGATGCCGCCTGAACCAGCGGCCGGAGAGGTGCGAGTGCGCATGCGCATGTCGCCGATCAATCCGTCGGACCTGATGACGGTGCGCGGCGTCTACGGCCGATTGCCGAGCTTGCCCGCCACGCCCGGCTTCGAAGGCGTTGGCGTCATCGACACGGTTGGCCCTGGCTGGCTGGCGAAGCTGCGCGGCATCCGGCCCGGGCGGCGTGTCGCGGTCTTGAATGGCAAGGGGGGCAACTGGGCCGAGTTCGTTGTTCTCTCCGCACGCCACGTCGTTCCCGTCCCCGACGACCTCCCCGACGATCAGGTTGCCGCCTACTTCGTCAATCCTGCCACCGCCATCGTCATGACGCAGCGCGTTCTGCAGGTGCGCCCCGGCAGCTGGCTCCTGCCAACCGGCGCCGGCAGCGCCCTCGGCCGCATGGTCATTCCCCCCGGTAAACACTTCGGCTTCCGCACCATCAACCTCGTCCGCCGCAAGGAACTTGACCCCACATGGAAACAGCTCGTCGCCGCACAAGT
>JACXTT010004923.1_pt1 | contig 19621 bp, 16 predicted proteins | sample 9270951 | NCBI WGS metagenome assembly JACXTT01 (sample SAMN15532306, study PRJNA645909) | rock metagenome | isolation source: weathered quartz diorite | place: Puerto Rico | collected 2017-06-21 | reverse complement strand
ACCGTCCGCGGCGCCAACTCGATCATCGCCCTGCGCTGCTGCCGCCTCAATGGTCGCTTCGAGACTTACTGGGAATCCCGCCGCGCGGCTTGATTTACACTTCTATGTCGCACACCCAACCGTTGGCTGTTCACCGGCGGAGCATGTAAACTGGAGTACGTTGCCGACGGTTTTCCGGTCCGGGCCATACCGGCTTTTCTTCTACTCAGCAGATCGAGACGAACCGCCTCACGTCCACGTGGAGCGGGAGGCGTGTGGCGCCAAGTTCTGGCTGGATCCGGTTCGTATCGAGAGGAGCCGCGGCTTCGGACGCGCAGAGATTCGGCAAATCGAGAGAATCGTCGCTGATCCAACGATCTTCTTGCTGACGCCATGGAATGAGTACTTCGGAAACTGAACTCAGAGAAGCAACGGCGCAGCGACTCAGCGTGAGCGAGGATTCGCTGGTGGTGGACCTGGCGGACGGCCGGACGATCGCGGTTCCGCTGGCGTGGTTTCCGCGTCTGGCGCACGGTACGGACGAGGAGCGCGCGCACTGGCGTCTCATCGGAAGCGGCGAAGGAATTCACTGGCCTGACCTCGACGAAGATATCAGCGTCGCGAGCCTGCTGGCGGGGCGCAGGTCGGGCGAGACGCAAGAATCTCTTCGGCGCTGGCTTGATGGACGAAAGACGCCCCAGTAACGGAGGCCGATTCGCTTGCGCCGATAGCGCGCGGCTTTTCCTCGGAAGTCGCGAACTCACTCGGATTTGGTGCGTGATAGGAGTGATTGTTTCCCGGCTGCGTCAGGGTCGTCTCTAATGTACCTTCTACGGTGCACAGAGCAGCGCGGAGGAACCATCTTCGCAGAAAATCCCGCCGCGAGCCCGTGCGTGGGAGGTCGAACGCCAGGCCATAGGGCAAGATCTGCTGCGATCGCAATGGCGGCGGCCGACAAGTATGCCGCTGTGCCGGGCGATGGACCGGTGTCTGGGAAATCCGAACCGATCTGCCGAGGAAGCGCACAGCGCGGGTGCTGCTGCTGCGTTTAGCGGGAAGACGCGGGCAACGCCAGATGAGGACTTGGCATTGGCCCGCAGGTGGTCGCATGGCAGTTCGCTAAGGCGATGAAGGAGAGGAAGATTTCAAAGGCGCGGATTACGACGCTGCTCAAGACTAGACGCACCCAGGTTGACCGGTTGCTGGAAGGACGGAACTACATCACGCTGTGGTCGGTCGACGGGTTACAATCCAACTGGTGTAAGGGGGAATCGCACGGTGGCTTTGGATGATTGGCGTGGCAGGGACACAGGCGAGAACGCCCGCGTCACCCGGCGCGGGCTGTTGTTAGTTGCGGTCGCGCAGACGGTTCCGGCGGCGCTGGGCGGCGGCTACGCTTACGTGGGCAGCTTTACGACGGCGAAGCGAAACGGGCGCGGGGACGGGATTCATGTTTACCGCGTGGACCGGACTGGGGCGTGGAGCCATGTGCAGCACGTGGGAGATCTGGTGAATCCGTCATTTCTGGTGATGAGCCGGGACGGGCGCTTTCTCTATTCGGCGCACGGCGACGAAGAATACGCTACTGCGTTCGCCGTGGACCGGGAGAACGGGTTGCTGCGCAAGTTGAATCAGGCCTCGACGGGAGGGACCAACGGCGCGCACCTGGCGCTGGATCCGGGCGGGCGGTTTGTCGTGGTGGCCAATTACGCTTCGGGCTCGGTAGCGGTGCTGCCGGTGCGGGCTGACGGGGCGCTGGGGGACCAGATACAACTGGCGATGCTCGAAGGAAAGCCGGGGCCGCACCGGGCGGAGCAGGCCAGCTCGCATCCGCACGACGTGGTGTTCGATCCGTCGGGGCGGTTCGTGGCAGTGCCGGACAAGGGGCTTGACCGCGTGTTCGTGTTCCGGTTCGACGCGGAGACGGGCAAGCTGAGCCCGACGGAGCAGGGATCGGTAGCCGCGCGGCCGGGGTCGGGGCCGCGGCACATCGCGTTTCACCCGACGCTGCCGGCGGCTTGGGCGATCAACGAGCTGAACAGCTCGGTCACGACGTACCGGTGGGACGCGACGGCAGGGTCGCTGCGGGCGGTGCAGATTCTGCCGTCGCTGCCGGCCGACTTCACGGGCGACAACACGGGGTCGGAGATCGTGGTGTCGCGCAACGGGCGGTTCGTCTATGCGTCGAATCGCGGGCACGACAGCGTGGCGGTATACTCGGCGGCTGCGAAGACGGGGCTGCTCACGCCGATCGGATGGACGCCCACACAGGGGAAGGGGCCGCGGTTTATCACGCTGGATCCGGTTGAGAGGTTTCTCTACGGGGCCAACGAGCAGGGAGATACGATCGTCGCGTTCCGAGTGGATGTGGCGACGGGACGCCTGACTGCGACGGGGCAGGTGATCCGCAACGCTAGTCCGGTGACAATCGCGTTTTCGGCGTAAATAATAAAGAGATGGCCTTTGACTGCGACGCGCACGGGGTGTATCCGATCGCCCCAACTCCGTTCCATGAAGACGGGCGGATCGATGATGAATCAGTGGACCGGCTGACGGATTTCTACGTGGAGGCGGGCGCGACCGGCATCACGGTGCTGGGGATTATGGGCGAAGCGCCGAAGCTGGACCAGCCGGAGGCGATCGCAATCGCGGCGCGGTTTATCCGGCGGGCGCGAGGACTGCCGATTGTGGTCGGCGTGTCGGCGCCGGGGTTCGCGGCGATGAGGTCGCTGACGCGGGCCGTGATGGACGCGGGAGCGGCGGGGGTGATGATTGCGCCGCCGCCGTCGCTGCGCACCGATGACCAGATCGTCACATACTACCGGCAGGCGGTGGAGGCGATCGGGACGGACGTTCCGTTCGTGATTCAGGATTATCCGATGACGCTGACGGTGATCATGACACCGGGCGTGATCCGGCGGATCGTGATGGAGAATCCGTCGTGCGTGATGCTGAAGCACGAGGACTGGCCGGGGCTGGAGAAGATTTCCGCACTGCGGGGGTTCGAACGCGACGGATCGCTACGGCACATCTCGATTCTGTGCGGCAACGGCGGGTTGTTCCTGGACTTCGAGATGGAGCGAGGTGCGGACGGCGCGATGACGGGGTACGCATTTCCGGACATGCTGGCGGACGTGGTGAGGGAATCACGCGCGGGGCGGCGCGACGCGGCGCACGACCTGTTCGACGCGCACCTGCCGCTGATCCGGTACGAGCAGCAGCCGGGCACGGGGCTGGCGGTGCGGAAGTACGTGATGATGCGGCGGGGGATTCTGGGGTCGGACGCGCAGCGGAAGCCGGGAGCGGGGCTGCCGGCGGCGGCGAAGGTGGAAGTGGAGTATCTGCTGTCGCGGGTATCGCGAGTGGACGCTAGGGCGGCGATGCCGGTGGGGGCGCGGGCATAGGAGGTGGAGGGAGCGTTAGGAGCGGCTCCAGCCCTTCCGGCTAACGAGCGATCCAGTCCGAGCTGGTTTCGAGATCCCACAAGAGCGGAGTTGGTGGATCGAACCAGTAGTGCCGGGCAATCACCTGGGGCACGACAAACTTATAGGTCAGGTCCAACGAGGAGAATGCCCGATACTCTGCCGCCGCCGAGTTGCGAAGCCATCGAGCCAACTCGGAGTCGCGATCAATCCAGACCGTTACGTGCCGAAAATGAGGCTGGCCCCGACGCAGTATGCTGCATGGCAACACTTCCTCCACTTCAAAGAATCTGGCGGCTGGCTCGGCCTGATTGACAATAAGCCGCAGGCCGCCGGGCGAATATCCAAAGCGGGCCAGGATCTCGCTTCGAACGAGGCGCGAGAACCAATCGGCGGCCGTGTACAAGTAGTTTGGATTGCCGGATTGAACGAAAGCGTTAGCCAGCGCAGCGATTCCATTGATGAGCGCGTGCTCACCCTTTCGCGCCGAGTTGTAATCCTCAGTCAGATTGTGATGGGTCTGCGGGTGATAATTGTCGAGTTTTGGGTAATTGTCCAGGAACTCGAGAAAAGTGCCTCTGGCCGTCTCATAGGTATCGCCGGAAACAACAAGAAACTGTTCCGGGACAAACCGGCACTCGTCGCGCCGCTGTGAAGCCAGGTGCTCGACCCGGGTCGCAAAGCGAATTACGTCGAGGTATCGGCCTTTAGTGAACACGAGAGGCACGAGTTCCTTTTGAAAAAGAACCGGCGCGGATGCGGCGCCCTCTCGTTTCAGTAAGAGCTCCAGGCTTTCCAGCGAGTTGAGATAACCGGTCGTGAAATCGGCATGCACCCGGTCTTTGATTGCTTCCGGTGCGTCGCAGCCGGCAAGCTTAACGGGAATGATCACCTTCCTGCCGAGCTTGCTCTCCTTTTCCAATCCCGCGGCCAACTCGTCTCTCACCCATCTCGATTGAACCGAATTGGGCGATAGAGCCAGTATGAGGAACGTGCTTTTATCTATGGCTGCAAACAGGCGCTGGTAAATGGAGTCGCCAGTCTCCATCTCCCAGGAATCCAGCCATACCGGTATGCCTCGCGAAACGAGGTCCGCCGCCAACTTGATGGCGAACGGTTTGTCCTTCGAAGAGTGGCTTAGGAAAACACCGGCCATTATTCGTCTCTGTTGTCGAGGCGTTGGATTCCCACCTCGATCATTCAGGTCATTCTACATGCAGCGGACGGGAATGGCTGCGCTACGGTCGGCTACCAGATCAGGCGGAGGATCAGGGTGGTGTTGCGGGTGTTGGAGTCTGTGTCGGCGTAGTAGCCGAAGGTTGCGGGGGCGGAGAGGGTCAGGCCGGCGCGGCTGAAGGTGGTGTTGTTGAACAGGTTTTCAAACTGCGCCTGGAACTGGAGGGTAGTCCGCTCGGTGAGGCGGAAGTTTTTGCCAAAGGCCATGTCGGATTGGATCAGCGGGTTCACGCGAATCACGTTGCGGCCGAGGGTTCCGAAGGCGCCGGTGAGGGGCTGGGCGAGGTTCGAACCGGTTACCTTATTGGGGTTGCGGGCGCCGAGGCCTGGGTTCGTTTCGAAGGCTAGCTGAAGGCGGCCATCCAGGTTCGGGCGGACGACGCCGCCTCCGCCGAGGAGCGTGGAGTCGGCCAGGCCGGCGTGAGTTCCGCTGAGCAAGTTTACGGGGAAGCCGGATTGCGCCTGGAAAATACCGGCCAGGGTCCAGCCTTGGATCATCGCCCGGGCGATGCGGTTGGACAGCGATGGGAAGAGGCGCGGCTCGAAGTTGTGGGTCAGCACGAAGCGGTGCGGGATGTCGAACTGGGAGACGGCACGGTTGTTGCGGTTGTCGAAAGGATTCTGCTGGCTGGCGGAATCCGAGGCCAGCACGGCGAGGGCATCGGAGACGTCGTCGATAGACTTTGAGTACGTGTAGGCGGCGGTGAAGGAAGATCCGCGGAAGAAGCGGCGCGTGAGCTGGAACTGAAGGGAGTGGTAGCTGGAATTCGCCGAGGACTCCACCAGCGTGACGCCGTTGAAGCGCGGGTCGATGCGGTTGCTGCGGCCGGTGAGCGACGCGGTCAGCGCGGCATTGACGCGGTTGAACTCGCCGGAGGACTGGCGGGCCTGTTCCTCCTGCGGCGTGGAAGGCGGCGTGAAGACGCCGGGGGCGATCGTGTTGATAGGGCGGGAGCGCTGCAGGAAGTTGCCCTTGGCGCCGGAGTAGGAAAGGCGGGCCACGACGGCGAGGGGCAGTTCGCGGTCGACGGTGAAGCTGAATTGCTGGACCTGCGGATTCTTCAGGCCGCGGTCGACGGGGGCTATTGCGCCGAAGTTCCGCATGCTATCGGGGTATCCGCCGACGGCCTCGCGTCCAGCGGCTTGAAAATCGCTGGTGCCGGCGATCAGGCGGGCGTAGGAATTGTTGCCGGCGATATCAGTGTTGGGCAGCGAGAAATTGTACATGTACGGCGGGAGGAATCGACCGTTGGTGACGGGGTTGAGATAGAGGAAGTCGTAGGCGATGCCGTAAGCGCCGCGGATGGAAGTTTTGCCTCCGTCGGGATTCCAGGCGAAGCCGAGACGCGGGCCCCAGTTGCCCGTGCGGTGGAAGTACGTGCCGCCGGTGTAGAACGCGCCGAGCGGTCCGGCGCCGGCGCCGCCTTGGGCGTCGCGCTTTGCGAGATCGAGATTGGACAGCAGTCCGTTGACTTCCGAGACGCCACCGTTGGCCTCATAGCGCAGACCGAGATTCAGGGTGAAGCGGCGGGCGACGCGCCAGTCGTCCTGGAGGAAGAGGTAGCCATCCGTGATGCGATTGCCACGCATGGAGCTGCCGAAACGCTGGGAATACTGGAAGGGCCGGCCTTGCAGGAAATCGGCGAGGGTGAGGAAAAGAAAACTGCCGCGGACGTTGGCGTCGAGGTAGCTGTTGGCTTGCAGGCGGTGAATTTCGACGCCGGCCTTGATCTGGTGCGTGCCGCGAGTCCAGGCGAGCGAGTCGAGGTACTGATACGTATTCTGCGCGCGGCCCTGCGGCACGCCGTTGTAGATGCCGAAGCTGGACGTGCCGTCGTTGAAGTCGATGGCCGGGCCGCCGAAGTCGCTCAGGGGGATGACCAAGGGGCGGCCGCGACCGAAAGAGATCAGAGCATGGTTGACCAGCGACGCGCTGAAGCTGTGGGTGTCGGAGAGGGTCGCGTTCACTTGGCGGTTGGTGCTGCTGACACCGTTGGTGGGGAGGTTGGAGCTGAGGAAGGTCAGGCTGGGCGTGCGGGAGTTACTGCCGTACATGCCGATGCGGCCGAACAGAACGTTCCTCCGCGAGACGTTCCAGTCGGCGCGTCCGGACCAGGCCCAGGTATCGGCGGTGTTCGGGGCGGGGTTGCCGACCGTGCCGCTGGGGTCGGTGGGGACCTTGAGCCTGGAGAGGAGTTCCTTGGATGCCGGATCGGCGGCGGCGGCAGCCTGGGCGGTAGTGGGGACGGTGGCAATGCGGGTGGACCCCGCACCGCGGATCTTTTGCTGCTCCCAGCTGCCGAACCAGAAGAGCTTATCCGTGACGAGGGGTCCGCCGGCAAGACCGCCCCACTTGTTGTTGCGCTCAATGGAGGGCCTTCCGGTCCGGTCGAACCAATCCCGGGCATTGAGCTTGTCGTTGCGGAAAAATTCCCAGAGATTGCCGTGGAGGCTATTGGAGCCGTTACGGGTGACGATTTGGAACTGGGCGCTGGCGTTGCGGCCGTACTCCGCGGTGAAGCTGTTGGTGACGATGCTGACTTCCTTGATTGCGTCGAGGGGGACAGTGCCGAGTCCGGTGGCGCCAGTAGTGGTGATGTCGGTGGCGGTGGCGTTGTCGAGCGTGATGTTGTTTCCGCGTCCGCGGCCGCCGTTCGAATTGAAGCTGCCGAGCGCGAGGAAGGAATTGCGCGGCGGGACGGGGACTATGCCAGGCGCAGTTCCGGCCAGCGCGAGGACGCCGCCGGTGACAACGACAGGCAGATTCAGGCGGGCGAACTGATAGGTGGTCTGCAATTGCGCGTTCACCGTGTTGAGCGAGGCGGCGGACGCGACGATCACGACCTCCTGCTGGCTGGCGCTGACTTCGAGCTTGACGGCGACGGTGGCGGCCGCGCCGGTGGAGACGCGGGCGGGAGCGACGACGGGCGCGAAGCCGGGTGCATCCACGCGGAGCTCGTACACGCCGGCGCTCAGCTGGGCGAACCTGATGGCCCCGGTGACTCCGGAAACGCCGGCCCGGAAGGCTCCGGTTTCCATGTTCTTGAGAGCTACGCGGGCCTGGGCGACCACGGCCCCGCTGGGGTCGCTGACGTTGACCAGGACTGCGCCATGAATCTGAGCAAGCAAGCCGGGCGTCGTCAGAATCGCGACGACGGCGATCCGGGCGGAGAGATCCCCTGGAAGCACACACATCTGCTCACCTCGTTGGAACGAGCGTTCAGAAAGAAGCAATCACCCCTGTGGTGGGAACTGGCAGGCTGATACTACCAGGAATCGGACCGACTATCTCAAGGGATTCTGTGGGGTAAGGAATGAATTGAAGGGGGGACGGCCGGTCCCCCTTTCGTCGCCGAAGTAATAGAGGTTACAGGACTTGTTCGGACCAGTTTTCCAGGATGGCTTTGACCTTGCCGGTGAATTGATCGGCTAAAGCACCGTCGATCAGGCGATGGTCGAAGGTCAGGGCGAGGTAACAGATAGAGCGGATTGCGATGGCGTCGTCGATGACTACGGGCTGTTTTTCGACCGTGCCCACGCCGAGAATGGCCACTTGCGGCTGGTTGATGACCGGGGTGGCGAAGACGCTGCCGAAGCTGCCGAAGTTAGTGATGGAGAAGCTGCCGCCCTGGACCTCGTCGGGCTTGAGCTGGCGGGAGCGGGCGCGAGTAGCCAGGTCAACGATGGAGCGCTGGAGGCCGACTACGTTTTTCTCGTCAGCGCCTTTGATCACCGGAACGATGAGGCCGTTGTCGAGGGCGACCGCGATGCCGATGTTGATCTCGTTGTGGTAAACGATATTGGTTCCGTCGATGGAAGCGTTGACAATGGGGAACGCGCGGAGGGCTTCGGCGGCGGCGCGCGTGACAAACGGAAGATAGGTCAGCGACATGCCATAGCGCGCCTGGAACTCGGTTTTGGCGCGCTCGCGGATGCGGGCGACCTTCGTGATATCGACTTTATGAACGGTGGTGACGTGAGCCGAGGTGCGCTTGGAGAAGACCATGTGCTCGGCGATTTTCTGGCGCATGATCGACATGGGCTCCACGCGGACCTTGGGCTGCTCGCCGCGGGGCGGCGGCGGGACGGGCGGCCGCATCTCGACTTGGGGGGTGAGGGCGGCGGCAGCAGGCGGAGGGGCGGCGGGCGTTGGGGGAGCCGGCGGAGCCGGGGCGGCTCCGCGCTGCGCGACGTAGGCTTCGACGTCCTGCTTGGTGATGCGGCCTCCGGCGCCGGAACCTTTGATTTTTGCCAGGTCGATGCCGTGTTCGCGGGCCATGCGGCGGACGAGGGGGGAGAGTGGTCCGGCGTCGGACGCGGATTCGTCTTCGGCCGGCGGAGGGGCTTCGGCGGCGGGCGCGGGAGGGGGCGGCGCGGGAGTTGGGGGCGCGGCCTGAACGACGGGAGCGGGGGGCGCGGCCTGAACCGCTGGGGCGGCTGTCGCGGCCGCGCCATTGCCGGAGGAGATCCGGGCCACCACGGTGTTGATGCCTACAGTGGTACCTTCGGGCACCAGCACCTCGGCCAGCACTCCGGCGGCGGGCGAAGGAATCTCGGTGTCCACCTTGTCGGTCGAGATCTCGAAGAGCGGCTCATCGCGCTCCACGTGGTCGCCAGCCTTCTTGAGCCACTTAGTCAGGGTTCCTTCGACAATGCTTTCGCCCATCTGGGGCATTACGACGTCGGTCATATCGCCATCTCCAAAGCAGGTTCTGTGATCAGTATCTCGCGGTCGAAGCAACGGCCGAAGTGAAAGGCCAGACGCCGGCCGACCTCGCCGGGTTCCGCGTGGACGCCTAGCTGGGCCATCGAGGTGACGGGTTTTGCCAGACCGCAGGGAACGATGTACTGAAAGTATGTCATGTCGGTGTTTACGTTGAGGGCGAAGCCGTGGGAGCTGACCCACCGGCTGAGGTGGACGCCGATGGCTCCAATTTTTTGGGGGCCGCCGGCATCCGGTTCGACCCAAACGCCGGTACAGCCCTTGACGCGGCCGGCCTGGACGGCGAAATCGGCCAGCGCGTCGATCATCACTTGCTCTACGGTGCGGACGAAAGCACCGACGTCGCGCTTCCACTCACGCAGATCGAGGATGGGGTAGCCGACTATTTGGCCGGGACCGTGGTAGGTGATGTCGCCGCCGCGGTCGGATTCGAAAAAGCCGATGCCGGCGGCGCGGAGCTGAGCTTCTCCGGCGAGAAGATTTTCCATGCGGCCGTTGCGGCCCAGGGTGATGACGTGGGGGTGCTCCAGGAGCAGAAGCTGGTCGGGTATCAGGGCGTGCTTGCGCTGGTCCACAAGCTGCTGCTGGAGGGCGAAGCCGGAGGCGTAGCCGACGCGGCCGAGCTCGCGAACGACGAGCGGTTTGGCGGCCGCTCCGCTGCCCGGTAATGTAAGCGACTGGCCGTCGCGATCGGTCCCGGTGTTAGACATTGATGGCGAGCCCGTAGACGCTGTTGAAGGCCTCGCCCATAGCTTCATACAAGGTCGGGTGGGCGTGGATGGTCGCGATTATGGTGTCGACGGTGGCTTCGGCTTCCATCGCGGCGACGGCTTCGCTGATGAGCTCATAACCCGAGGGCCCGATAATGTGGACGCCGAGGATCTCACCGTAGGTTTCGTCCGAGACAACTTTGACGAACCCGTCGTGATGGCCGAGGATGGACGCCTTGGAGTTGGCCGCAAACGGAAACTTACCTACCTTGACCTTGAAGCCCTGGGCCCGGGCCTGGGCCTCGGTGAGGCCGACGCTGCCGATGCCGGGCTCGGTGTACGTCGCACCCGGGATGCGGTTCTTGTTGACCGGACGGACGGGCTTACCTGCGATGGTTCCGATAGCGACCATGCCTTCCATCGTCGCCACGTGCGCCAGTTGGGGCGTGCCGGCGACCACGTCGCCGATGGCGTAGACACCGGGTTCGGCGGTCTGTTGAAACTGGTTCACCTTGATAAAGCCGCGGTCGGTTTCAACGCGCGTGTTTTCGAGTCCAATGGCGTCGGTGAGGGGCTTGCGGCCGACGGCGATCAGGATCTTGTCGGTCTCCAGGGTCTCGCTTTTGCCATTGGCAGTGGTCAGGGTGAAGCGCACGGAGGAACCGGTCTTCTGAATGTTTTCGACCCTGGCTCCCGTTTCGCAGCGGATTCCGGCTTTGCGGAAGACGCGTTCGAGCTCCTTCGAGACCTCTTCGTCCTCAACCGGAACCAGCCGCGGTAGCATCTCCATGACGATGACTTTGGTTCCGAAGCGCTGGAAGATGCTGGCGAACTCCACGCCCACGGCGCCGGCCCCTACAATGGCCAGGGTCTTGGGCACGCTGGTGAGATTCAGAATCTCGATATTGGTGAGGATGAAGTCGGGGTCGGGCTGAAGGCCGGGAAGCATACGCGCTTCGGAGCCGGTGGCGATGAGGATGTTTTTGGCCTCGATCTCCTGCGTGCCGGCGTCGCTGCGGACCTCGACGCGGCCGTTCCCCTTGAGGATTCCGTAGCCTTTAATGACGTCGATCTTGTTCTTCTTCATGAGGAACTCGACGCCCTTGGCGTGCTTGTTGACGATTTTGGACTTGCGGTCGATTACTTTGGGGTAGTCGAGCCGGGGGTTCTCGCAGTGGATGCCTTCCTCTTCCGAGTTGAGGAAACGGTCCCAGACATCGGCGGTATGGAGTAGCGCCTTGGTGGGAATGCACCCGACGTGGAGGCAGGTGCCGCCGAGCTTGAGGTCTTTTTCGATGATGGCGGTCTTGAGCCCGTACTGGCCGGCGCGCACCGCCGCCGAGTAGCCCCCAGGGCCACTTCCAATGACTACAACGTCGTATGGCATGAATCTCCTATTCTACAAGAGTCGCTGGGCCGGCACTACGTTGAAGGCCGTGTGCCGTGGGACGTAGAGCGGTCCGTGGTCCCGGGCCGGCGATCATAGCGGACACGAAGGTCGTTTATTGGATGTTGGATGAGGGGTGTTAGTTGCGCCCTGCGTCTCCACGCCTGAATCCCCGATAGTGGCTCTTCGCCTCCCGGATTTGATTGAGCGAAGTATACTTCGTAGTACTTTGACCGCTAACAAGTTGCTGCTCGATTTTCAGAATCGGGGCCACCTCCGCCGGCGCGACGTATTTCCGGTCCTTGCCGCCGGCTTGTGCGCCAGCCCCCTGAAAGCGAAAAACCAAAACCCGCGGCGCCTGGAACAATGGTTGGCCGCCGATCCTGAATCCAGAAAGCGGGCCCTCGCCTGGAGCTTACGGCGTATCCGCCGGCTGGACGGTTCCATTCGCGCCTGGGTAGAAGTGCGCCCGGAGCCGCAAGGCGGAGACGGCTCCCTATCAGGGATTGCTTACGGCGCGAAGGATATTATTGAGACGCAGATCTTCGTTACGGAATACGGCTCTCCAATCTATAAAGGCCGGCGTGGCGGCAGCGATGCCGCGATTATCCGGCAGCTGAGGAGTTCGGGTGCGATATTGATTGGAAAGACGGAAACGGCACAATTCGCGCATACCACACCCTCTCCGACACGCAATCCTCGCAACATGGCCCACACACCCGGCGGAAGCTCCAGTGGATCCGCGGCCGCGGTAGCCGCCGGCATGGTTCCCTTCGCGCTGGGCACACAAACCGGAGGCTCCACCCTGCGGCCGGCGTCCTACTGCGGCATCACAGGATTCAAACCCACCCACGGACTCTTCTCCCTCGAAGGCGTGCTGTCATATGCGAGGAGCCTCGATACACTCGGGTTCTTTACCCACACGCCCCTCGGCATGCTTCGGCTCTGGGAAGCGCTGGGCCAACTCCGTGGCCCGGTAGAAGAGGTAGTTGTCGGAGTAGTGGAACCGATACCGGAGGTGGAGCCGCCAATGGCCGCCGCCTTCAGGAATGCCATCTCCCGGCTTGCCGACCGCGGGGTTGCCGTTCAGCCAGTCCACATAACGACCCTGCTGGACAAACTGGCCAAGGAGAGCCGCGTCGTCCAGTACTACGAAGGCGCGCGATCTCATGAGCAGCGATACAAAGAATATGGGGCTCGACTCCAAAACGTCGCAACACTGGTCGAGGAAGGCCTGAAAATACCGGACAGCCGTTACCAGGAAGCGCTCGCTTCAATCGCGGAGGGCAAGGAAGAGATTGCGGACGCATACAGAACAGCTCCCGTGATCCTGGTTCCCGCCGCGACCGGACCGGCACCCAGAGGACCGGACTCGACCGGAGACTCTCGAATGAATCGCCCATGGACCGCCCTGGGAACGCCGGCCCTCTCCTTGCCCATGCCGGTCCACAAAGAATTGCCACTGGGCTTGCAGCTTACCGCCGCGCCGGGCCAGGACTCACGCCTCCTGCGCACGGCCCTACGTATCGCGGCGCTGCTCGATTCGGCTGCTTGAGTACTCTTTTCGATCGCGGCACAACGGAAGAAATGGAGTCCTGTTGAATATTGGATGGGGTCCGTTAGTCGCGCAAACGCGGTGACGTTAACGGGGTCACACAGTGATCAATGAACTCAGCAGCCGGCAGTCTATTCCCTCTCCGCAAGCACGGTGGCACAAGCGATTATCCTGAGTGATGAGAACAAACCCTTCCCTCCTGGCTAGTTCGTCACGCTGAAATCCGTCAGGCCGGTCTCAACCATTAGTTTCAGGGAACGGTCTGAGGGCGGTGGCGCGACCAGTCGGATGAGTCGCTCGTCCAGATTCCACTGGGTCAAAAGGTCGATGCTCCATTGCCAAAACAGCTGAGGATATGGACCACGAAGCTTCAGCTTCGAATCCAAGAGCGCTGAGATCTCGGCCATCACATGAGCGATGGTCTTCCGGTCACGAAGCCCGGCAAGCAGACCGAGCAACTGTTGCTGGCCGTCCCGGCTGAGCAGCGGAGGGTGAAACTGCCAATCGCCGTAGGAACTGCAATCGGCGGTTATTCCGGGCATTCGATCGAGAAAGTTAGCAACCAGGGCGGACATGAGCGGACCGGTATCGAGGACCGCGTTCCGGATAGCCCCCGGAAACGTGTTCACTGTATACGCACTCCACCTGTGAGCGAACCGGCGGAGGAAGGGGGCACGTCATGCTTTAACGAAAGGGTCAATCTGATTTCCTTCAATAACTCGATCAGTTCCTTAGACGCGGCGGCCAGTTGCGCCGCGGCCCTTTTCGCCTGAATATCCAATTCCCGGACGCCGGGCCGCTCCAACACCTTCATGAATTGGTGGCGCTTGGCATTCCACAGCGTAGACGTGGCATAATGCGCCGGCAGATCACCTAGATGATTGACCAGGTATTGAGCCACCAGATTCACGTGTTCGGAGGCGGGGTACGCGCCGAAAATTTCAGTCACGCTCGAAACACCCAGATTCTTGAATCCAGCGAGAGAAATGGCCACACTGATTTCCGATCGTAGATCCGGATCGCCACCGATCTTCTCGTGGAGCCGTTGCGCGGCTTGCGTGAGTTTTTCCACCAACTGATCATGCTGGCCGGCAAGCCGCGCGAAGGAAGGCTGGAGTTGTTGAAATTGCTCTAGATTCGGATACGCCTCTCTGTCCAGATAGCGTCTTACGGGGCAAATCAGTTCGAGGGCGGGTGGCTTGAAGCGCCAGGTCCAGTTCTCTTGAGCGAGCCATGACACTTCCTGTTCCAGGAACCCAAGGAGCGGGTTGATCACGGTATCGAACCATGCGCGAACAATGTTCGGGCCGACGTTGGCATCGCTCACTGTGCTTGTGGATCTTCGCTGCATCCGCTACTGTCCTTTCAGTAAACACTATAGCGAAGTCGCCCGTGGGACCCCTGCCAAGCAGTACCGCAACGGTGGCTATTTGGCCGGCCCCGAACCAATATGCGGGCCGGCCCAACGGGAAATTGGGGCCGCGAGGGTGAGTGGTTCCCCGGGTCCGTTAGCCAGGTGCGCCTGCGGAAGGGCAGGCGCAAACCACCTGCCTCACCGTGCCCGCTGTTCCACCTACCAGCCAGGAGTGTCCGGATTCGGACAGTGTCCGTCCGCGGGCATTAGATCCAGCTACTTCAAGCCGAGTGGGCGCCGAAAAATCATTCACGCACTTTGAGGGAACTATTCCAGGCGGCGAGCGTAATTTCAGCTAACAGAAGACCTGAACTGTCGTCTTAGGAGCAAGGCAAGCCAGCCGCAAGAAAGGCCGGCAAGGCCGGCTCGGCGAGAGTGGTGATTGGCTAAGCCATGGGCCAGGAAAGCCTGTGTCGCATTCGTAGTGTTCCCGAGGAGGGTGAGTCATGCGCAGAGGGATCTTTTCATTTTTCAGTGTTTCCGGTCTTATTATCTTTTGTCTAATGGCGCTGGAGCCCGTAACGGCGCAAACGCCGGATTGGGAGCAGCACCTGATGGCGGCGCGCAAGCTGCGCCAGCAGGGTCTGTACAAAGAGGCCGAGCAGGAGCACCTGGCGGCGGTCCGGCAGGCGGAGGCGTTCGGGCCAGACGACCGGCGGCTGGCTCAGTGCCGGAACAACCTGGGGACGCTCTACCATCTACAGGGCCGCTACGACGAAGCGGCGACGCTCTACAAGCTCGCGATCGCGGTGTGGGAGAAAACCGAGGGGGCTGTAAGCGATCTGAGCGCGGCGCTAAACAACCTGGCGGCGGTGGAGCGCGCGGTGGGCCGGCTGCGACAGGCCGAGGAGACCTATCTGCGCTCGATCGAGCTGCGGGAAAAGCTGCCCGATGACGATCCCGAGCTGGCCAAGACCCTGAGTAACCTGGGCGAGCTGTACGAAATGGAAGGCCGCTACACCGATGCGGAAGGACTGTTCCGGAAAGCCCTCCAGAGCCGGGAGAAACACTACGGACCGAACGATCCGGAAGCCGCCTCGATGCTCAATAACCTGGGCGTGCTTTACCGGTCGCAGGGACGGCTGGAAGAGGCCGAATCGATTTACCGGCAGGTGCTGGAGCTTCGTCTGAAGACATCCGGACGGCAGCACCCGCTGACGGCGACGACGCTGAATAACCTGGCGGAAGTGGCCGAGGCGCTCGGTCGGACCGATGAGGCGGAAAAGATGTACCTGGAGTCGATGGCGATCAAGGAGAAGGCGCTGGGGCCGGAGCATCCGGAGGTGGCGCTGACGCTGCAGAACCTGGGCGAGATCGCGGCGACGCGGGGAAATCCGGAGGAGGCGCGGCGGCTGTTCCAACGCTGCTTGAGGATCTACGAGAAGTATCCCGGGCCGCCGCCGCCCCAGGTGGCCAGCCTGATGAACGGGATGGGGGTGACGGCCGCGGCGGCGGGCAAGTATGCCGAAGCCGAAGGATATTACTCGCGAGCGCTGGAGATTTCCAAATCGTGGTCGATGGATCATAATCCTCGCGCTGCCACGTTTCTGACCAACCGGGCGGACGCGCTGATTGAGCTGGGCCGGCTCGAAGATGCCGAGAGGATACTGAAGGAGGCCCTGGCAATCTACGACCGGATCAAGGCCGGCGAGACGAAGGAGCGAGGGCAGATCTGGAGCCATCTGGGACGAGTGGCGCGTGCCAGCATGCACCTGGAGGAAGCCGAATCCTGGTTTCGGAAGGCGCTGCAATTGCGTACGGAAACGCTGGGCGAGGAGCACCCGAATACGTTGGTCTCGATGGGCTACCTGGGCGTAGTGCTGGACCAGGAGGGCAAGGTCGAGGAGGCGGAGACGCTTCTTCAGCGGGCGGTGGCCGGCATCGAGAAGACGCGGCCGGACTCGCCCATGCTGGCCGACGCGCTGGATCATCTGGGCTGGCACTACTACCTGATGGAGCAGCCGGGCAAAGCGGTAGACCCGCTGCGGCGGGGGCTGGAAATCCGAAAAGCCAAGTTTGGGGGAGAACATCCGAGCGTGGCGATGAGCCTGCATTATCTGGGCGAGGTCTATGCTCTGGAGGGCAGGACGCGAGCCGCCGAGCAGGAGTACCGGCGGGCGCTGGAGATCCTGGACAAAGCGCCGGGAGCGGATCAGGTAGTCGTCGCCGCGACTCTACGGCGGCTGGCGGCGTTGTGCTTCGAGGAGCGCCGATATCGGGAGGCGCGGCGGCTGCTGGAGCGGGCGGCGTCGATTCTGGAGAGCATGCCGGGCCGGGACCGGCCTTCGCTGGCGGCGGTGCTGAACAACCTGGGGACGACTTACTTCCAGGAAGGGAGACTCGCACAGGCCGAGGCGCTGGTGAGCCGAGCCCTGGCGCTCAACGAGAGCATGCTCGGAAAGCAGAGTCCGGAGACGGCGACATCGCGAACAAACCTGGAGCTGATTCGTGGGATGCTGGCGCAACAGGCCGGAAAGCGTGGAGCAGACGATCGGGTGAAGGCGCTGACCAAGTAACGCGAGCGGGCTTATTTTCCTATTTTGAATGAAAATAGGAAACACGCAGGCTGTCCCGCTTGTGACCGCTTGTGACCGTGAGAAATGCGGGCTAGCGCGAGATGGCGGTGACTTTGACGCCGAGGCGCTGGCTGATTTCCTCGGGCAAGGGGAGGGAGCCCGCGGCGGAGGCGGGCAGCTTGGCGAGGATGTCCTCGAAGGTCCAGGGGTTCGGCGATTGAACTGCCTGGAAGCCGAGAGTATCCGAGAGGTGCGAAGCGAGGCGGACAATGCTGGAGAAGCGCAGCGGGGGCTCGATCGGCAGGTTGTCGGGCTCGGCGATGATATCGCGCAGCTCTTCGGGGAATTTCCAATCCTCGGCCAGCCAGCGGCCGGCTTCGCGGTGATCGATGTCGAACATGGCGCGCTCGACGTCCAGAATGTCCATGGCGTTTTCATTGGCCACGCTGATCAGGTTGGAATACTCGGCGGGGTAACCGACCAGAAGGCCGAGGCAGCCGATATCGCGTAACAAGCCGGCGGTGTAGGCCCGGTCGCGGTTGATGGAGCAGGCGGTGGCCAGTTCTTCGGTGAGGAACGCCGTGGCGAGGGAGTGATGCCAGCATTGCTTGAGAGCCTTGACTGAAAATGCCTTGCGGCCGTAAGTGCCGACGGCTACGGTCATGGCCAGGGCGCGAACGCGCTCCGTGCCTATCAGCGTGATGGCATGACTGAGGCTGTCGATCTGATGGCGGAATCCGAACGCCGCGGAGTTGGCCAACCGGAGTAACTCGGCGCCGAAGGCCGGGTCGAGCCGGACCAGACCTACAATTTCCTTCGTTGCCGCTTCTTCGCGGGAAAGCAGGTCGAGGAGACGGATCGCAACCTGTGGAAACGGCGGCAGGATCTTCAGTGCCCAGGGCCGTTCAGTGCCAAGCGGGTTTTGAGTGGTGAGGGGCATTCCACGTCCTTATCGACGCATTACGGCGATGCAGTAGTCGTGGAGTCCCACAGGGCTGGTCAGACTCCGGTAAAGCGCCGATGCGCGGAGAGTCCAGACGCAAATTGTTTTGTTCGGATCGGCGAAACTGCCCGTCCCAACTGAGATTACTGGGGAGAGATCAGGGTTCGACGAGCGCGGGGTTCATGCGGCGGATGCGGAATCCCTGCGCGTCGGTGGCTTCTATTGCTACGCGGTATGAAGAAGTAGGCTTGGGATATTCGACGTTATAGTTGGCTTGATCGGAGGCGAGTGAAATGACGGACGCCTCGCTGCCGTCGCGAGAGAGGATTTTGATTTCGGCGTGGGTCAGGTTTTCGGGTAGGTAGCCCTCGACGCGGTTGGGTTTAATGGCGTGGGGACCGAACTTGAGGCTGGTAGCGGCCTGAACGGCGACCGTAAAGTAGCCCGTGCCGGCGACGCGGATTTTCCAGATACCGGGCTCGGGCTGGGGCGCCAGCGCGATGCGCCCGGATTTGAATTTTTCGCCGGCGACCTCTCTGCCCGAGGGCGAAACAATGGCCGCCACCTTCACGCATTCGGCAAATACGCTGGCGGCGAACAACGTGACGCTGGGGTCGATGGGGAGCGTGAACTCCCGGGTTCCGGCCGAGAGCGTGCCGCTGGCGCGGAGCACGGTCGGGTCGCTGGTATGGGCCAGGACCTGGCCGGTGACGGGGCTACTGCCCAGTTCTCCTTTATGAAGCAGAAAGATCTGGCCGCCGCTGGCTTCGGAGATCTTGATATAGCTGGGATCCGCGCGATAATCTGGAACGCACGGGAAATCGACGGTCTGCGCAAACAGACTAAGGCTGCACCAGCCGGCGAGCGGCAACCAGCATCTCATTAGACACAGGTTACTCTTTTTCAAACCGGGCGGCGGCCCTGAATGATGCGGATCAGTACCATGCCGACGGCGATCACCAGGAGCAGATGAATGAAGCCGCCCATGGTGTAAGAGGACACAATTCCGAGGAACCAAAGGACCACCAGGATTACGAAGAGCGTCCAGAGCATTCCATCACCTCGGGGTTCGGCAAGCACGCGTGGTGCCAGCGCTCAATCGACTGAAGAACGGGCCTTCGCCTTAGCCAAGCGGTAAGATTTACCTAGCGGACGCTGCAAAAGCCGCAACGTTACGGCGGCTCCTGGTTTTGTTGTGCAGCACGGACGCGGAACAGGTCCTCGTGGATAGACGACGAATTGTGGCGTGGCTTACGGGGGCGTGGTTCGGGCTGACGCTGTTCATGGCGGCGGTGGCGACGCAGAACTTCCGGGCGGTGGACCGGCTGCTGGCGGCACCCGCGCCGGAGGCTGCGGACAGCCTCCGCGCGGTGGGTCCGGAAGGGGCGCGGCGGCTACTTCGCTATCAGGCGTCGGAGATGAACCGGTTCTTCTTCCGGCGGTCGGAAGAGGCGCAACTGGTGCTTTGGGTTGTAGTGCTGATGGTGGCGCGGGATCGCTGGACGCGGATGCTGGGGTCGGCCATGCTGGTGGTGCTGCTGGTGGAATTTCTGTTCCTGACGCCGCGGATTATTTCGATCGGACGGGCGATGGATTTCGCTCCCGGCTCCGCGATGCGTCCGGCTTTCTGGCGGCTGCACGGAGCTTATTCGGCGCTGGAGATGGCGAAGTGGGCGCTGGGAGCGTGGCTGGGCTGGCGGCTACTCGTGACGGAGCGTGAAGGCGGGGTCGGTGGC
>JACXTT010004922.1_pt1 | contig 19625 bp, 21 predicted proteins | sample 9270951 | NCBI WGS metagenome assembly JACXTT01 (sample SAMN15532306, study PRJNA645909) | rock metagenome | isolation source: weathered quartz diorite | place: Puerto Rico | collected 2017-06-21 | reverse complement strand
ATTTTTTATGAAAGTTACATTTTAATTGACAAGTTGTCAAGGTTAAACTAAAAAATAATATTTGCTAAACAATTGTGAAACAAATAATTAACGTTGAAAGACGCAGATTTTTACTTTAACACGGTATCTTCTATCTCATTTAAATGTTCGGGATAGTCAGTGGTATAATGCAAGCCCCTGCTTTCTTTACGTGCCATTGCCGATTTGATGACGATGTAAGAAACCTGTATAAGGTTACGCAACTCACAAAGTTTAACGGATAATTTGGTTTTTTTATAAAACTCCTCTGTCTCCTCATACAATAGTCCAAGCCTCCGCATGGCACGCTCCAGCCTAAAATCAGAGCGAACTATACCCACATAATCGCTCATTACTTTCTGCATCTCGCGAACGTTATGCGTTACCAGGATATCCTCATTTGATAGTTGTACACCGTTCTCATCCCAGTCGGGAATATTAGCCGGGATAGAAACTGTTTTGACTTGTTTTACCGCATCTTCATATATCCGGTGTGCAAAAACCAAAGCTTCTAATAAGGAATTGGAAGCCAGACGATTAGCGCCATGCAAACCTGTTGAAGATGTTTCGCCACAGGCATATAAACGCATAATGGATGAACGGCCCATATCATCAACCATTACACCTCCGCACATATAATGACAGGCCGGCGAAACAGGGATCATATCCTTGGTCATGTCGATCCCTATCTCTAAACATTTGGCATAGATGTTTGGGAAATGTGCCAGGATATCGCTTTTGCTGCGATGGCGGATATCAAGGTACACAAAATCCTCGCCCGACTTTTTCATCTCGGCATCAATGGCCCGGGCTACAATATCCCGTGGGGCCAATGATCTGCGTTCGTCGTACTCCTGCATAAATTCTTCTCCATTACGGCGCTTAAGCACACCGCCAAACCCACGTACCGCTTCGGATATCAGGAATGAAGGGTAATCGCCTGGGTTATACAAAGCTGTTGGATGGAACTGGATAAACTCCATGTTGCGTACTTTACCCTTTGCACGGTAAACCATGGCCACGCCGTCGCCGGTAGCTATGGTAGGGTTGGTAGTTATACTATAAATATGACCGGCACCACCTGAGGCCATTACCGTTACTTTGGATAATATCTTCTCTACAGCGTTAGTTTCCGTATTAAAAGCGTATATACCATAACAGGTAATGTCGGGCGACGATTTATCTACAAACTCGCCCAGGTGGTGTTGCGTGATCAGATCGACCGCGAAAAAATGGGTCAATATTTCAATGTTAGGGTTTTCGTGTATCTGCTCTAATAAAGCACGCTCAATTTCAAAACCGGTTATATCTTTATAATGCAGCACCCTAAATTCGGAGTGGCCACCCTCTTTAGCCAGGTCAAAAAGCCCCTGGTTAGTTTTATCAAAGTTGGTACCGTAGTCAATAATTTCCTGTATCCGGGCCGGCCCTTCTTTAACTACTATCTCAACAACGTGCTTGTCGCAAAGACCATCACCTGCTATCAAGGTATCTTGTATATGCTTTTCGAAGGAATCTTCTTTTTTATCCACAACCACGGCAACGCCGCCCTGTGCATATTTTGTGTTCGATTCGTCCTCGTTTGATTTGGTAACTATCAGTACTTTACCATGTTTAGCTGCTTTTAGTGCAAAGCTCAAACCAGCAATCCCCGAACCTATTACCAGGAAATCAACATCTCTATTCATGTAATATCAGTAAAATGTCTAAAAAAAATTCTCGTGTTAGTAACACCCTATAAAGATGTTAATTTTGCGTCTGTAAAAAAGTAATAAAAAAGTAAATAGTTGATAAGTGCCGGTTTTGACTAAAATTTACAAAACTTGTCAGCAAATTGTCAGCCGGTTTTAGTACGTACTCCACATTTACGTACCTGCTAAACAATTCACATTTAAAATGTGGTAAACAATTAGTCAAAAATAAATCTTTCAGTAAATCAGGCAGATAAAGTAAATTTTATGTAATCGTAATGTTAATAAATTATTACAAACAACTTTTTCAAGTTTTTGTATCACTACTTTTGCACAAAACTAACACACTAACAAGTAATAGTTTTTTTATCTTAGAAAATAATTGTAATTTATTGTAGCGTTGATAATGGATACATTTGAAGAAATAAAACGAAAAGGATTTGTTGACGAAAAAATTGATCCGGCGCTTGACCTGTTTGATGAAATAGAAAAGCTCAAAAAAGAAAAGAATGCAGTTATTTTGGCGCATTATTACCAGGAGCCTGATATTCAGGATATTGCTGATTATATTGGTGATAGTCTGGGTTTATCGCAACAAGCTGCAAAAACCAATGCAGATATTATTGTTTTTGCCGGGGTACATTTTATGGCCGAGACCGCCAAAATACTATCGCCAAACAAGAAAGTTTTATTACCAGACCTGAAGGCAGGGTGCAGTTTAGCCGATAGCTGCCCGCCGCATTTGTTCAGGAAGTTTAAAGAACAGTATCCGGACCACCTGGTGATCACTTATGTGAATTGTACAGCCGAATTGAAAGCGTTAAGCGATATTGTTTGTACATCGAGCAACGCGGTGCAGATAGTTGAAAGTTTACCTAAAGAGCAAAAGATCATATTTGGACCGGATAAAAACTTAGGGAAATATGTGATGAAAAAAACAGGCCGCAATATGGTTTTGTGGAATGGTGCCTGTATGGTACACGAGATATTTTCGAGAGAGAAGATCACCAAACTCAAATCGAGGCATCCCGAAGCTAAGTTATTGGCGCACCCGGAATGTGAGGATATTATATTAGAGATGGCCGATTATATAGGATCGACCACGGGGTTGTTAAAGTACAGTGGTAAAAGCGATGCGAATGAATTTATAGTTGCAACGGAATCGGGTATTATTCACCAGATGCAAAAGGAAAACCCGGGCAAAACGTTTATACCGGCGCCGCCAAATAATAATTGTGCCTGTAACGATTGCCCGCACATGAAGCGGAATACTTTAGAAAAATTGTACCTGTGTATGAAAAATGAGCAGCCCGAAATATTTGTACCTGCTAATATTATTGAGAGGGCTGTGAAACCGATAGAACGTATGTTATCAATCTCAGCTTCGCTGGGATTGTGATTACGCCGATTTTAGGAAATGATTTCACCGATTTTAAAAGGATTACACTGACAGATAAATCGGTGTAATCACAAAACAATCAGTGTAATCCAAAAAATAAGATATGTTTGATAATAAAGAAAAAACAGAGATAGCGCAGTTAGGTGAGTTTGGTTTGATAGACCACCTGACCAAAAATATTAACCTTACGCAAAAAACTACGGTTAAGGGTGTTGGTGACGATGCCGCTGTTTTAAATTTTAAGGATAAGCAGGTATTGGTATCGACCGACATGTTGCTGGAAGGTATACATTTTGATTTGGCTTATACACCTTTGAAACACCTGGGGTATAAAGCCATACAGGTTAACCTGAGTGATATTTATGCGATGAACGGTACACCATCACAGGTAACTGTTTCGCTTGGTTTTTCGAGTAAGTTTCCGCTGGAGGCTGTTGAAGAACTGTATGATGGGATGCTGTTGGCCTGTGATAAATATGCTGTCGACCTGGTTGGGGGGGATACTACATCATCAAAACAAGGCCTGGTAATTAGTGTAACCAGTATAGGTTATGCAGATGAAAAAGAGGTGGTTTATCGGAATGGGGCAAACGAAGGTGATTTGATATGCGTATCTGGCGACCTGGGTGGCGCTTATATGGGTTTACAATTACTGGAACGTGAAAAGCTGGTATTCTTAGAAAACCCGAACATTCAGCCGGACCTGGAAGGTAAGGATTATATTGTTGAAAGACAGTTGAAACCCGAAGCCCGTAAAGATGTGATCGCTTTATTGGGTTCGCTTAAAATAGTACCAACGGCGATGATCGATGTATCGGACGGTTTAGCATCAGAGGTTTTACATATTTGCAAACAAAGCAACAAGGGTTGTAATATTTATGAAGAAAAAATTCCGATAGACCCGATGACCTATGATACGGCCCGCGAATTTAATTTGGACCCAACGGTTTGCGCGTTAAGCGGTGGTGAGGATTATGAGTTGCTTTTTACGATCAGGCAAGCTGACTACGACAAAATAAAACATGATGTAGACATCAGCATTATCGGCCACATAACCGAAGCTGCTGCAGGTTGTAACCTGATCAGTAAAAGCGGTAACGTACACGAACTGAAAGCGCAAGGATGGAACGCCTTTAGTCCGCCAGCTAACTAAAGGGGTAGCAATTTTTGCAATGAAAAAGACACTGCCCATTTTAGCTTTTCTTTTTGCTTTTGCGAATGTTTTTGCACAGCAGGCTATGGTGTTTAAAACCAAATATTTACCCCTATCAAAATACAGCGCGTCGGTAAATATGAACACGGTTCTGCAAATGGATTTTAAAGGTGATTCGACAGAGTTAAAAAAGGTTGCAGCTAATGGTACCCAGTTACCCATTATCATGCAAAATAAAAATGATGTAAGTTACACGGTTACCACGGGCGAACTAAACGAAAAAAAACTATTCCCGATAGCGATCAAATACCAATCGGTGGTGAACAAAGAGTTGGTTAACGGCAATGAATTACCCGCGGATGCCAACAACCTTGCGGGCCAGCAAATAACAGGTTTATGTAACGGAGAAAAAATGCAGCTGGACACCAGTAATGGCAAACAGCTTGCCGACTCGCTAAAAAATGTGGTGGTTAACAGCTTGAATAATATACAGGCAGAAATATATTTTCCGCCAACGGCGTTAAAAATTGGTGATACCTTTACCCAGGATGTACCCATAGCAGTGCCTTTGAGCGGTATGGCTACGCAGGTTAATACCCACCTGGTGTATAAACTCATCGCTATACAAAACAAAACGGCTTTATTTGATATCAGCCAAAGCATAAACTATAAAGTAACTACGCCACAAGGCGATACCAATATAACCGGTAGCGGCGATGGCAAGCTGTTTTTTGATATAGGCAACAGTTTTTTGAAATTATATCAAACCAATTTAAGCCTTAGCTACCAAATGCCGATGGGTAAACTTACCATGACAGGCACCGCTAAAATGACCGCCGTTTATAAAACGGATATTGTCCGTAATTAAGTTTTTTCCATTCGTTTTATTAATATTAATTGGTATGTTTAAAAAATAATATCATACTTATGAAAAAAGCATTTTCTCTGTTTATACTGATATCCATAGCCGTTTTGCGATCGAACGCGCAAAGCGAAGTACCTTTTAAAATAAAAATGTTGCCTAACCGCACCTATTCATCGGTCATGAAAATGAAGATGAACATGGAGATGAATTATGACGATCCGGCTGCGGTAAAAAACGCGAAAGGAAGTTCAGCTCCCACACCAATGGTGGTGCAGACCGAGACATCCATGTCGACCGAAATGCAAACGGGGGCATTAACACCGGCCAATGATTTTCCGTTTACCATGAGCCTTAAACAACTTGCAGCTAAAAGTATGATGAATGGTAAGGAGACACCTTCGGCGGCCCCGGGGCCAGACCAGGTCATGACCGGAAGGTATACTACTGATGGCAAGATGGAACTCCAGTCTATATCGGGCACTGCAATGACCGACGCGATGAAGGAGCAGATGAGCAAAGTGGTAAAAAATATAATGGGGGCGATAGAGTTTCCTGAAAAATCAATGAAACCCGGTGATACCTTTACCCAGGAGATACCGTTTGATATGCCGCTGCCGGGCATGACCCCTAAACTGACGATGAAAGGTACTTATAAACTGATCGATATTGTGGCAGGTAAAGCCAATTTTGACCTTGCATTTGTGATAACGGTAGATGCACAGTCGACCATAAAAATGAACGGGACAGGTGCTGGAAAAATGGTATACGACATAGCTACCAATTACCCTACAAGTACGGTTGAAAACATGACCCTGACCTATAACCTGGCCATACCACAGCAACCAACGCACTTAAGCGGAAAAATGGATATGACCATAGATATGCAAGCGGTTGTTAAATAATAAATGTGAGAAAGCGATGGCTGCTGCCGGTACTTTTAGTTGTTGCATTTAATACGAATGCACAGGTAGTACTTAAAATGCAGCACCTGCCAGGACATACCTATGTTGCGGTAAATAAAACTCATGCAAAAGGTACCATTGGGTACATGGGCGATACCGTGCTGATAAGCCACAGAAAAGTGCTAATCTCGTCAAAAAGTTTCGAGGAGAGCAGGGTAAATACGGCAACGGCAAAAATTGGTCTTAATAACGATCTTGGGCAGCCATTTTCTATTCAATTGGATGTTGATGCCACGAGCCAAGGCACTGTAAGGAACGACAAAAGCTCGACGATGGTGCCTATAAACAGCAAAGAAATTATTTACGGAAAAATTACTGATAAAGGCAGCATTTTGATCGATTCGATAAGCAGCATAAAAAAAACCGAAACCCTTGCGGCTAAAAAGGCAATTTACATCCAACAATTGAACGAAACGCAGGCTAATATCAACTTCCCACAAAAGGCGTTAAAAATTGGCGATAGCTTCAGTGATACCGGTAAAATATATACTCCCAACGCAGGTGTGCTTTACAAAATGCGCACAAAAACCAAATATACCCTTAAGGCGATACAAAACGAAAAGGCATTTTTTGCTATGAATACCCGGGTGTTTGTTGATAAAAAAAGCCGTGGTATCAGGTTGGATGTGAAAGGCGGAGGCAATGGTAAAATGGTTTATGATATGGGCGTTAACTATCCGCTAAGTATTCAAAACAATATGCAGGTCTACTACACCGTATCGATAAATTCTGGTGCGGTACTTAAACTGAAAGGCAGAATGTCTATAACCAGCGATCAGCAAAATACAGTTACGTTTTAGTTATCCATAGCTTCATTCAGATATTTCTGCTCTATTTGCTTATCGGCTTTGGCGCCCAGCTTTTTAATTTTATCGGCGGTAGTTATTAAATTACCACGGCCTGCCGACAATTTGCTAAGTGCCTTATCATAATTTTCCCGCGTTGAGTTGAGGCTTTTATTTATGCCATCCATATCTCCTAAAAAGCCAACAAACTTATCATACATTTCGCCGCTGAGGCGGGCAATCTCTAAAACATTGCGGTTTTGGCGCTCCTGTTTCCACATGCTGGCAATGGTGCGCAGTGTGGCCAGCAAAGTTGACGGACTAACGATCACCACCTTTTTATCCCAGGCGTAGTTAAAAATTTCGGCATCCAATTGGACCGCGATACTGAACGAGGATTCTATCGGCACAAAAAGCAGTACAAAATCGGGCGAGTTGATCTGGTACAGATCGTGGTAGCGTTTGGTGGACAGGGATGAGACATGTGTGCGGATTGACTCGATATGCGCTTTGGCAAAAAGTTTACGGTCTTCTTCGGTTTCACAATTGACCAGGCGTTCATAGGCGATGAGGGATACCTTGGCATCTATCACCAAATGTTTATCATCGGGCAGGTCGATGATCACATCGGGCTGGTAGCGGCTGCCATCGGTTGTTTGCATGCTGGTCTGTAAGCGGTACTCGCGATCGCGTATCAAGCCCGAACTTTCGAGCACGCGTTCCAGTATAACTTCGCCCCAGTTTCCCTGGCGTTTATTGTCGCCTTTTAAGGCCCGTGTAAGGTTATTGGCTTCGTCGCTTATCTGTTTGTTCAACTCCATGAGTTGTGTGATCACGCCCTTTAAAACGTTGCGCTCGTCGGCCTCCGCCTTGTAAACCTTGTCCACCTTTTCTTCAAAATCTTTAAGTTTCTCTTTAAACGGGTTTAATATCACATCCATATTGGCGCGGTTGTGCTCCGTAAATTTTTGCGATTTTTCGTCCAACAGTTTATTGGCCAGGTTTTCAAACTCATGTTTAAACTTTTGCTGTACATCCTGCAAATAGGCGTCCTGTTCGGCCAGGCGTTCGCGCTGGGCGTTTAAGGCTGCGGTGGTTTTAACGTGCGTGCTTTTTTCGGCTTGTAGCTGCTCGTTCAGGTAAGCCAGACCGGCCTCTAAACGCAAACGCTCGTTATGCAGATGCTGCGCTATGTTGTCCCTTTCGGCGATAAGCCCTAACGCTTGCTGTTCTGCTTTTGCGAGTTTTATTTTGAGATCGTCAGTTTCTATACTACCGGCCGGTCGTTTTAAAAAAACCACGAGGGCAATGATGAGAATGACTACGGATACACCTAAAATTATACTATCCATCTTGATAAAAAATTTAGCAAAACAAATGTATATATTTTAAATAACTAAAGAAATTATTAATTTAGTTGAATTAATAATAGCATTGAGAATAAAACGTTTTTAATTATATTTGTTTATTAGTGAATTAGATGTACAGGCAGATCTTAATACCGGACAAAAAAAATCATAGCATTGAATTGCCAGAGGATATGTATGGAAAAAAAGTTGAGGTAACAGTGGTTGAAATAACTGATGCAAAAACTGCGATGTTAGTAGAACCTAAAAATGACAAAACATTTTTAGACGATATAGAAGCAATACCTGATTTTCCATCGATTGAAGAAATTCGTAAAGAAGCCTGGCCAAATAGATGGTAATACTTGATACCTGTATTTTAATTGAGATACAAAGAGGTAACCAGGGCGTTATAAACAAAGTTTACACTTTTGAAAAAAGCGACCTTTATGTTACACCGGTAGTAGTTGCTGAATTTTATGTCGGATCAAGAAACAAAGAAGAGTTTGCGAAATGCAGGCGTCTCGTTAATAAATTTGGTATTCTCACACTCGATCAAAATGTTTCAATTTTGTTTGGTGAATTGTTTGAGAAATACTCCTTAAGTCATCGACCCGCAATCCCGGACATGTTAATTGCCGCTACGGCATTACATTATGACAGTACTTTGTATACATTAAATCGCAAAGACTTCTCTTTTATAGAAGATTTGGTACTTGTGTAACCCATTTACTCCGCCTTCTCCACCCTCAAACCAACATCGCTCACACTATGCAAGGGGTTATCGCGCATGTTTTGTTCCAGTTCTACCTGGTAGTTGCCCCTGGCGGGGAATTTATAATTTAACCTGAACGGTGTTTGATAGCTGTACAAATTACCCGATCCTTCGCCCAGCCACTCGCCATCGGGGTTGGCCAGTTTAAACTCAAAGCGGGTGGTTTGTGTTTTACCGTTCGGGCCGGTTTGGTGCACCAGTACAAAAATGTTGGAGTATTTATACTCGGGGGTAATGCGCAGGTTTAAATAAAGGTTGTAGCTTGCCGATACATCATCTATTTTAAAACCCATCTTTACTTTATTGACATACGACCAGTTTTGGTCGTTAACCACGGTATTTTTATCAATAACCGTATTTTGATCGGCATGTATGCAGCCACTAAGCAGCAATAGCGTAATTACCGCAGTTAACAAAAAAAAGCTTTTTAAGCAACGGGTCATTATTCGGTACTTTTAGGGCCGTTATTTGGTTTGTTATTGCCACCACCTCCGCCATTGCGGTTTGGCCTGTGGCGACGGTTATTACGCCTGTTTGGATTGTTGTTGGGCTTATCGGCCCCTCCTTCGGCTTTAGGCTCTCCGGCGGGTTTTGCCACAGGCGGCGTACCCGGGTTTTTAACCAATACAGGCTGCGGCCTTGGCCCGCGCTGCTCCTGCTGGTTGGGATTGCGGTTCCTGTTGTTATTATTATTCCGGTTTTTGTTGCGGTTTTTGTTCCGCTCGTCGAGGCGGGTCAGGCTATCCTGGCCAACAACGTTCTCATAATCTAAAACCTTAGCGCTCAATTTGGTTTCCAGTTCGGCCATTTCGCCAAGGTCGGCGGGGATAACGCCATCGCGGTTTTGTTTCTGTATCTCTTTAACACGATCAATCTCAACCGGCACCCAGTTATCGTCCTTGGGATAGCTAAACCACATTATTTTTTTAAAGATATCGGTCTTTTGCAGTTTGGCGTCGCCTTTTTCGGTTTTCAGATAGTTTACATTATCGGGGATGTGTTTTAGCGCATCCATATAAGTATCCAGCTCGTAGTTTAGGCAGCATTTTAACTTACCGCATTGGCCGGCCAGTTTGAGCGTGTTTAACGACAAGTTTTGATAACGCGCTGCAGAGGTTGAAACTGTTTTAAAATCCGTCAACCAGGTGGAGCAGCAAAGCTCGCGCCCGCATGACCCGATGCCGCCCAGGCGGCTTGCCTCCTGGCGCATACCGATCTGCCGCATCTCGATACGGATGCGGAAAGCCTCGGCCATTTTTTTGATGAGTTCGCGAAAATCAACGCGGCCTTCGGCGGTATAGTAAAAGGTGGCTTTGGTTTTATCGCCCTGGTAATCCACATCGCTCAGTTTCATTTGCAGGCCAAGGTCGAGCGCCAATGTGCGGGCCTTGTGCATGGTTTGCCATTCCATATCTTTGGCGGCTTTCCATTTATCAACGTCGGCAGGGGTAGCTTTGCGGTATATTTTTTTGGCCACATCGGCCTCGTTAACGCGGCGTTTAACCATCTGCATACGCACCAGTTCGCCGGTTATGGATACGTGGCCCACATCAAAACCACCGGTTGTGGTTTCAACGGCAACCAACTCGCCGGCCTCCAGGTAAAGGTTATCGGCGTTCACAAAAAACTCCTTGCGCGAACCCTTGAATTTTACTTCAATGATTTGAAAAGGCTTATAATTGGATGGCATGTCCATATGCGACAGCCAGTCGTAAACATCTAATTTGCTGCATCCATTGGTAAGGCATGAGCCATTACTTTTGCAGCCAGCAGGCGCGCATCCGCCTGTTGAGCAACTTCCACATCCCATAATTCAGATCGGTATATATTGATTCCCTTGCGGGATTATTTTAAAATGTAACACCTTAATAATTTGTAAAGATACATCTAAAAATAAGATTTTAGGGTTAGCATTTCTTTCAACGTGATAATGTGCTTTTTCGAGTATATCGCTGATGGCTTCGGCCATCGGCAAACTCATTACTTTGGCCATTTTTTGGGCGGTATCCAGCTCATTAGCGGCCAGGTGAACCAGCTGGCCCGCGCCGGCATGGATCATACATATTTCGCGGATAAAGCTGATGCCGTAGCGCATAAAATTCTTCTGGTTTTCGCGGCCCATCTTAGCCAAAACATCCACAAAATTAATGGCCTCGGTGCCTTTGTTGGAAAAACACATCCGCAGCCACCTGACGAGTTGCTCATGGTAGTTACTTTCGCCCTCATCAAGCATCCCCAACGCTTCAGTTAAGTTGCCGTTGCTTAAAAAAGCAATGCTGGTTGCAGTGTGCTCGGTTTGGTGGTGCTCATCGATAAGGTATTGCTTGATGACATCATCCGTTAGCTGCGGAATTTTAACCAGTTGCGTACGCGATAAGATGGTGTTCAGTATTTGATCCTGGTTTTGGGCGACAAGCAAAAACAAGGTGTTTGGCTGCGGCTCCTCGATGATCTTGAGCAGCGCGTTGCCCGACTTATCCAGGTACTCGGGCAACCAAAGGATCAGTATTTTATATTGCGACTCAAAAGGTTTCAGGCTTAGTTTTTTGATGATCTGGTGGCACTCAAAAATATTGATGTTGGCCTGTTTGTTTTCGGCCTCCAGGTAATTGCGCCAGATATCGAGGCTCAGGTATGGATGTTTGGTAAGCGCTTCACGCCATTCTTCGATAAAGGTAAGGGCGTTGTCCTCTTTATGTTTGGCAAAAAACGGGTAAGAGAAATGCAGGTCGGGGTGCACCATCTTTTGGTATTTACGGCAGGACGAGCAAACGCCGCAGGAATCATCGGGTTGGCGGTCCTCACAGCTCAGGTATTGGGCATAAGCCACAGCCAGGGCCAGGCTGCCCGAACCTTCGGGACCTAAAAATAGCTGTGCATGGCTCACCCGGTTCTCTTTAACGGTGTTGATGAGCCGCTGCTTAATATCGTACTGGCCAATTATAGTGCTAAACTGCATTGGGTGCAAAGTAAGAATTTTGTATTGCGTATTGCGTATTGCGTATTGAGATTTTTTGAATTATTGCTTTTATCTGGTATTGCGTAATGCGTATTGCGATTTTACTTTATGGTTACCGTAGTGATGCACTATTTCTGTCGCAATACGCAATACGCACATCTCAATACTAAAAGGTACATTTGCACATGTCTCAATACGCAATACGCAAATCTCAATACGCACAATGAGAATAATGGCTTTTGATTACGGCACCAAGCGCATCGGCATTGCGGTTACCGATCCGTTGCAGATCATCGCGACCGGTCTGGATACTGTGCACCCTAAGGATATTGTGGAATACCTTAAAAAGTACATGATAGCTAACCCGGTTGAGCGTTTTGTAGTAGGCGAGCCTAAACAGATGGACAATACCGCGTCGCAATCGGCGCCGCACGTGCGCGGTTTTGTTACCATCCTGAAAAAGAACTTCCCGGAGATACCTGTGGAAATGCTGGACGAGCGCTTTACCTCAAAAATGGCATCGGCAACCATCGCGCAAAGCGGTATGGGTAAAATGGCTAGGCAGAATAAGGCACTGGTGGATACGATCTCGGCGGTGATTATTTTGCAGAGTTGGATGGAACGTAAGCAGTATTAATTACTTTATATTTGCAAGGAAGAAGATTAATTATATGACCGCACCAGTTCTATTTGAACAAATAAAACACATCAATGATATCGGGCAAGAATATTGGAGCGCCCGTGAATTACATAAAGCTCTCGAATACATTAAATGGGATGGCTTTTTAAATGTTATCACCAAAGCGAAAGAGGCTTGTAAAAACTCAGGACAAGACCCAGATGACCATTTTCCTCGAATGAAGAAAATGGTCGAGATTGGCTCAGGTGCAAAAAGAGATATTGGAGATTTACATCTTTCAAGATATGCCTGTTACCTGATTATTCAGAACGCGGACCCATCTAAAGAGGTTATAGCATTGGGCCAAACCTATTTTGCAGTTCAAACCAGGAAGCAGGAAGTTTTGGAACAGGCATTTGAACAACTTCATAGCGAAGATGAAAAGAGAATGTTTTTGCGAAAAGAAATGGCCGAACACAATAAAAACTTGGCTGACGCAGCAAAGGTAGCCGGGGTAATTCAGCCATGGGAGTATGCTGTGTTTCAAAATCATGGCTATATGGGTTTATATAATGGTTTAGGCGCAAAGGAAATTCAAGCAAAAAAAGGCTTAAAAAAAGCGCAAAACATTTTGGACCATATGGGGAGCACCGAGTTGGCGGCCAATCTATTTCGTGCTACGCAAACCGAAGAAAAACTGAAACGGGAAAAGATACAAGGAAAGCAAAACGCGAATAAGGCACATTACGAAGTCGGAAAAAAAGTAAGGCAAACAATAAAAGAGCTTGGTGGCACTATGCCTGAAGATTTGCCGACTGAAGAAAGCATAAAAAAACTACAACCAACAACGCAAAAGGGAATAAACTCAGGCGATAAGGATAAAAAAAAAGAATAAACAGTAAGTTTGCGTCCATGCCGTATGTATATCCCACAAAGCAGGATGCAGCGTAAGCAATATTAAAACCCGGCTAAATCGCCGGGTTTTGTTTTTTACGTTTGGTATAAAGCACATACGAAAGTGCGACCAGTACCAATGCCAATAAAGCCGGCGCCCATTTATCAAGTCCGTCGCCGACGCAAATACCAGAGAACAGCGCGCCGCCGGTATCGAAAACCAATCCGGCATAAGCCCATTCTTTTATTTTTGGAAAGCCGGGTATTAAAACCGCGATAATACCCAATGTTTTCATTGTGCCGATGAACGGGACGAAGTAGGCCGGGTAACCTAAGTGGTTAATGAAGGCGACTGCATCGGTACTCCGGGAAATATCGACCAGTGCGCCGAGTAAAATAAAGGCCGACATGATGCCGGTGACCGTCCAATAGCTGATGTTTAGCTTTTTCATTGTGATGTATAGTTTGTGATGATAAAACCGGTTGGTCGGTAGGAAGGCGAAAGCCTTACAGTTATTTTACCATAAAACCAAAATCCGTAGCTTTGCAGCATGGAGATACTTCCGGACCTGCTGCAGCAATACCTGGAAACGCACTGCGAACCCGAGCCGGACCTGTTGAAAAGCATTAACCGCGAAACGTATGTCAAGGTGTTAAAACCACACATGCTATCGGGCCATTACCAGGGCAGGCTGCTGAGTTTTTTGAGTAAACTGATGCAGCCCAAATGTATCCTCGAAATTGGCACCTACACCGGTTACGCCACGCTTTGCCTTGCCGAAGGGTTGGCCGAAGGCGGCGAGATACATACCATTGAGGTGAACCGGGAGATGGAAGAAATGATCCGCAAAAACTTCGCGGCAAGCCGATACGGAAAAAGTATTTTTCCACATTTTGGTGATGCTCAACAGATTATGTTGCAACTGTCGGATAAAATTTACGATATTGCGTTTGTTGACGCGGATAAGAAAAATAATTTAACGTACTTTGAACGCGTAATTGGCCAGGTTAAAACCGGCGGATTAATTATAGTTGACAATGTTTTGTGGAAAGGAAAGGTGTACAACAGCGACGCGAATGACGCTGATACCCGACTGATCCGCGAGTTTAATGATGTGGTAAGTGCCGATGCGAGGGTAGAAAAACTGGTTTTACCGGTTAGGGATGGAATTATGCTCATTAGAAAAAAATAGCTTATGAAGAAACTCTTATTGATCGCTTTGCTGTTCGTATCTGTTCAGGCTTCAGCTCAAAAAAACACTTCACAATCGTACATCGAAAAATTTAAGGACAACGCTATTGAGCTCATGCACCAAACGGGTGTCCCCGCGAGTATCATCCTCGCTGTAGCCATGCACGAAAGCGGCAACGGCAACAGTAAAATAGCCCAGAATTTAAACAACCAGTTTGGCGTTAAAGGTTTTGATAAAACCGTTTACACCGATGCCAAAAACAAAAAAGTAAGCACCTACTATAAACACTATGATTCGGTGATGGAATCTTTTCAGGATTTTACCCGCATCATGACCCAGCGCAAGCAGTTCAGCAAACTGTCGGAAACCTTAACCAATCTGGATTATAAAGCCTGGGCAAAAGGTATACAACATGCCGGTTACTGCAGCAGCCGCACCTGGGCAAAACAGGTATTAGGCATCATCACCAAGTACCAGCTTAATATTTTTGATTTAGATAACGGCGTTAGCACGGCCGCAAGCGCACTACCCGATGCCCCGCTGAATGACCGTTAATCCTCTTTTATCCGCCCATGCGTAAACTCATTGCCGTCCTGCTGATCGCCTCGGTGTTAGCGTCGTGCGGCACGCATAAAAAGCTGGTTAAACCGGTAAGTACAAACGCGCCGTCGCCCATAGCCAATCCTAACATCACGCCCCAGGAAGCCAAACGCAATAACGACCAGGTCAAAAAACAACGTACCGAAGCAATTGCCACTTACGTTACTTATACTGCCGATACCTATATCCAACGCTTTAAGCCCATTGCCGTGGTGGAGATGAACACATACGGCATACCGGCCAGCATTACGCTGGCGCAGGGGCTCATCGAATCGGGCAATGGTAACGGCGACCTGGCCCGCATTGCCAATAACCACTTCGGCATTAAATGCAATGCCGACTGGAAAGGCAAAAGCTATTATAAGGACGACGATATGGTTAACGACTGCTTCCGGGTGTATGATAACGCCGAGGACAGCTTTCGCGACCATAGCAACTTCCTGAAAAAGAAACGCTACGCGCCCCTGTTTGAGCTGGATAAGAACGATTACGTGGGCTGGGCCAATGGACTGAAGGCCGCCGGTTATGCCACCAATCCGCAATACCCGCAAATGCTGATCAACATTATCCAGAAATATAACCTGGACCAGTACGACCGTGCCGAAGGCGAGGTAGCCAAGATAAAACGCGAAGACCGGGTGCTGACGCAGATCAACAAGAACATTGGCAAAGAGGCCCGCGACTCCATTGTGACAACCGCCCCGCCCGACAAATTGTACACCGTTAAACAGGGCGATACACTTTATAACATTTCCAAACGTTTTGGCTTAACTGTGGACGACTTAAAGGGCCTCAACAGTTTGGGTGCCGACAGCATTAAGATAGGCCAAAAACTGGTTGTGGTTAAGTAGGCGGTGTTAATTTTTGTTAAAAGCCATGCGCCATAACCGCCAATGTCTTAGTTTTATCACCGTGAAGGTTTGGCTGTTAACTGTTCTGTGCGTCATGGTACAACTATCCGCGGCGTTTGCCCAGGATAAACCTGTGGATGGCATCGTGTTCGATAAGGACAGCAAGGAACGCATCGCTAAAGTAAGCATCCTTAACACCCGCAGCGGCGGCACCAATTATGATAACCTGAAGGCCGAGTTCAAGATAACGGCCCGTACCGGCGATGTGCTCATCTTTGCTAAAACCGGTTACGCTAACGATACCGTTAAAGTAGGTACCGATGCCAGCCTCATCATCTACCTTAAACGCACCAGCATAGAGTTGAAAGAGGTAAGCATCAAAGAGGCCATTACCCCACAGCAAAAGCTGTTTAACACCAAGCGCGACTTTACCAAGATATACGGCACCATGTCTGACAAGGACCTGCTCACTACCGGCGGCAATGGCGGGGGCGCGGGGTTGAGTATCGACGCGCTGTACAACATGTTCAGCTTTTCGGGACGTAACGCTACGCGCCTGCGGGCGACCATTGACCGCGACTACCGCGAAAACGTGATCGACTACCGCTTTACGCATACCCTGGTTGCCAATGTTACGGGCCTCGAAGAACCCAAACTGACCGATTTTATGATGAAGTACCGCCCCGGCTATTACTTTGTATTAACCGCTAACGACTACGACTTTATCCGCTTTATCCGCACCAATTACACCCGTTACCTGCGCAACCCAGATGCTTACACCCTGCCGCCGCTGAGGCCATAAATACCAACACGGGTGGCTATCTTAAAAAAAATCGCTTTCTTTGCCCTATGTCTAAATTTAGCTGCTGCTTAGCCACTTTAGCCTTGTTGTTTGGGGGCCTTACCGCCCGGGCGCAAAAGCCGGATAGTATTAAGATAGATACCAACGCGCTTAACCGCTACCGTATCGACCCGCCAAAAAACCCCCTGCCGGTACGCAGTCGCCCCATGAGCATGGCGCCACAGGCCATACCGGTTACGCCCCTGGCTTACCAGGTTAGCTACTGGCGCAAAAGCCTTACGGTTGGCGTTAATTTAAACCAGGCCCTGTTTAGCAATAACTGGAGCGGCGGCGGCGTAAACTCCATAGCCCTTGGCAACAACTTTGACTTTAAGGCCGAGTACAACGAAAAGCCGCTCGACTATACCACCGAACTGCTCGCCATTTACGGCATATCAAAAACCAAGGGGCAGATATCGCGCAAGACTAACGACCGCCTCTTTTTTGATAACAAGCTGGCTACCCAGCTCTCCAAAAAATGGTATTTTTTTGGCTCGGTGAGTTTTGAGAGCCAGTTTGCCGATGGCTTTAACTACACCAACGATGCCTCGGGCAAACCCAATGTGGCGGTGCTCATTTCGCGCTTTATGGCGCCGGGCTATTTGACCGAATCGCTGGGGTTTGAGTATAAGCCTACCAAATACCTCGATATACGCCTGGGTACCGGTACCGCCCGCCAAACCTTTGTGCTGGATACCACTATTTACCACAACATACCCGGCAACTATGGCGTTAAGCCCGGCGACCGTTTCCGCAACGAGCTGGCTTTCCAGGTGGTGACCACCTTTGCCAAGGACATTGCCACCAACATGAACCTGCAGGCGCGCTACGCCCTGTTTGCGCCCTATAACCTGACCGACCTTAACCAGATATCGCACCGCCTGGACGCTACCCTGGCCGCCCGCGTAAACCGCCTCATTGCCGTAACCGTTACCGGCACGCTGCTGTACGACATTACCACCGATAAAGCCGTACAGGCCTCGCAGGCTTTGGCTTTGGGGGTTATTTATAAGTTTCCGTAAGGGTAGGTAAGTAGCACACGCGGCACGCGTGCGCCAGCTCGGGGGCTATACTTTTCTCAATGTTGAAATTTTATTTTGAAGATAAGCGTCCCGGAACTCATCGACCGAACTATTTAGCAGCTCAGATATTTCCTCAATAGTATAATCAAGATCATCTAAATATGCGTCAATAATTTGTTTCAGCACAGCTGGTTGCTCATGTGGAAAAACCACAGGTTCTTTTATCCGATAACCTTCTGCGCTCATTTGTATTGATAAGTACTTATATTGGTTTTCGCTTAGCATCCCAAGAGTTTTTGCTCTTCTAATAATGGATTGCATTGAAGTCTTCCAGTATTTTTTGAGATTGGCTAAATTCATTAAGTTCAATCTTACTAATTGTGGTCTTATTTCAGCCTCGGGCATTAATAACTCCGCAGCAAATTCAAATGCCTCTGCTTCTCTATCTCTAGATGAATCAACAGTACATGACAAATGAAGTATAATATGGGCTAATTCATGAGCAATGGTTAGCCTGGTTCTATCTGCTGGGATATCTCTATTGATAAATATTAATGGCATACCATTGGTAGTGTACATACTAAACCCATCCATATCTTGTAAAGATAATGGGATTATGATAGCACCTTTATTTTCTACTATGGTTGTTAAATTTTCGATGCGTCCTCGGGGAAGCTTCCAAATTCTCCTTATGTGTTGCGCACAGATTGATGGGCTTCCCTCAAGTTCAACATCCCAAACTGGTATTTCATTAGGACTAATTTCAATACCATCTAATAAAGTTAATAATTGCCTTTCAGCAATTGTCATTTTAGCATTGTTTTGATTTAATTGTTTTACGCTAGTTGATAATTTTCTTCTAAATTCCCCTTGTATAGGGATAATAGTGTCCTGGTTGTCAAAAAAGGATACAGGGACATGTAAAGTGGCCGATGCCTGCTGAGCAAGGTTATCATCAAAACCAGAACCAAATTTTTCAACTTTGCTAATGGTTCCTTGTGCAACTCCCATAAGTTCTGAAAGTTGGGTTTGAGTGTATCCTCTAAGCTCTCTTGCAAGCTTTAGCATTTGAGGATTATATTTCATAAATAGTTAGTTGTTTGTGCCAGTATTTTTGCGTTTTGCGTTTTTCTTAACCTTTATTACACGGTTAATTACTCGTTCGATCTCATGTTGTTTTTTATCATCATCGTAATTATCAAAAGCAAAGTTGCCTTGTTCCATAGATTCCCCACCATATTCGTCGATCCACATTAGTTGTTGACCATCCCAGCATGCAACGTAAATACCTTGTATTTCAGTACCTGTTTTGTCTAAAGAATATCCGGCATACAATATCGTAGGTCTTTCTGGCAACCCAGGAATGCTACTGTCTTGATAGCGATACTTTATACTTTGAAAAGTCTCCGCACCACTCATTTTAAAGTTTTTGGGATCCATTTTTTTAAACCTAATGAAGAAAAGATCCTTATAAAGAAAGCCGAAAACACCATTATACTCACCGGCTTTGATATCTGTATTTCCAAAAAAATCGTTAAAAATTCGATGAGAAATATGATCATGTACAATACCGGCCTTGGTACGTGGTTTATAAGATACCGAACCTATTCCAAGGGTGTTTGAAAAGTCTTGCATCTTACCCCAATCTGATA
>JACXTT010004921.1_pt1 | contig 19627 bp, 11 predicted proteins | sample 9270951 | NCBI WGS metagenome assembly JACXTT01 (sample SAMN15532306, study PRJNA645909) | rock metagenome | isolation source: weathered quartz diorite | place: Puerto Rico | collected 2017-06-21 | reverse complement strand
GTTCGAGCGCGACCAGAGACTGTGGCAAGTAGCACCTCCTCCCCTAACGTATCAATACGTAAGGAAAATAGCCACAAAAAAAAGAAACGCTCTTCTCAACACATTCAGGTCGCACACCCTCCGCTGGTTTTGTTTGATTCTTTCCTCCACTTAGCAGATAATGTGAAGTTTGCCGTTCGTTCGCACGGCCCCTTAGCTACCATTTGGAGGCAACCACGGAATGTTCTTCCTCTCTAAGTCTGCTGTGACTCTTCTGCTTGTCCTGGCGCTGATGTGCGTTACAGGCGCCTACGCTCAGGAGGCGCAGCGGCACGCCGGCGGTGAAGCGAACCTGGTGCTGCCGGATCTTGGTCAGGCCACCTTCCTCGGCGGAGTCAACGGCCGCACTCTTCTCACCTGGGGACTGGCGGTCTGCGCGCTGGGGCTGCTGTTCGGCCTCCGCATCTACGTTCACCTGCGGGATCTGCCGGTCCACAAGTCGATGCTGGAGATCTCCGAGCTGATTTACGAGACCTGCAAAACCTACCTCTTGACGCAAGGCAAATTCCTGCTCATCCTCGAAATCTTCATCGGCACCATCATCGTGTTTTACTTCGGGCTGTTGCAGCATTTCGACGCCGTCAAGGTGGTGGTAATCCTGTTGTTCAGCCTGATCGGCATCGGCGGCAGCTACGGCGTGGCCTGGTTCGGCATCCGCGTGAACACATTCGCCAACTCGCGGACGGCCTTCGCCAGCCTGAAGGGCAAGCCGTTTCCGTGCTACGAAATTCCGCTTCAGGCGGGCATGAGCATCGGGATGCTGCTGATCAGCGTGGAGCTGCTGCTGATGCTGTGCATCCTGCTGTTTATTCCCGGCGACTATGCCGGCCCGTGCTTCATCGGTTTCGCCATCGGCGAATCGCTGGGCGCGGCGGCGCTCCGCGTCGCGGGCGGCATCTTCACCAAAATCGCCGACATCGGCGCCGACCTCATGAAGATCGTCTTCAAGATCAAGGAAGACGACGCGCGCAACCCCGGCGTCCTCGCGGATTGCACCGGCGACAACGCCGGCGACTCGGTGGGACCCAGCGCCGACGGCTTCGAGACCTACGGCGTCACCGGCGTCGCGCTGATTTCCTTCATCCTTCTGGCGGTCCATGATCCGCTGGTGAAGGTTCAGTTGCTGGTATGGATATTCATGATGCGCGTGATGATGGTGATCGCCTCCGGGCTGTCCTACTACATCAACGCCGCGGTGGCCAAGAGCCGGTACGAAAACGCCGCCAGGATGAATTACGAAACGCCGCTCACCACGCTGGTCTGGCTGACCTCCGTGGTTTCCGTGGCGATGACCTACGTCATGTCGTACCTGCTTATTCCGAATCTTGGCGACGGCTCTCTATGGTGGAAGCTGTCGACGGTGATTACCTGCGGCACCCTGGCCGGGGCGATTATCCCGGAACTGGTGAAGGTGTTCACGTCGATCGATTCGAGCCATGTGCGCGAAGTGGTGATCTCGTCGCGCGAGGGCGGTGCTTCCCTGAATATTCTCTCCGGCCTGGTGGCGGGCAATTTCAGCGCCTACTGGCTGGGCATGGCCATGCTTTCGCTCATGTTCATCGCCTATGAGGTCAGCTCGCTAGGTCTGGGAGCCCTTATGATCGCGCCGGCCGTATTCGCGTTCGGCCTTGTGGCGTTCGGATTCCTGGGAATGGGCCCCGTGACGATCGCCGTCGACTCTTACGGCCCGGTTACCGACAACGCACAATCCGTGTACGAACTGTCGGTGATCGAACAGATCCCGGGCATCCGTCAGGAAATCAAGCGGGATTTCGCATTCGACGCCGATTTCGAAAACGCCAAGGACCACCTGGAAGAGAACGACGGCGCCGGGAACACGTTCAAAGCGACGGCCAAGCCCGTGCTGATCGGTACAGCCGTGGTCGGCGCGACGACCATGATCTTTTCCATCATCGTAGCGCTGACCGAAGGCCTGAAGCCAGAGCTATTGCAGTACCTGTCGATTCTGCATCCGCCGTTCCTCCTGGGCCTGATCACGGGCGGCGCGGTGATCTATTGGTTCACCGGCGCTTCCACCCAGGCCGTCACCACCGGGGCGTACCGGGCGGTGGAGTTCATCAAGGCCAACATCAAGCTCGAAGGCACCACCAAAGCCTCGGTATCGGACAGCAAACGCGTGGTCGAGATCTGTACACAATACGCGCAGAAAGGCATGTTCAACATCTTCCTGACAGTGTTCTTCGCCACGCTCGCCTTCGCGTTCTTCGAGCCGTATTACTTCATCGGCTATCTGCTGTCGATCGCTCTGTTTGGGCTCTACCAGGCCATCTTCATGGCCAACGCCGGCGGCGCATGGGACAACGCGAAGAAGATCGTGGAAACGGAGCTGAAACAGAAAGGCACCGAACTCCACGCGGCGACCGTGGTCGGCGATACCGTCGGCGATCCGTTCAAGGACACTTCTTCGGTGGCGCTGAACCCGATCATCAAGTTCACGACGCTGTTCGGGCTGCTCGCCGTGGAGTTGGCCGTTTCCATCACCAAGGAGCAGGGGCCGATGCTGACCAGTGTGCTCGGCGCCGCTTTCCTAGTGGTTTCGCTGGTCTTCGTGCGGCGCTCGTTCTATAACATGCGCATCGGCAGCAACTGATCGCGCTTCACATCAGCGTCATTGGATCGACGTCGACGATCAGCGCCGTGGCCGGCCATTTGGTCTCGACCGCGTACTTGCGAATGCGATGTAGTAGCTCGCTCAGCGCTTTCCGGCTTTGCGACTTGATGACGATCTGGTAGCGGAATTCCGCTTTCAGCCGCAGCACGGGCGCCTCCACTGGGCCGGTCACTTTCATCTTCTCGGGTGGCGGCACAAAGAAGCGGCTCAGGTCGTTAGCCATGCGCAGGGCCTGCTCCTGTTTCTCGCTCCGCACCAGGATGTTGGCCATTGCGCTGAACGGCGGGTAAGCCATCAGCCGCCGATACTCCAGCTCCTTTTCATAAAAGTGCACGTAGTCCTGCTGGCCGGCCAGGCGGACGGCATAGTGATCGGGATTGATGGTTTGGATCAGAACGATTCCAGGCAACCTGCCCCGTCCGGCGCGTCCGGCCACTTGCGTCAGCAACTGGAAGGTGCGCTCAGCGGCGCGAAAGTCCGGCATCCCCAGCCCGATGTCGGCCGAGACCACGCCGACCAACGTGACATTGGGGATGTCGTGACCCTTGGCGATCATCTGCGTGCCGACCAGCACATCGTAGTTGCCTTGCCGAAAGTCCGCGAGGATCGCTTCGAAACGACGCTTTCCGCTGACCGTGTCGCGATCCATTCGCGCAATGCGGGCTTCGGGAAAGTGCCGGTGCAGTTCTTCCTCAACCTTTTCCGAGCCCACGCCCAAAAAGTAGATCTTGTCGCTTTCGCACTTGGGGCAATGGTCCGGCACTTTCTCGGCGTAGCCGCAATAGTGGCAGAGCATGCGGCGGTCGCGGCGGTGATAGGTCAACGTGACCGAGCAGTTGGCGCACTGGACGCGCTCGCCGCAGGCGCGGCAGGCGACGAAGCTGGAGAAGCCACGGCGGTTCTGGAGGATCATGGCCTGCTCGCCCTTCTCCAGGCGCTCTTGAAGCATCTCCAGCAGCCGGCGCGAGAAGGTGGTGTGCTTGCGCGTTTCCAGAAACTCCACGCGCATGTCGATCAATTCCACCTGCGCCATGGGGCGGGCCTCAACGCGCTCGGGCAGTTCGAGTAGAGTGAATTTTCCGCGCCCGGCGTTATAGCGGGTTTCGATGCTGGGCGTGGCGGAGCCTAGCACGACGCAGGCGCCCAGGTTCTGCGCGCGGACAATCGCCACGTCCCGTCCGCTGTAGCGCGGCGTTTCCTCTTGTTTATAGCTCTGGTCGTGCTCTTCGTCGACGATAATGAGTCCCAGGTTGCGCACCGGAGCGAAGACGCCGGAGCGCGTTCCCACCACCACGCCCGCCTTGCCGGACCGGATGCGCCGCCACTGGTCGGCGCGCTCAGAGTCCGTGAAGGCGCTGTGGAGAATGGCCACGCGGTCGCCGAACCGTGAGAAGAACTGGCCGGCCATGGCCGGCGTCAGAGCGATCTCCGGCACCAGCAGCAGCGCACCCCTGCCCAGCGCGATCACGGCGTCGATGGCGTTCAGATAGATCTCGGTTTTGCCGGAGCCGGTGACGCCGTGCAGCAGGAACGTCTCATATTTCTTCTCCTTGAGCGCGCCGCGGATCTTGTCGAACGCGGTTTGCTGAGCGGGGTTCAGCAGGTGGGGTGCGAAGACGCCGCGAGCCGAAGGGTCGGCTATGGGCTCCGGTGTGATCCGGATCAGCTTCCTTCGGGCCAGAGAGCGCGCGGCGGGGCTTGCATTCTTTACCGTCTGCTCGAGCTCCTTGAGATTGTGCGTACCGGGATGCAGATCGAGAAACGCGAGCAGTTCACGCTCCGCCTTGGGCAGCTTGGGGAGGGCGGAGTCGCCTCGCGGAACCGGTTCGATGCGCATTCTCTCGGAAGCCGCGCGCAGCGGGTCGCGCTCTTCGCGCACCTGGGAGGCCAGCACGAGGCCCTTCCGCTCCAGGGCGCGGAGAACCTTGTCGGCGAGAGGAAACTTCTTCTGCAGCCAGTTGGCCGAAAGCGGACGGGCTTCGAGCGCGCGCAGGATCTCCCAGGCCGGATCCTCCGGCCCGGCGCTGAGAAGAAGCTGGCGCGCCGCGTCGCGCCCGGAGTCGGTCAGCTCATACACCTTGCCGGAGCGAATGTCTGCCGCGAGCGGCAGCATAGTACGCAGGACTTCGCCCAGCGGGGCGCAGTAGTAAGCTCCGATCCAGCGGCCCAGTTCAATCAGTGCGCCGTCCAATACCGGCTCCGCGTCCACCAGGCGCAGCGCCTCGCGGGCGGAAACCTCTGATGGCGGCGTGTCGTGGCAGCGCAGCACCACACCTGTCAGTTTGCGCGTGCCAAACGGCACGATGAGGCGGCAGCCGGGCTGGACCCGGTGCCGCAGAGTCAGTGGCAGCTCATAGGTGAAGGCCTGGTCCAGCGGCACCGGAAGGCTGACATCGCAGAACTGCCAGTTCCCTTCCGGCATCGTAGCGTCAGTTCTTCCTTAGTTCGCGCTTCAGGTCTTCGAGGATTTCTTCCCGCCTCTCGGAACCAAGCTCGCGCTCCAGACGCCGCAGAGCGACGCCGATCACATCGCGGTGGTGGAGCTTGGACCCGAAGCCGCCTTCAGTCAGTTTCAGCCAGATCTCGTGCAAGCGGTCCAGATCCTCCGGCCAGAGGCGCGGCGGATGCGGTCCGAGGTTTACGTAGATGGAGGGCCGGCCGGGACGGATGACCTCCAGCGAGAAGCTCTGGCGCAACTCCGGCGGCAGCGCCTCCCAGGCCAGGCCGATGCGGCGGGCGAGTTCTTCCGAATCCATTTGCGCCGAGACGCCGGTGACCAGGCGTGAGGCTTTGAGACGAGCGGCCGTCTGCACCATGGCGTCGAACGGATCGACGCCGGGCACTACCAGCAGATCGACGGTTTTGCCTTCCTTCTCGGCCATCGTGACGACGCGCGTGAATAGTTCCCGCTCGTAGTCGGCGAAGATCTGGTTTTCGCTGAGTCCGTATTCGGCGGCGCCGCTGGAGATGGGGCGAACCGTCATCACCACGATGTCATGGCGTCGCAGGTTGGTTTTCTGGAGCACGCTCTCCAGGTGCGACATCACGTTGTAGTCGCGCACGGCCACCAGCACGCAGCCTGGACGCGCCTGGATGCATTCAGCGCCGACTTCCGGCCGGTGGTCGAGGTTGAATTCTTCGAGGCCGTGCTTTTTCTCCATGCGTTTGCGCGCGTTGATCCGCTCGGAAATGGTGAAGATCACGAAGAACGCCGCGGTGAAGGAGAGGCCGTAAATGGTGGCGATCTTTTTAGAAAACAGGTTGGCGATGGCTACCAGGAATAACACCCCGGTGGTGAGGCCGAGGCCGATAGGAATCTCGACGCCTGCAACGGTAATGTTGCCCGGGAATTTGTACTCCTGATCCTTCCGGTGATAGCGGAGCACCAGCACGCCGAGAGACTTCAGAAAGAAGCTCCACACTACGCCGAACGCATAGGCTTCACCCAGCGTGTAGACGTTGCCGCGGCTGGCGGCGATAGTGAGGATCTGAAGGATGGCGATCAGGTTGATGATGCGGAACGTGGTTCCGAACTTGCCGTGCGGCTTGCGGAACCAGTCCAACAGGACGCCGTCCTCGGCCACGCGGTTCATCACGCCGTTGGCTCCAATCATCGAGGTGTTCACAGCGCCGGACAGGATCAGGCCGCCGACGATGACGACAAAAATATGGAAGGCGAGAAGCAGAAGGGGCGGACCCACCAGGTAGGCGGTCAAGCCGCCCAGCAGATTATTCGTGTACTGGCCGCGAACGTTATCCGGGATGATCATGCCGGCAAACACCGTGATGACGCCGGTGCAAACCAGGGCGTAGACGCAAACCAGATTGCCGGTAATTTTCAGATTCTTCAGCTTGGGATAGGCGATCTCGCGATAGACCTGAGCCAGGGTCTCAAACCCGCTCATGGAGAGCAGCGAATGCCCGAAAGCGACGATGAAAGCGATAAAGGAAATCTGCGGCCAGATCGTACCCTTGAACCAGCCGAGGCCGTCCTCGCTGAACTGAAGATTCTGCGGCAGCGGCGCCGGCGGAATCTGGGCCAGACCCTTCACCAACAGCGTCAGCGGGCACCAGATCAGGAACGCAACCACCATCACCGTGGTGATCTGCATGATGCGCAGCGCTTTCCCGCTGGACTCATGGATGCCCTTGATATTGCTCCACCAGAAGTAGCAGGTCACCACGATGCCGAAGTACGCGGCGAAACCGTTGGGGTCCACGCGAAAGGACGAATGGGTCAGCTCGCTGATCTCGTTCATCAGGCCGCCCACGTACTGGCCGGCGCTGACCACGCTGATCGGGCCGGTCAGGATGTAGTCGAAAATCAGCGAGGAGACCGACAGGCGCGCGACGAACGGCCCCATGGCGTCGCGCACCACCACGTACACGCCGCCGCGGACGAACATGCTCGACGACTCCACGTAAACCGAGCGGACCGCGAAGGAGAACAGCATCACGCCCAGAATGAACCAGGGAGCCGAGCGCCCGACCGCCGTTTCGGCAATGCCGCCCGCGTAGAATGCGGACGAAGCCAGGTCGCTCAGGACGATCGCCCCCGCACGCCAGAAGGAGATAAAGGAAAGGGCGACCGTCGTCGCGACAACGACTTTTGCGGCCTGCGGGCGGGCCAAAAACCCGGAAGCCGTGGAAGGCGATGACGCCACGTCCCCGGGCTCAGACGGCTGAATCACGAAGCTGCTCCTCTCCGCTTGCCTTCAAAAGGAAGGCAGCGGCTCTCAAATTTGGCCTGCGGAGTTAGCTGACGGGCTAGAGCTTGAAAGTACTCCGTCCCTGCATCGGGACTGCGCCCCCTTGAATGGTTCCTCCGTCCCACGATTTCGGTGAGTTCGGCTTTTTCGAGTGTATCACGACGAATCTGTCTGATAGCCTGTTCTCTAGATGGCCTCCCTCTCCAAGCTGACGGCAATTGCATACCTGGCAGCCCTTGTCCCCCCGGGAATCGCCCAGCCAGTGGATGCCTACGCCGGCTCCGCCGCTTGCGCCACCTGCCATCCGGCGCTCTACGCCCGCTGGAACAAGACCCGCATGGCGAACGTCGTGCTCTCGCCTGCGGAGCACCCCGAAGCTGTCCTGCCCGATTTCTCCAAGCCCGATCCGCTTCTGACGTTCTCGCTCAAGGACGTCGCCTTCATTTATGGAAGCAAGTGGAAGCAACGCTACTTCCAGAAAGTGGGCGACGACTACTATCCGATGCCCGCCCAGTGGGACGTCAACAACAAAGTCTGGCGACCCTACTTCGTGCGGCCGGGCGCCGATTGGTGGGTGCCTCACTATCCGGCAGACAACCGCCAGCGCCCCACCGGGCCGCTCTGCGACGGCTGCCATTCGGTGAACTACGACGTGAAGACCAAGGCCGTGACCGAATGGAACGTCGGCTGCGAGCGCTGTCACGGACCCGGCGCAGCCCACGCGCGCAAGCCCTCTCGCGACAACATCGTCAACCCCGCCGCGCTCGATTCCTTCTCCGCCAACGATGTCTGCATCCAGTGCCACTCGCAGGGCCAGCCGACGAAGAACCCCATTGAAGGAAAGTACTTCGACTGGGCGGTTGGATACCGGCCGGGACTCCGGCTGGGCGATTTCTGGAAGCTGGAAGAGCACAAGCTCGGGGAGACGACGTTCACGCACTTCCCCGACGGAACCGGCCACAAGAACCGGATGCAAGGCAACGATTTCGTCCAGAGCGTGATGTACACGCGCGGTGTTACCTGCTTCAACTGCCATGACGTGCACGGTACCGGCAATAACGCCGACCTGTTGAAGCCGGCCAGCGTGGTCTGTCTCCAATGCCACGGCCCCAACAGCCCCAGCGGGCCGCACAACGCCACGCTCGCGCAGCACACGCAACACAAACCCGGCAGCGCCGGCAACGAGTGCGTGGCCTGTCACATGCCGAAGATCGAGCAGACCATCGCCGACGTCAACGTCCGCAGCCACACCTTTGCGTTCCTCGTCCCCGCCCATACCACGCAATTCGGCATGCCGAACTCCTGCAACGTGTGCCATAAGGATAAGACGCCGCAGTGGGCCGCCGAAGAGCTTGCCAGGTGGCCCGGCAAGTCGCCCTGGCGCGTCGGACAGTAAGGTGAAGCCGCTGTATCAAAGAGTCGCGGTCGTGACCGGATCGAGCCGGGGCGCCGGACGTGGTATCGCCCTGGCGTTGGGCGAAGCCGGCGCCACCGTCTACGTCACCGGCCGGTCAGTCCGCGGCGGTCCGGCGCCCGCAGACGGGGCTTCGGGGACCATCGAGGACACGGCGGAAGAGGTCACGGCGCGCGGCGGCCGGGGCGTGGCGGTCCGCGTGGATCACACCGTCGACTCCGAAGTGGCCGCGCTCTTCGATCAGGTGAAGAGGGAGCAAGGCAGGCTGGATGTGCTGGCCAATGCGGTGTGGGGCGGCAATGAGCGTTACGCTCAACTGAGTTGGAGCAGCCCTTTTTGGCATCAGCCGCTGGCCGAGGACTGGCATCCGATGATGGCCGCCGGGCCCTATGCGTACCTGCTGGCTAGCGGCTATGCGGCGAGGCTCATGGCAGAGCGCAAGAGCGGCCTCATCGTCCACGTGCTGGACGGCATCGACCACGACGGGACTGGGTACCGCGGCCACATCTACTGGGACCTGGCCCACGAGTGCATCAGCCGCATGGTTCTGGGGATGAGCCTCGACGCAGCTAAAGTGAGCATCACCATCGCCGGAGTCAATCCCGGCTTCATGCGGACGGAGCGTGTGAAAATGCATTTGAAGACGGAAACCCTGAAGAAGCAGATGGGCTACGAGCGGAGCGAGTCGGTGGAGTTCGTTGGGCGCGCGGTGGCAGCGCTGGCGGGCGATCCGAACGTCGCGTCCAAGAACGGAAAGCTTCTCGACGTGGCCGATCTGGCCGAAGAATATGGATTTACGGATGTGGACGGGACACGGCCGCGATTTCACGTTTGAGCCCCGTGTTCGCCGGCACGATCTGCGGAACCAGGATGCGGAACAGTTGCACCGGCAGGGCGCTGGTGAACCGGTAGGCCTGGGCCGCCGATCCGGGCATATAGGCCGTGATAGCGCCATAGTAGCGGTCGCCGATCAGGAACACGAAGGCCGCAGTGCGGTTGCGCACTTCGCCTCCCTGCCCCAGGTTGGACCGTAAGCGGTTGTCGCCCGTGCCGGTCTTGCCGGCGATGGAGAAGAACGCGCCATCGGCCGACCGCACCGAATGGAACGCTCGCCTCGCGGTGCCTTTTTCTACAACGCCGGTCATCTCCTGCCGGAGCTGCGCGGCGACCTCGGCGGAGAACGCCCGCGCCGGCTGTGGTTCGCGGTAACCCCACGTTGTCTCGAACGGTGTACCGGCCGCGAAGTGAAGCTTCTCGATCCGGACGGCCGGCTTCCGGACGCCGCCATTAAGAATGATGCCGGCCAAGTCGGCCAGTGCCGCGGGCGTGTCGCCGGAGCTGCCGATGGCAGTGCCGAGCGAAGGCGCGAGCGAGCGGAACGGATAGCCCTGCCGCTTCCAGGAGCGATGAACCGAAGCGAAGGCGTCCGCCTCCAGCACCGTGCGGATCCGCAGATCCTGCGCATGCTTGAAGCGCGACTTGAACAGCCAGCGATAGACTTCCTGCCTCAAATCCCGGCTTGCTTCGGTCACTTCCTGCCAGGTTGCCTGGGGATGCCGGTTCAGATAATCGGCCAGCCACAACTCCAGCGGATGCACGCCCGCGAGGTACCCGGTGTCGTTCCAATCGAACTTGCCCGGACGGTATTTCTCATAGAGGACCGAAGCCTCTTTTTCATCCACGGCGCGGCTCAGACGCCCGCTAAGAATCTTGCGCAGCCCTTCCGCGGTTGTGCCGGGACGCGCGGCCATGGTGATCACGGCCAGGCGGTTGGCGGAGAGCCTGCGCCCTTCGAGCAAGCGGTCGAAAGCCTCGTCCGACGCCGACCCGGCGTACTTGTCGTAAAAGGCCCGCATGAAGACCGAACCTTCGCGGTCGGCGAAGCGCTCCAAATACTTCCGCCGGTCCGGATGATTCTCGTCCTGGAGCAGAGCTGCAGAGTAGCCCGGAGTCCGCTCCAGATAGTAGGCCACCACGTCGCGCATCAATCGGATGAACACGAGGTTCACTGAGCGCTGGAAGGCCTCGCGCACAGCCAGAATCCGGCCATTGTCTGCCGGCTCGAAGTTGCTGAACACGTGGGCGCCGCCGCCGGTGAAAAAGGCTTCGCCGGGGTTCGCCGAATAGTTCCGCATCATGGCCGCGTCCAGCATCGCCGCCAGGCTCCGGTCTTTCGCATGCGCCGCATAATCCGCCGCCCATCGCGTGATAGGGTCGGCCTTGTCGATTCCAGCCTGCCAGGCGCTGCCGGCGCGCTGCGCGATGAGCTGGCGATGAAGCTCGGAAACGACCTCCAGATAGGTGGCCAGAGTGCGCAGCTTGGCGGTGGAGCCGAGCTCCAGCCGCGTGTTTTCGTTCATGTTCCACACGCCGCCGGCGGTATCCACCTGCACCAGCAGGCGATTCGCGCCTTCTCCGCGCTCATAGAGGGCGAAGCTGTACACCAATCCCTGACCCTGGCCGGGTGCGAGAAGGTGCTCGCCGAACAGACCGGCGCGAGCGGCGGCGGCAGGGTCGGCCAGATGCGAGAGAAGAGCCGCGCTCTTTTTGGACGCCTCGCCGTCCAGCGTAGTCCGGACCGTCAGGTCCAACCGATCGAGGTCGTAAAGGCTCGGCACCCCCAGCATCGGGAGAAGGTCGATGCGGACGGCATCGATACCCTTACGATCGGGGCCTTTACGGCCGGACTCGAGCGATCCGGCAAACGCCGGAGCGGCGGGGCGAAAAGAGAGCCGGACACCCAGGGCCTGATCCCGCAGTTTCCGGGAGATGACCCCTTCGCCGGCCAGCAGCCTGAGGTAAGAGTCGACCCGCTCCTCGAGAGCCAGGCGGTCCTGCCGCAGATAGTAGTTCGGACGGTTGACGGATAGCAGCAGCGCCAGCACGCGGCGATATGCCAAACCCCGCGCCCGCCCCTGCCGCGCGGCGGCCGCCTCCGCGTCGTTCAGGCTCAGCAGCCGGTTGGCTTCCCCCGGATCGACACCGAACCAGGCGCGCAGGCCGTCAGCGAGCCCGATCACTTCGCCCGAACCCGGCGCGGCTGCCAGCGGAAGCGAGTTCACGTAATCGGTGACGATGCGGCGGCGCGACTCCGCAGGCGCCGGGCCCTCCTGGTAGGCGCGAAGCGAGGCCGAGGCGATCTGCTGGGCTTTGTCGGTGACTGAACGGGTGCGCCCGCCCGGCGAGTGGCGCAACTTCTCCAGTTGAGTGGCCAGCGTACTGCCGCCGCTTTGCGAATGATGTCCCGAGATCTTGTGGAGACTGAGATCGAGCATCGCCTTGCCCGTTCGATCCCATTCCAGCGCCGGATTGCGCCAAGGCGCCACCGGATGGAGGAGTTCCCGGTTCTCGATGAACAGGAGACTGTTCACCACGGGCGCGGGGATGGTTGAGAAATCCGCATAGAGCGCTTCCGGAAGCAGGGTCTCGAAAAGCGGATCGCCGTGCAGGTCCGTAAGAGCCAGGCCGGCCTGCGGCTTCTCCGGATACGGCGCGAAAAATCCGAAGGAGCTCAGCCGCCGCAGACCCGGCGACCAGCGAGCCTGAGAATCCACTCCGTACCCCGCGCGCTTCAGACGAGTGGATAACTCCTCCAAGCGCGTATAGCCCAGACGCTCGTCGTACGGCCCGCGGCCGGCAGTGCGCGGAAAGGCCGACGGCCCGGGTTGGACCGAATAAGTGGCTCGCTTGCCGGCTGCGGCCAGAAGGCGCGATTGGAACCACGACGTTTCCAGCTCCAGAATTAACAAAAGAACGCCGGCCGAGATGCCGAGAAGGGGAAGAAAATTGGGCCGGCGCCGCCGCAGGCGCTCGACGTGGATGACCACGTCCAACGGGCCGCGCGGAGACAGCAAAGGAGAAACAAATGCGAGCGCTCCCCGCAGGATAAACCCGGGAAAGACCTTGGACTGCCGAACGTGTTTCACAAACACGTACCCCCGGATAGCACACGCCGCTCGGGCATCCTCCATCTCAGGAACCCGAGAAGTGCTACCTGACGTATGTGACGCGGGAGCGGGGGGGAAAGTTTCAGACGTCGGGAAGCCCTGCCATTTGTGTTTGTGAGGAAAGGGGCAAGCGATTACTTCGTGAGTAGCCCGGCTTTGAGGATGCCGCCTTGCAGCACGGCCAGGATACGGTTGCGGTCTTCCAGTAAAGAAATGTCCGCCAGAATGTCGCCGTCCACGATCACGACGTCGGCGAGCTTGCCGGACTCGATCGTACCCAACTCGTGTTCGCGGCCCAGGATGGCCGCGCCAGTATGGGTGGCACAGCGGATGGTTTCAAGAGGAGTGAATCCAACTTCGCGCACGAAGAAGGTCAGCTCTTTGGCGTAGGTGCCGTGAGGCGTCCAGGCGAACCCGTAGTCGCCGCCCATGCCGACCCGGCCTCCGGCGCGTAAGATGCGCCGGGCGCTTTCGGCGCCACCTTCCAGCGTCTCCTTGTGACCATCGATGACACTTTGCGGCATGCCGAACGCCGGCCCCAGCTCGATGCTGGCTTTTTCGAACTGCAGCGCGGGCACCACGGGCGTGTTCCGCTCCAGCAGCAGTTCCAGCGCTTCGCCGTCCATGAAGGTGGCATGCTCGATGGTGTCGTAGCCGGCACGGAGCGCATTCTTGATTCCCTGCGTAGCCCGGCAGTGGCCGGTGACTTTCAGCTTGTGGTTGTGAGCGGTGGCCACCACCGCATTCATCTCGTCGAACGTCATCGAAAGCGAATGGTGATCGTTGAGGTTGGGGGCGGCCGCGTCCCCGGTGGGATAGGTCTTCACCCATTCGACGCCGTCCTTCACCAGGCGGCGGACCGCGGCGCGCGCCTCGTCCGCTCCGTTTACCAGCAGTACCAGGCCTTCCATGCCGATTCGGCGGAAGTCAGGGTTCCAGTCCATCAGGCCGCCGACACCGCAGATCTCGCGGCCGCTTGCGGCGAGGCGCGGGCCCGGAATCAGCTCCTCTTCTATTGCCTTCTTGAGCCAGACGTCGATATTGAACAGGCTGCCTCCGCTGCGCGCCGACGTGTAGCCGCATTCCAGCGCCAGGCGGCAGTTGACAGAGGCGAGCAGCGTCACGTACTCCACTGGATACTTGATGTCCAGGTCTTCAAGCGCCGCCACGTTGAAGTAGGTGGGATGGAAATGGGCCTCCACCAGTCCGGGGAGAATGGTGCCTCCGCGCGCGTCGATGGTGGAATCCGGAGGGCTGGTCGGGGGAAGATGCGCCTCGGGGCCGGCGTATACGATGAGGCCGTCGCGGATCAGCACGGCGGCGCTGGGTATCGGCGGAGCGCCGGTGCCGTCCACTAGTTGGCCGTTCCTAATCAGTGTGGTTCCAGTGGCTTTCTTCACGTTATTTCCGAATGGACTTCAATACGGCTTCGTACCGCGCATCCGCTCGCAGCGGAGCCAGGAGCGGCTCTGCATCCAGCCGGCCGGCGTCGGTGAAGCCTTTGGCCGCCGCCTGCTCCAAGGCTTCCAGCGCGCGCCGTTGATTGCCGGCTCCGGCGCGAGCCACTGCGAGGTTGTACCAGGCCATGGGATTCTCCGGGCGCATCAGGGCGGCCGTTTCCCACGCGCGCGCCGCCGCGGCGTACTCCTTTTGCTCCATGGACGCCCGCGCCTGTTCCATTGCGCCGATGAAGGCTCCACCCATGACGCGCCGCGCTACCCGGCGGGCGGAGCCGTCCGATGCGGCGTCGGCGTCGTGGCGCAGGCGCTTTAACAGGGATGTCTTTTCCACATCGTCGGCGCGGGCCAGCTCGGCGGAGAGTCTTTCGAAGCGGTCGCGCTGCTTGCGCTCCTCTTTCGAGTCGGGGGCGGGGTGAGGCGGAACGCGCCCCAGGAAGAAGTCGAGCGCCTCGGCCGCCACCGCCGGAGGGAGCCACTCATGCCCTCCTTCGAACTCTGCGAAGCGGTGAGGCGTGCCGCGCTTGGCAAGTTCACTACTCAGGGCCTGCAACTCGGTGTAGTTGAAATCGTCCACGCCGGCCGAAAGAAACAACGCATATGGAATCTGTTTTGGCGGCGCCTGGCCGAAACCGGCGCCGTTGGCGGCTACGCCCGCCATGCGGCCGTTCTGTGCCCAGGCCAGCGCGACGCGCGCGCCGCCGGAATGGCCGGCGGCGTAGAGGCGTTTGTCGTCGATAACCAGACGCTCATGGGTATCGGTGAGGAGCCACTCGATCGCTTCGCGCACCGGCTCCATAGGGCCGTTGCGGGAGTTGTTGGAGCCGGCCACCAGAAACCCGGCTTTTTCGGCCGCATCGGCGAACCGCTCCACTGGCACGCGGCCGCGGGCTCCGGGATCGAGGCAGTAGAGGATAGGCCAGGCGCGGGTTGGAGTGTACGCGGATGGGATGTAGAGCGCGTAGCTCTGACGGTCATTGCCACGGCACACGACGCGGGGGATCACTTGGCCCTTGGGGAGTTCCTCGGCAAAGACCTCCGGCGCGCCTAAAAGACAGGCGGCGCCGACAGCGGCTAGACGAGCCGTGATCCCAATGCTGGGCATAGGTGGTGCTCCGGGTATCGTACACCACTTCACGGCGAGTCCAATCAAGCGGCTTTTGCCTGCCGGCTGTTGGGGAAGTGAAGATAGCCCGGCCTGGGCCGGGAGCTTCCCTGCGCGAGTCTGGTCCAATTTGGCTCGATCGCGAACACGTCAGGCTCAAGCCTGCCCAACACAGGCGAGAACGCCTGCGTCACATTGCATGCTCAGAGGTCCGAAAACTCCACGGCAGACAATTATCGAGTAGCCGGAGGAGGTTCCTGGTGATATCATCGGCTGGTGCGTTCGCTCAATTGAGGAATGGCAGACGTCTTGTCCTTCCGGATCAGACGCCTGTTGCAACCAACACCTAAGGGGGGGTTGATGCGAGTATTCCTCGTGAATCCTAGTGAAGTGTCTTTTGGCATCGGCGTGATCACGCCGCGTTGGCTGTTCGTGCTGGCGGCTGCTACGCCGCCGCGCTACGGCGTGCCTGTCCTGGTCGACGAGACGCTGGAGTCCATTCCCATCGAGGACGTTCAGCCGGGCGATGTGGTGGGAATCGGCATCCACACCACCAATGCACTTCGAGGATTTGAAGTTGGCCGCCAGGCACGCCAGCGGGGAGCCACCGTCATCTTCGGCGGCATCCACGCAACTCTCTATCCCGAGGAAGCCATAGATCTCGGCGGCGCGCACGCCGTGGTCAAGGGCGACGGCGATCTGGTCTGGGCCCAGGCCCTGGCCGACGCCTCCAACGGCTGCCTGCAGCAGGTTTACGATGGCGGGCGCGTGGCCGCCGGCCAGTTCAAAGCCGCCCGGTGGGACCTTATCTCGCGCGATAGCTATATGTGGGCTTCAGTCCAGACCGTGCGCGGCTGCCCCAAGCACTGTTCGTTCTGCTCGGTCTGGCGTACCGACGGCCAGGAGCCCCGCCAGCGGGGCCCGGAACTGGTCATCCAGGAACTGGTCGAGTTGCGCCGGATGGGATTTCGCTTCGTCCTGCTGGCCGACGACAACTTCTATCCGGTGACTCTCGAAGACCTCGAACTGGCCCGGCGCCAGAACAACAGGGAGAAGCTGGCAGAGCTGCAAGCCACCCGCGCCGAGCGCTTCGAGCTGATGGAGCGCATGGCCGAGCTGCCCCCCGACATGGTTTTCTTCACCCAGATCACCATGGAGGCGGCCGAAGACGTCGACTTCCTCGCCGCCATGCGCAAGGCCCGGATCCGCGGGGCGCTGGTGGGCGTGGAGTCGGTGACGAAGGAAGGGCTGAAATCGATCTTCAAGAATTTCAATTACGCGGGCGACGAGCTTGCGGATCGCTTGCAGCTCTTCCAGAAGCACGGAGTCCACGTGCTGGGCTCGTTCATATTCGGCCTCTCTACCGATCGCGCGGACACGTTCGACGCCACCGCCGAGCTTGCTAAAAAGAGTGGGGTCGCCTTCGCCCAGTTCGTGATAATGACGCCGTTCCCCGGCACCGTCGACTTCCAGCGCTGGGAAAAAGATCAGGGTGACGGCGTGCAACGAATCGGCGGAGTGCCAGTCACGCGCTACTGGCTGATCCCGGGTGCGCAGCGGCCCAAGCTCTACGCGCCGCATCCCACCATGTCGCCAGAGGAGATCCGGGAGCGCACGCAGGGCGTCTGGGACAACTTCTACAGCTTCGGCGAGATTTGGAAGCGGTCCGGATGCGTGATCTCGCTGCGCTCGCGCCTGGCGTTTCTGTTCGTCTCAAAGCTGTACCGCCAGATGTATGCCAACACCGGAATCGCCACCGACAGCGCGCGCCGCAACCGCGCCAACCGCTGGGCGCGCTGGCTGGCCAAGCCCTGCCTGCGGCTGTTCCAGGCCGAGCCGATGCCGGACCTGGCATCGCCGGCGCCGGCGCTGGAGCCGTCGCCGCTGCACATCGTGCAGTGAAAGGTGGGGCAGCCACACAGGCGAGAACGCCTGTCATCACCGGCTTGGTACAATCCGCGACATGACCCGCCGTACTGCGCTCTCCGTGTTGGCGGCCCCACTCGCCGCGCGGGGCTCCGCTTCAAACTTCGATCCTAACTTCGGCTCGGCCCTGGATGCAGCGGCCGCCATCCGCACCCGTAAGATTTCCTCCGTCGAGCTGACCCGCCATGTTTTCGACCGGATCGACAAGTTCCAGCCAAAGTTGAACGCCTTCGTCTACCAGATGCGCGAGGAAGCGCTCGCCGCCGCCCGGCGCGCCGACGACGCGGTGCGCAAGCAAACGCTGCCCGTCGGCGGGGTGCCCATGGTGGCCAAGGAGAGTTTCGCCGTCGCCGGACGGCCGTGCACGTGGGGCATTCCCGCATTGAAGAACTCCACTGCAAAGGGGAATTCCGCCGCCGTTCAGCGGCTGGTAGACGCCGGCGCGGTCCTTTTGGGGGGCACGAACGTGCCGCTGGCGCTGATGGACGGGCAGAGCTACAACGAGATCTACGGCACCACGAATAACCCCTGGGACCTGACGCGAACACCCGGCGGCTCTTCCGGAGGCACCGCCGCGGCGCTAGCGGCCGGATTGGGATTTCTGGGGACAGGCAGCGACATCGGCGGAAGCATTCGTGCGCCGGCGCACTGCTGCGGCATCTTCGGGCACAAGCCGACGCTGGACGTGGTGAGCATGCGCGGCCACTCGCCCGGCGGCTCGGTGGAGGGTCGCGGGTTCACTACGCTGCTGGCAGTGGCGGGTCCGATGGCGCGGACCGCTGAGGATCTCGCGGCGGCGCTCGCAGTGATGGGCGGCCCTGAACCGCCCGAGTCGGCCGCCTATTCCTGGAAGCTGCCTGCGCCTCGGCACCAGCAGCTCCGCGAATTCCGTATCGGATATGTTCTCGACGATCCGTATATGCCGGTGTCATCGGAGATTAAGCCGGCGATGGAGTCCGCCGTGCGCGCGCTGGAAAAAGGCGGAGCGAGGCTGAGGCCGGGCTGGCCGGAGGGCTTCTCGCTCAAAGAGCTGATGTCCACATACATTTTCATGCTGGCGGCATTCAACTACAGCGTCGCGCCGCCCGAAGAGCAGAAGAGGCAGCGGGAGAGCTTTGCATCGTCGAAGGACGACCCTTTTGAGCGAGGTTCGCTGGCCGATTTCGCGTCGTGGCAGCGCCGGAACTTTCGCCGGCTGGCATATCGCGCCGCCTGGCAGGAATATTTCCGGGACGTGGATGCTTTTCTGCTGCCGGTAATTCCGGTACCGGCGTTCCCGCACGACCACACTGAGCAGTCTCGCCGCACACTCGCGACTCCGGAGAAGCGACTGCCCTACCTGGAGGGGTTGCTGGCGTACATGAGCGTGGCCGTTCTCACGGGGTGCCCGGCGACAGTCGCGCCGGCGGGAAAAACCGCAGGCGGGCTGCCCGTGGGGATACAGATCCTGGGACCGTATATGGAAGACGCTACTCCTATCCGCGTTGCCGCCCTGCTGGCGAGAGAGAACGGAGGGTTCACGCCGCCCGCCGGATATGGATAGGTCCGGGCATGCTCCACTCCCTGATGGCGAGTGGTTCGGAAGGCGTGTCGTGCCGAAGTAAAAATGTCCCACGCTGCCCCCTTTCCCTCCATCGCCTGTCCAGAACGTGCTCGCCATCAATGTTGGCCGATAAGACATTTCTATTTTGCCGCCGTGCGCCAAGATCTCAACTCCCCGGCGGGCCGCGACGATTTCACGGTTACCAATTATTATCCTGGGATGGCATGCCTCGTCGAGTTTAGTCTTCGATGGCATCCCAACACTTCCCTGATCGCCGTTTCGGGCCGGTTACTGGGATGGCTCGCGCAAAAGTAGCTGTCGGCATCCGCCAGTCTTTTGCTCTCAGCAGCAACCAAAAGCATAAGTCTTGACAAAATGTCACATTAGATATAATCTGAATGCTTCATGGACGCCGAGGCGATTAAACGGTCCTTGGGGGGCAGCGGGTTGCGGTGCACTCCGCAGCGCTACGCCGTGATGGCATTCTTGATGGAACACAACAGGCATCCCACGGCTGCGGAGATCTTCGAAGCCGTGAATCGCGTGGATCCGCGCTCTTCAAGGGCCACGACTTATAACAATCTGCGGGACTTGGTACAGGCGGGATTGGTGCGTGAAGTGGCCGTCGAAGGCCGCGCCGCGCGATTCGATGCGAAGGGCACGCGGCATCACCACTTCATCTGCGACCGCTGCGGCAATGTTGAGGACATTGAGTGGTACAACGTGCCCAGGCCTCCCTCGGGCTCCCTCGGTAAGCGGATTCTTCGCGAATGCGAACTCATTTTCCGGGGGCTCTGTACGAAGTGCGCTCCTCGGCACGCTTCCGGTTAAGTGTCGTAGGCGCGTGTGCATATC
>JACXTT010004920.1_pt1 | contig 19628 bp, 18 predicted proteins | sample 9270951 | NCBI WGS metagenome assembly JACXTT01 (sample SAMN15532306, study PRJNA645909) | rock metagenome | isolation source: weathered quartz diorite | place: Puerto Rico | collected 2017-06-21 | reverse complement strand
CCCTTCGACGTTCTCCGGGCCGAGTTTGGTCACCACGGCGAGGACTGCACGTTCGAGACGCTGCTGAAGCGGTTCAAGCTCAAGGACCGCCGCGTACGGGTCATCGCCGAGATCGTCCACGAGGCCGACCTGCACGACGGCAAGTTCACGCGCAACGAGGCCACCGGCGTCGATCTCGCGATCCGGGCGCTGGCCGAGGCGACCGGCGACGACAACGAGCTCCTGGCGCAGGGTATGGCGATCTTCGACGGGCTGTACACGGTCCTGAAGCAAAAGGGGTAGGGAACATGCAATTCAGAGCGATCGACGTCGTGGGAGTCGTCCTTGGTGTCCTGACGATGCTCGGCACTGCGGTGGTTGCGGTCGCGGCGCCGCCGGACTGGAAAGCCGTCGAGCAGGCCCTCGGCAAATCGGGTCAGCTGCAGCCCGGCGACGTCTTCCGCGTCGGCATGCCGCGGACCGATCTCAACGTGACGGTCAAGGGTGTGCCGGTCAAGGCGGGCTTCGCGCTCGGATCGTACGCCGCGTTCCGCCAGGTCGGCGACCAGGCGATGGTCATGGGCGATCTCGTCCTGCTCGACGCCGAGGTGCCGGCGGTGATGTCCGGACTCTTCGCGAGCGGCCTCGAAGTCACCGCCGTTCACAACCACCTCGCCGAGATGTCGCCGCACGTCCTGTACATGCACTACGAAGGCCACGGCGACGCGGTGCAGCTGGCCAGGGGATTGCGCCAGGCGCTCTCCGCGAGCGCGACACCCTTTGGCGGCTCCGCCGCGCCAGCCGCGTCGGGTCCGACGCTCGATCCCAAGCCGATCGAGCAGGCCCTGGGCCGTCAGGGTCGCGACGTCGGCGGCGGGGTGTTCCAGGTGACCGTGCCCCGCGTCGAGACGATCACCGCCATGGGACATCCGTTGCTGCCGGCGATGGGCGTCGTGACCGTGATGAACTTCCAGGCCACGACGGACGGCAAGGCGGCGATCACCGGCGATTTCGTGCTGCTCGACCAGGAAGTGAACCCGGTGGCCCGGGCGCTCAGGCAGCACGGGATCGACGTGACCGCGATCCACAATCACGGCCTCGCCGACACGCCGCGACTCTTCTACATGCACTTCTGGGCGAACGACGACCCGGCCAGGCTGGCGGCGGCTCTGAAAGCCGCCCTCGACCAGACGAACAGGAGGACTCCATGAAGTGGGTGACTCGCGAAAAAGCGCGCGTCGATCGGATCGCGTGTCCGTGGCTCATCAGCCGGTTCATCGACCGCGAGCCGACGTTTCTCTTCGTGCCGACGGGCCAGGTGATGACGGTCGCGGAGCGTGAGGGCGCGATCCCGTACGACGTGCCGAACGTCGAGCTCGGCCACCACGGCGAGCGCTGCTCGTTCGACGCGTTTCTCGACAAGTACAAGCTGACCGACCCGGCGCTCGGGGCGCTCGCGCTGATCGTGCGGGGTGCCGACACGGACGCGCGCCAGCTGACGCCCGAGTCCGCCGGCCTCTACGCGCTGGCGACCGGCTTCCAGGCGACCGCGCAGAACGACTACGACAACATGACGAGGCAGTTTCCGGCCTACGACGCGCTCTACGCGTACTGCCGGGCGCACGTCGCGGGCTCGGCACGCGGCTAACACGACAGCGAGGAGTTGCTCATGACACTCGACCGAGTCGGCTACATCGACCTTCCCGAGCACGGGGCGAGCGGCGGATTCGATCACGCAGCGGTGCATGGTCCACGTGGCCTGCTCTACGTGGCGCACACCGCGAACGACGCCGTCGACGTGATCGATTGCGCGGCCGGCGCCCATCTCCGCTCGATTCCGGGCTTGCCGCGCGTCGCCGGTGCGCTGGTGTCCGAAGCGCACGACCTCGTGTTCACCTCCAATCGCGGCGAGGACACGGTCGGCATCTTCGCGCCCGAGCGCCCGGAGGCGCTGTCGAAGGTGAAGGTCGGCGTCGGGCCGAACGGTCTGGCTTATAGCGCCGAGCACCGGCTGCTCCTGGCCGCCAACGTCGGCGACCCGTCTCGGCCCGGGTCGTTCAGCGTCTCGCTCGTCGATGTCGCCGCCCGCGCCGTGCTCGCGGACATCCGCACGCCCGGACGGACGCGCTGGGCGATCTTCGACGCGGTGAGCGGCCGCTTCTACGTCAACATCGCCGACCCGCCGCAGATCGTCGTCGTCCATGGCGCCGACCCGACCCGCATCGCCGACGTGCTCGCGATGCCGGCGTCGGGGCCGCACGGGCTCGATCTCGATGCGGCGACGCGACGCCTGTTCTGCGCGTGCGACGACGGGACACTGCTGGTCGTCGACGCGCGGTCAGGGAAGGTGACCAGCCGGCACGCGCTCTCCGGCGCGCCGGACGTCGTCTTCTTCAACGCCGCGCTCCAGCACCTCTACGTCGCGATCGGCGATCCCGGGGTGATCGACGTGTTCGAGACCGGCTCGCTGCGTCTGCGCGAGAGCGTTCCGACCGAGCCCGGAGCGCACACGCTCGGCTTCGACGCCGGCCGCGACATGGTCTACGCTTTTCTGCCGGGGAGCCATCGAGCCGCCGTGTACCGGGACAGGGGCGCCGGGTCCTGAGCGCAGCCCGCGCGCTCAGTACGCGATCGGCAAGAAGATCGCGAGGACATTGAACAGGATCACGAGGCTCAGGGCGAGCAGGCTCAGCAGCGCGAGGGTGATGAGGATGCGCTCCGCCCGCATGGCGCCTCCTGCTAGCGGCGGGCGCGGAATCCGGCGCGGAGCCTCCTCGACCATCTCCGCCCGAAGCACGGAGTGCTGCGTCGTCTCGGGGTCGCGGAACACACCGCTTGCGGCACCCCACACGAGCGCGCACAGCGCCGCCAGGCTCATCAGGAGCGCGACCGGTGCGAGCCCTCGGGGCCGCGTCAGATCGAGAAGGGAGCGCGGCGGCTCGGCGGCGACCTCCGACGAGCCGAGCGCCGTCAGCGGATCCCTCCAGGCCGAGAGCGACAGGACGTAGTACGAGAGCGCCCAGCGCTCTTCCTCGCTCGTCGAGTCGGCGAACGAGGGCATCGGCGAGCCGTCGAGCCCGAAGGTCAGCGCGCGAAAGACGTCACGCACGCTCGAGCCTCCCTTGAGCTGTCCGCGGCCGAAGTCGGGGAGGTCAGCGCCGTGGCACTGATAGCACTGCGCTTTCTGGTAGAGAGCCTTCCCTCGGGCGACGAGCTCGGCCGTCGCATTCGGCGGCTTGCCGATCGCGGACGGGGCCGCCGGCCGCTCGTCCTTGAAGCGGCGCGAGAACGTCTTGATGAACGCGACGACGGCGAGGCGCTCCGTGTCGGGCAGCTCATGCCACGTGGGCATCGCCGTCCAGCGTACGCCGCGAGTCACCGCCCGATAGAGATCACCGTCGGTCGGCAGCGCTCCCGAGCGAGTCGAGCGGAACTTGAAGACGCCGCGCGTGAAGCTCTGCGGGCGAGGGGAAAGAAACGTGGCCGCCGGACCGTTGCCGTCTCCTCCCTCCCCGTGACAGCCGGCGCATCGCGCGTGGTAGACCTCGCTCCCGAGCGCCAGGAGCTCCGGGCCCGTCGCGACGTTCGTCATTGATGCGCCGGCCGCTCGCGGCTCGAACACGTCGCGCCAGGCGCCGCGGCTCGTCCCGAGCTTTTGTAGATAAGAGACCAGGGCGGCCAGCTCCGGCGTGGGGAACACCAGGGTGACGCGCGAGAGATCGGGCGGCCGATCGCCGAACGCCTGGAGGTCGATGACGGGCGTACCGTCGAGCGGCCACTGACCGTTCGCCGGAGGCGCGACGAACGCCACGCCCTCGGCGTTCGGGTAGACGGCAATGGGCGCTTCGGTCTTCAGCGTGAAGAACCGGCCGAGCTCGGCCGACGGCCCGAGCGCCGGGCGCCCGTCGGTCGTTTGCGGGCGGACGCGCACCCGCGCGTAGAGCCACTTGAAGCTCGGCATGATCGAGTCCGGCACGACGAGGCGCGGATCCCAGAGGTGCGCGTAGTGCCAGTCGTCGCCGTACTTGAGGCCGACGCGCGCCAGGTCGGGACCAATCCGGCGCGTGGAGAGGAGATGCGGACGATCGAAGGCGTACTCGCCGGCCTCGGAGACCGGTCCCCAGCGCGTGTCTTCGCCCGCCACCGGCCGCACGTACTGGCTGTGGCAGTACCAGCAGCCCTCGCGGATGTAGACGGAGCGGCCGACGCGCTCGAGCGGCGTGTAGTCGGAGGCCTCGTCGCGCACCCACTTCACTTCGCCGAGGTCCGTTCGCACCGCGCGGCTCACCGCCCTGGCCGTCGAGTCCGGGATCGTCGCGGGGAGAAAGCCCAGGGCGAGCATCGCCAGGGCCGCGAAGAAGGCGCCGGCCCCGGCCGCCGGCGCGCCGATCGATCTCATCGCGCGCGGGACGCCGTCACGTCGGCCGCGCCAGCGACGTCTTCATGAGGGTGTAGACGAGCAGCCCGATACCCGCGTCGATCGTGAAGCCGGTGAGGGTGCGCACCCACCAGTAGGGCCGGATCGCGCGCACCGTGTGCATCCACTCGGCGCCGGCCGTCAGCAGGAAGCCTTGCTGGAGCCCCTGCGCCGCCAGCACGAGCGCCATGACCGCGATGCCGAGCGTCACGAGCCAGAAGCCCCAGCTCCCCACGCGGACGCTCCACAGCGGCGCGTCGTTCGCCAGCCGCGGCCAGACGTGGAGCGTGCCCGCGATCGCCCAGGTCACGAACGTCCCAAGGACCGTGAGGTGCGCGTGCGAGATGACGAAGTCGGTGAAGTGGGTCGGCTGCTGCAGCCAGCGTAGCGCCTCGAGCGAGCCTTGCACGCAGCCGACCAGGTACATGAGCGAGCCGGCGATCAGGAACTTCGCGGGCAGGCAGCGCGAGGCCTCCCGCCAGCGGCCGACCATGGTGCCGAAGAAGTTCTGGAGCACGGTCCACACGGGGACGATCAGCAGTATCGACGAGACGATCGCGGTGGCCCCGGTCCACTCGATGGGCGAGTAGAGATGGCGGTCGATCCCCGCGAAGGGATAGAAGAGCGCGAGCGACCAGAACCCGAGCAGCGCGAGCCGGTGGCTGTAGAGGGGGCCCTTCACGCTGACCGGCAGGAAGTAGTAGAGCAGGGCGTAGCCGGCCGGCGTGATCCAGAGCCCGATGAGGTTCTGCACGAAGAGCCCGTGCCATGCCGCGTTGTCGAGGCCGGCGAGGCGGTGAGGGCCGACCAGCAGCAGGACGAGGCTCATGTCGGTCCAGACGAACGCGCCGAGCAGATACCAGAGCGAGACGTAGAGCGGCTTCTCGCGGCGGCGCGCGATGGTCATCAGGAGCTGAAGGGTGAGGAAGAGGAGAGCCACGAGCGTCACGACGACGTTGATCAGCGGGAATTCCCCGGTCTCCCAGCCCCGGTTCCAGCCGAGCGCCAGCAGCACGACGGCCGCCGCGAGATTCAGGTTCCAGACCCACAGAAGTGCTATGCCCCAGCGCTCGCCCCACACGCGCACGCCGGTGAGGCGAGGGACGATGTAGTAGCAGAGCCCAATGAAGAGAGTGGAGAAGGCGCCCCAGATCGCACCGTTCACGTGGATCGGCCGCAGCCGCCCGTACGTGAGCCAGGCGACGTCACCCAGAAAGGTCGGATAGCTGAGCTTCGTGGAGATGAACGTGCCGACCGTGGGAAAGAGGAGCAGCCAGCCGAGCCCGCAGGCCAGCCACTTCCGGATCAGCACGGCGTCGATCAGCTCGTCATCTCGCGACGAGACAGTCATGCGGTGTCCACGGCGAGGATAGCGCGACCGCGCGGCTCCGTGAATCGAATGGGATAGAATCGGCGCCCATGTCGACGCCGACCCGGACGTTCCCGGTGGCGACGCGGCGCGTGCGGGCCGAGCACGTCGCGATGGCGGGCGCCGCCCTCGCGCTGGTGGTGCTGGTCGCCCTGCCGCTGGCCTTCCTGGTCGGCGGCAGCCTCACGGGGGAAGGCGGCCTCACGCTCGCGCACTTCCGCGACGCCGTCTCGAGCCGCCTCTACGTGCAGGCGCTGCGCAACTCGCTCGTGCTCGGCGCGGCGACGGCCGTGCTGAGCGTGGCCGTCGGCCTGCCGCTCGCGTGGGCGGTCAGCCGCACGAACGTCCCGGCCAAGCGCTTCGTCCACCTGACCGCAATCGTCTCGTATCTGACGCCGCCGTTCCTGACGGCGATCGCGTTCGTGAACCTCTTCAGCCCCCGGGCCGGCCTGGTGAATCGATTCTTCCGCGACGTGCTCGGGATGCCGTCGCTGACCTTCGACGTCTTCTCGATGGCGGGGCTGATCCTCGTCACGGTGCCGCACACGTTTCCGTTCGTCTACCTGCTCGCCGCCAGCGCGCTGGAGTCGGTCGACGCCTCGATGGAGGAGTCGGCGCAGATCCTCGGCGCCGGCCGCTGGCGGACCGCGCTGGCGGTCACCGGCCCCCTGGTGGCGCCGGCGGTGCTGTCGGGCGCGCTCGTCGCCTTCGTGAACGCGATCGCCCTCTTCGGCTCGCAGGCGATCGTCGGCCTTCCCGGCCGCGTCTTCACGTTGCCGACGCGCATCTACGCGCTGTTCGACTATCCGCCGCAGTACGGCCTGGCCTCCGCGCTCTCCCTGATCTTCGTCGCGCTGACGGTCGCGGCCCTCTATCTGCAACGCGGCTACCTGGCGCGGCGTTCCTACGTGACCCTCGGCGGCAAGGGGAGTCGGCCGCGCCTCGTCGATCTCGGCCCAACCCGCTGGAGCGTCCTGGCGTTCTGCGTGGCGGTCTTCGTCGTCGCGGTGGCGGCGCCGTACCTGACCCTGCTGGCCGTCTCCGTCTCGCGATCGTGGGGCCTTCAGTTCTGGCAGAACCTGACCTTGCAGCACTATCGATTCGTGCTGCTCGAATACGACGTGACCCGCCGCGCCATCGTGAACAGCTTGATCCTGGCAAGCGCGACCGCAACGCTGACGCTCCTCGTCGGCAGCCTCGTCGGCTGGCTCGATCTGCGCACCGCGATCAGGGGGCGGAAGCTCCTCGACTATGCCTCGCTCGTTCCCCTGGGCTTGCCCGGCATCGTCGTGGCCGTCGCGCTGATCCAGTTCTGGCTGCGGGTGCCGCTGCCGATCTACGGGAGCCTCCTGATCATCCTGTTCGCGTACACCGGCCGATTCATCCCGCTGGGCGTCCGCTCGGCGAACGCGGCCTTCCGTCAGATCGACCCCTCGCTCGAGGAGACCGCGCGCGTGACCGGCGCGGGCTGGCTGCGCACCTTTTGGAGCGTCACCTTGCCGCTCGCGCGGCCCGGGCTCTTCGCCGGCTGGCTCCTCGTCTTCGTCCCGGCCCTGCAGGAGCTCTCGGCCTCGGTCCTGCTCTTCAGCTCGGGCTCGATCACCCTGGCGGTCGCCGTCTACAACCTCTACGAGACCGGCGCGCTCGGCCCGGTCGCGGCGCTCGCGATCGTGACCATGCTCATCATCACGGCCGCGATCGCGCTCGCCACCCGGCTGGGGCGCGGCGCGGCGGTCGCGAGGGCCGAGCGAGCCGGAGTCGCGCAGTGACGGCCGCGTGATGGCGGGCATCGGCATCGAGCACGTGACCAAGCGCTTCGGCGGTGTGACCGCCGTCAGCGATCTGAGCCTCGAGATCGGGGACCGCGAGTTCGTGACCCTGCTCGGGCCGAGCGGGTGCGGCAAGACCACGCTCCTGCGCCTGATCGCCGGCTTCATGGCGCCGGACGCGGGCGTGATCCGCGTCGGCGCGACGGCGCTCTCGACACCGATCGCCGTCGTGCCGCCCGAGCGGCGCGGGATGGGCATGGTGTTCCAGAACTACGCGGTGTGGCCGCACAAGACGGTCTACCAGAACGTGGCCTTCGGCCTCGAGGTGCGCCGGGTCGGCCGGACAGAGACCCAGACGCGCGTCGCCCGCGTGCTCGAGCTGGTGAACCTGGCCGGCCTCGAGCGTCGCTATCCGGGCCAGCTGAGCGGCGGCCAGCAGCAGCGCGTCGCGCTGGCCCGGAGCCTCGTGGTCGAGCCGGGCATCCTGCTCCTCGACGAGCCGCTGTCGAACCTCGACGCCAAGCTGCGCGAGCGCATGCGCTGGGAGCTCAAGGAGCTGCAGCGCCGCACGGGCATCACGTTCGTCTACGTCACCCACGACCAGTCCGAGGCGATGGCGCTCTCCGACCGGATCGCGGTGATGCACGCCGGCGAGATCATGCAGGTCGGCGCGCCGCGCGCGGTCTACGCGCGGCCGGTCAACAAGGTCGTCGCCGACTTCATGGGGCTCGTGAACCTGCTCGCCGGCCGCGTCGTCCGCGCCGGCGCGGACGGCGGGGTCGTCGCGGTCGGCGGCGAGCATTCGATCGCCGCGCCGGTGCCGCCGGGCGCGGCCGCGGGCCAGACGGTGCAGGTCGCCATCCGTCCGGAAAACCTCCGGCTGGTGCCGGCTTCGGCTGCCGACGGCGCCGGCTCGGTGCCGGGCCGGGTGGTGGAGGTGACGTTCCTCGGCAACATCGTCGACTGCCACGTGACGCTCGACGACGGCACGCGCGTGCGCATCCAGGTCGATCCCGGACAGACGCCCGAAATCGGCCAGCGGGTCGGCATCCGCTTCGACGGCCTGCAGAGCAGCGTGTTCAGCTAGAATTCGTGGCAAGGGACGCAGCGAAGGAGACGCCCATGGCAGTACAGACGACGCGGACGGTCGAGGAGCTCGAAGCGTACTGTGCGCGGTTGAGGGCGGCGGGGCTCGACGCCCCGTGGTCGCGGCCGGGCCCGTTGATTCCTCCCAAGCCCACGGCCACGCAGGCCCGCCACTGGCGCTGGCGCGACATCGAGCCGCTCCTGTTCGAGAGCAGCGAGTACCTGAGCCCGCATCGCGGCGCCGAGCGCCGGGTGCTGCGCCTGCATAATCCTGGCGTCCCGGAGCGGACCGTCGCGCACAGCCTCGTGCTGGCGATCCAGTACCTGCTGCCCGGCGAGGTCGCACCGGCTCACCGGCACTCGCCGACCGCGATCCGGTTCATGCTCCACGGTGAAGGCGCGTTCACGACCGTCGATGGTCAGAAGTGCGCGATGAAGCCCGGCGATCTCGTACTGACGCCGGGCATGGCGTGGCACGACCACGGCAACGAAGGCGGCAAGCCCGTCTACTGGATGGACATCCTCGACTGGCAGATCGTCCGGTTCATGGAGAATCTGACCTTCGAGCCCTATCCCGACGAGCAGCAGCCGGCGCTCCGGGCGCCGGGCCGCGACATCTACTTTCCGTGGACCGACGCGTACGCCGCGCTGCTCGCGCGCGCCGAGCAGGCGTCCGATCCCTTCGACGACGTCTTGCTGGAGTACGTCGATCCGGCCAGCGGCGCCTCGCTGCGCCCGACCGTCGCCTGCTACGTGCAACTCCTGCGCCCGGGTGTCCGCACCCGCGCCCATCGCGAGACCAGCACCGCGGTCTATCGCGTGGTGCGCGGGCGGGGGACCACGACCGTGGACGATCAGACCTTCGAGTGGGAGCCGGGCGACTTCTTCGTGATCCCGCCGCGGGCGCGCCACGCCCACGTCAACCCGGGCAGCGAGCCGGCCATCCTGTTCACCGCGCAGGACGTGCCGCTGCTGAAGCTCCTGCGTCTCTACCGGATGGAACCCGCCGACTGAACGGACGCCTGAGGAGGTATTCCCTATGGCCCGCTCCGGATACCGCATCTTCGACGCCGACACCCACATCATCGAGGCCGCGGAGCCCATCGAGGCCTACCTCTCGGCCGCCGACAAGGCACGACTCGCCGCGCTCGGGCCCCTGGTCGGGCGCGCGCAGGGCAAGGGCGGCATGTCGCGCTATCGCGTCGGCAAGCGGCCCGAGCTCAATCGGATGCTCGGCTCGCGCGACCGCGTGCCGCCGGCCGACGCCGTCGCGAGAGGGCTGAAGGACGGCGGGACGCCGTGGGACGTGCGCTGGCAGGGGCCGCCCTTCCCCGACGACCGCGTCAACTTCGACTCGCAGGCGCGGATCAAGGACATGGACATCGAGGGTGTCGACGTGAACATGGTCCTGCCGTCGGGCGGTTTGGCGGCGTTCTCGGGGCTCGACGACGTCGCGGTTGAGATGGCGATGTACCAGGCGTATCACCGGTTCCTCAAGGACTACTGCGCGCCGTACCCCGATCGCCTCACGAGCGTGATGCACGTGACGGCCCGCGACGTGCCCGGGTCGGTGGCCGAGATCCGTCGCGCCGGCAAAGAGCGCTGGCCGGTCGGCATCTTCCCGGTCTGCCCGCCGGGCATGACGCTCGACGATCCCGACTGGGAGCCGATCTGGGCCGCGGCGCAGGAGCACGACCTGACCGTCGTCATCCACTCGTTCACGATGTCGATCCCGTATCCGCCGGGCATGTGGGACAACTGGGACAACATGTTCCTGGTGCGCTCGGCCAGCCACGTCTGGAACGCTCAGCGCAACATGGCCGCGCTCATCGGCTCGGGCGTGCTCGATCGCCATCCGAGCCTGCGCCTGACCTCGCTCGAGTGCGGCCACGGCTGGCTCGCGTTCTGGGCCTCGCGCCTGGACGAGCAGGCCGAGATGAGCCAGCACGCGCTGCCGCGGCTCCGGCGCAAGCCGAGCGAGTACATCCGCGGCCCGCAATACTTCCAGAGCATCCAGCTGCACGAGGGCGAGCTGTCGCTGCGCCAGGCCATCGAGGCCATCGGCGAGGACACGTTGATGTTCGCGACGGACTATCCGCACTCCGAGAGCTGGTTCCCGAAGTCGGTCGACGCGGTCCTCAAGTGGACGACGATCCCCGAGACCGCCCGGCGCAAGCTCCTCTGGGAGAACGCCGTGCGCTGCTACCGGCGCTACAGCGGCTACGCGTCGTCGGTGGTCGAGCCCGCGACGGCCGGGGCGCGCTAGGGTGGCGCCGGCCAGGCTCGCGCTCACCTTGGCGTGCGGCGACTACGACCGCACGCGCGCGATCCGGACCGGCGAGGTCCAGCCCGACGGCGTGTCGCTCAACGTGATCACCCTGGCGCCGGAGGAGATGTTCTACCGCATGGCGCGGTTTCGCGAGTTCGACGTCTCCGAGCTCTCGCTGTCGACCTACACCGTGCTGCGCGGCCGCGGCGAGCCGCTCGTGGCGATTCCGGTCTTTCCGTCGTTCAGCTTCCGCCACTCGTCGGTGTTCGTGGGCACGCGCGCCGGCATCAAGGAGCCGCGCGATCTGATCGGCAAGCGGATGGGCGTGCCCAAGTACCACATGACCGCGGCGGTGTGGATCCGCGGGATGCTCGAGGAGGAGTACGGCGTCGCGCCCAAGGACATGCGCTGGTTCGAGGGTGGCGAGGGCTCGAAGGTCAAGGAAGTGGACGTGAGCCTGCCGCCCGACGTGCCGCACGAGTGGGTCGCGGCCGGACGCAATCTCGGCGACATGGTGGCGGCGGGCGAGCTCGACGCCTACATGGGCGCGCGGCGGCCGGCGGCGTACGGCGAGCGCGTGACGCGTCTGTTCCCGGATTTTCGCCGCGTCGAGCGCGCCTACTACGAGAAGACCGGCATCTTCCCGATCATGCACACGCTGGTCGTGAAGGAAGAGCTGGCGCGGCAGTACCCGTGGCTCGCGCGTAGCCTCTACGACGCCTTCGTCGAGGCCAAGCGCCTGGCGTACGAGCGCTTGAACTTCACCGCGGCGCTGCCGGTGAGCCTGCCGTGGCTCGTGGCCGAAGCCGAGGAGACGCGCGCGCTGATGGGCGACGATCCGTTCCCGTACGGCGTGGCGCGGAACCGCAAGACGCTCGAGACCCTGGCCGGCTATACGTACCGGCAGGGGCTGGCGCCGCGCCGGCTCACGGTCGAGGAGATGTTCTGGGACTCGACCCTGGCGCTCTGAGGCGCCGAGCGCCGCGCGCTATCGGGCGGCGACGATCCAGGCGGCGATCCGATCGACCACGGCCTGCTCGATCCGGTGATAGCCGTGGTAGGCGAAGGCCTCGCACGGGTCGCCGCGGCTCTCGCCCCCTCTGAACGCCACCAGCTCCTTCTTCGGGACCAGGTCGAGCTTCGCCATCAGGAGCGGCACATCGCGGAAGAGGGTGAGCGCGCAGCCGTCTTGCTCGTGGTGGACGACCAGCACGGGGATCCGCACGGCGCCCAGATCCATCGCGGGAACGGGCCGCCCGCGCGGGTCGGTGAGGATGGTCGACGTGAGCACGATCCCGTCGGGGCCCTCGCGTCCGGCGAGCTGTGTGGCCACGAAGGCCGCCGATTGCGTCCCGCGGCTGGTGCCGATCAGCCAGACCGGTGTTTTCACCTGCTCGCGAAGCCAGGCGATGACGGCCTTCAAGTCTGCGGCATGCTCGCGCGTCTGGCGAAACCCCGAGAGGAACGGGGCGCTCTGCCGGTCGGACGGCGCGTCGACGACGGCCACGGCCAGCCCGCGATCGGCGAAGAGCTGGCGCGAGCGCACGAGGAAATTGCCGCCGCCCCAGCCAAATCGCCCGTCGTCGGCGATCTGCAGCCCGCCGTGGCCGCCCGCGAGCAGGACCACCGCCGCCTTGGGCTCCGGCGGAGTCAGCAGGACGAAGCGCTGGGTCACGCCGGGTCGGGTCGGGACGTCGACGACGCGCTCGGCGGCCTCGCCGGGGCCCGGCGCCGCCGACGCGGCGATCAGGACGAGCGCCGCGAGCGCGGCGCGATACCGGAGAGACAACGCTAGAGCCCGACTTCCTCGAGCGTGAGACCGGCCGGGAGCCGGCCGCCCGTGCTCGACGCCTTCACGAGCCCCAGGCGCTTCATGAGCCGCACCATCTGAAAGCCGAAGTCGTACTCGTCGGCGGAATGGCTGAGGCGCAGGAACTGCGGATGGTGGTGATGGTTGTTCTGCAGGCACGCGCTGAACGTGGCCGTCACCGGCAGCCAGTCGAGAATGTTCATGGCGTTGTCGTCGTCCTGATAGCGGCGGGCGCCGAATCGCCGGTCGTGCGTCCAGTAGTTCTGCACCATGTTCGTCCACAGCGCGACGAGCCGCACGCTGAGCCAGAGCGCCGCCGCGTACGCCCAGTCGCCGACCAGCGCCCAGACGAAGGCGTAGCTCGTGAGCTGGGCCGCCGCCGCGAAGGCGGGGCTCGCGACCAGCCGCATCGGCCACGACTGAAAGATCGGATCCCGGGCCAGCTCGAACCGGCACGGATACGGGAACAGGCACAGGTAGAGCGTCTTGCCGAAGCCGTCGGCATCGAGCTTGTTCGGGTCGCCGTCGCGGTCGGAGAAGGCGTGGTGATGGCGGTGCCGATTCACCCACGACTGCGGATTGACGTAGACGCCGAGCGTGTTGCAGACGAGCGTCGTCGACTTGACGAACCAGCCCTTGAACTCGAGCGCCCGGTGGGCGAGGCCCATGTGCAGGATCTCCGGGAGATAGATCCCGGCGACGAGCCAGATGAACAAGAGGTAGAGCAGGCCGGCGAGGAAGCCGCCGGTGGGACCAAGATGCGGCGGCGCGAGCAGCGTCGAGACGAGCCCGTGCAGGATCAGCAGCGCGTAACCGACGACGTTGTAGATCCGCATACCCGTTCCTCGATGATAAGAAGGACGGGCGCCGCGGCGGAAGAGAATACGCGCGGCCGCGCTAGACGTGGATCACGACCTTGAGGGCGTTGCCGATCCGCTCGGTGTAGGTGCGGAACGCATCGTGGATCTGGTCGAGCCCGAAGTGGTGGGTGATGATCGGGTCGGCCAGGATCTTGCCTTTGCTCATGAGCTCGAGCGAGCGCCCGCAGTTCATGCCGCCCTCGCCGCGCGCCGCGTAGATGCGCACGTTCGAGCGCACGGCCAGGTTCATGTCGACCTCGACCGGCCCCGCGTACCACGCGACCACGCCGATCCGGCCCCCGCGCTTGACGTTCTCGAGCGCCTCCTGCATCGAGCCCGGCCCGCCCGCGCACTCGAGCACGCAGTCGGCACCGCGTCCGCCCGTGATCTCGCGCATCCGCTCGCGGAGGTTCTCGCTGCGGACGTTGATCGTGTGGTCGGCGCCGAGCTTCGCGCCGATCGCCAGGCGCGCGTCGCGTGTGCCGGTCAGGATGACCCGCGCGGCGCCGAGCGCCTTGCAGAGCTGCACCGCGATGAGCCCGATCGGCCCCGGGCCCTGCACGAGCACCGTCTCGCCGGCGACGTAGCCGCCCATCAGGTCGATCGCCCAGAGCGGTGAGGCCGCCGTCGTCACCATGCAGGCCTGCTCGAACGAGAGGTTCTCGGGCAGCTTGTAGAGCGTGTTGATGTGGTTCACCGCGAATTCGGCGAAGCCGCCGTCGCAGGTGAGCCCCTTCGCGCGGTGGCCCTTCGAGACGTCGCCGTAGTTGAGGCAGGAGGTGTACCAGCCCTTGATGCAGTTCTCGCAGCGGTCGCAGCCCTTGTGCACCTCGACCGCGACGCGGTCGCCGACGCGGAACTCGTCGACGCCGGGCCCGAGGGCCGCGATCGTCCCGGCGTACTCGTGGCCCATCACGAACTGGCCGGCCGGCTGCCCCTGGAGCGTCCTGTGCAGCACCTTCACGTCGGTGCCGCAGATCGAGGCGACCTCGACCTTCAAGAGAACTTCGCCCGCGCCCGGCTCGGGGCGAGGCCAGCTCTGGACGCGCATGTCGTCGGCGCCGTGCAGGATCGCGGCTTTCATGGTGGAAGGCATCGGCATACGTTAGCATCTCCGCGAACAAAGAACATCTCGCTCCCGGTCTATCGGGGCGCCCTGACGGAGGGTCGAGTGAATCGAGCGCCGGTGATCGTGTGGCTCGTTCTGGGATGGCTCGCCGCGCTCGCGCCGCCGGTCGTGGCGCCGGCGGCGGCTCAGGCGAAACCGTTCACGCCGGATCCGGTCGACCTGCCGGCCGCGAAGCGTGAGGCCGCGGTCACCTGGTACACGTCGACGCCGATCAACACCGCGCAGAAGATCGCCAGCCTGTTCCAGGCCGAGACCGGCATCAAGGTGGAGCTGTTCCGCTCCGGCGGCTCGGCGGTGCTCCGTCGGTTCATGCAGGAGATCGACGCCCGAAGGGTGATCGCCGACGTCATGACGATCTCGGATCCGGCCGAGGTCCTGACCCTGGTCCGGCGCGATCTCGTCGTTCCCTTCCGCCCGCGGAACTTCGACAAGGTCCGCGACGAGGTGAAGGACCCGCGCGGCTACCACGTCGCCCAGCGCGTGAACCTGGTCGGGATCATCGCCCGCTCCGACAAGAGCGTGCCGCTGCCGCGGAACTGGACCGATCTGACCGAGCCCAGGTACAAGGGGCTCCTGGTCATGCCGGATCCGTCCTACACCGCGATCCAGCTGATGGTGGTCGGCACGCTCTCGCGCAAGTACGGCTGGAGCTTCTACGAGAAGCTGCGCGCCAACGAGATCATGATCGTCCAGAGCCACCAGCAGGTGTCGGAGACGCTCACCCGCGGCGAGCGGCTGGTCGCCGCGGAGGGCGGCGATCAGTTCGCGTGGCTCGACCGCAGGGCGGGCCACAAGATCGAGACGATCTGGCCGGCCGACGGCGCCTTCGCGATCGGCGCGCCGACGGTGGTGATCAAGGGCGCGCCGCATCCCAACGCGGCCAAGGCGCTGGCCGAGTTCATGATCGGCGACGCGGTGCAGAAGCTCCTGCCCAGCGAGGGGATCTACGCCGGCCGCTCCGACGTCGAGCCGCCGCCTGGCAATCCGCCGCTCGCGCAGATCAAGCTGATCCCCGTCGACTACGAGCAGATCGACAAGGAAGCCAAGAGCCTGAAGGCCCGGTTCAACGACATCTTCCAGTAGCCGGGCCGCGCGCAGGGCCGCGCGCTACGCGATCTTGATGATCCCGCGCTCGACCGGCTTGAAGCGATCGGCGACCTGAGGGTCGTGGCCGGCCACCACCAGCTTGGTCGATCCCGCGAGCCGGTCGATCGTGTCGAACGCCGTGAGCATCTCGGGCAGGCTCGTGATGATCTGCACGGGCTGCCGCGTCTCGACGTTGTGGTAGAAGTGCGAGGCGTCGGACGTGAGCACGACGGTGCCGCGCCGGGTCTCCACGCTGACGATCTGGAGCCCCGCGGTGTGGCCGCCGACCCGATGCACGCGAAGCCCCGGCCACACCTCGTGATCGCCCTCGATGATCCGGATCTTGTTGCCATAGTTCAGGGTGGTCAGGTGCGCCAGCGCCTCGACGTTGGCGGAGCCGCGGAAGGCCGGCAGCCGGCCGAACGGTCCCGTCCAGAACGCGACTTCCTCGCCCTGGATCCAGAACTCGGCGTTCGGGAAGAGGCTGTGGCCGGCCCAGTGATCGTAGTGCAGGTGCGTGATCAGCGAGATCGGGATGTCGCCGGGCTTGACGCCCGCGCGCTCGACCATCGCGGCCGGGCTCACGTAGTTGCGGATGCCACGGGCGCGCGCGTCGTCGTCGCGAAAGCCGGTGTCGACCAGGAGCGGGCTCGGACCGCCGAGGATCAGCCACACGAAGTAGTCGAGCGTCAGCGTGTCGTGCGAGGACTCGCGGTAGAAGAACTGGCACTTCGTCGTGTCTCGCTCCGCGTACTTCAGCGCAAACACTTCGTACATGGCTGATCGCCCTCCTGGCCCGCCAACTGTACTATGATTCGACATGACCAAGCGCCAGCGGGTGACGGCGGCCGTGCGCGGCGAGCCGGTGGATCGCGTGCCCGTGAGCCTCTGGCTCCACAACTTCGCCACCGAGAACTCGGCGGAGATGCTCACCGCCGAAACGCTGCGGCTGGCCCGCCGCTTCGACTGGGATCTCCTCAAGCCGCAGAGCCGCGCCCAGTGCTTCGCCGAGATGTGGGGGCTGCGCTACACCCCGTCGCGCGAGCGCGCGACCCAGTACACGGTGACGCGCGCACCGCTGGCGACAGCGGACGATCTGCGCCGGCTCGAGCCCGTCGATCATCGCGCCGGCGCGCTTGACGAGCAGATCGGGGCGCTGCGCGCGATCCGCAAAGGGATCGGCGCTGACACGCCCATCATCTGGACGGTGTTCTCGCCGCTGATGGTCCTGCCGTTTCTGCTCTCGGGCGGCCGCGCCATGGCCGTGTCGTTGATACGCTCGGAGCCCGCCGCGGTCGACCACGCGCTGAGTGTAATGGCCGAGACCTTGGCGGCGTACGCCCGCGCCGCGGTGACCGAGGGCGCCGACGGTCTCTTCTACGCGACGAACATGGCGACGCAAGATCTCTCGACCGCCGCCGAGTGCCGGCGCTTCCAGCGGCCGTACGACCTGCGCATTCTCCGCGCGGTCGGCAGCGCGCCGCTCAACGTGCTCCACGTCTGCGGGACGAGGATTCTCTTCGACGAGTTCGTCGACTATCCGATGGCCGCGTTGAGCTGGGCCACGGTGCCGGGCAACCCGTCGCTGCAGGAAGCGCACCGTCGCACTGGACGCGCCGTCATCGGCGGTCTGCCGGCCAAGCCGGAGATCGCGGGCCTGGCGCCGTCGGAGGTCGAAGCTCGGGGCCGGCGGGCGATCGCGGAGATGGCCGGCCGGTTCCTCGTGCTCGGCCCGGACTGCTCGATCAATCCGGACACGCCGGAGGCCGTGATGGACGCCGCCACGGCGGCGGCCCGCTGATGGACTATCAGTTCCTGGTCGACACGTACGGGAGCGAGCGCTTCAAGACCCTGTCGGTGTGGTCGATGTTCGACGACGCCGACCTCGACGTGCGCCCGCACCCGAACCTCGCGCGCGACCGGACCTTCCGCGAGCACATGGTTCACCAGTGCCTCAGCGAGGACAAGTGGTTCACGGGCATGTTCGGGATCGACGTCGCCGCGCCGCCGCTCCCGGCCGAGGAGACACGTCTGGCGTTCATCCGCCGGTACGCCGAGGATTCGGCGAAGCGCCACGCGCGACTTGCCGAGAAAGATGCCGCCTGGTGGGCGCAGGACGTCGCGTTCTTCGACGCCACGCACAGCCGCGCGTGGATCATGGTGCGACGCATCGCGCACACGGCCCACCATCGCGCGGAGCAGACGACGTTGCTGCGTCTTCTGGGCCGTCAGGTCTGGAGCGTCTACGGCCCCGCCGTCGACACCGGCGGCCTGCCGGCCAACGGCGCGCGCACGATCTACGCCTATCCGACGGTCGAGGCGCTCATCGCGGGAGAATCGCGCGGAGGCGGCAAGGCGGCGCTGCCCGGCCCGGGCCCGCAGCCGAGCACCGAGCGCCCGCGGCCGTCGTAGCCGTGCGCCGGGATTCAGCGCGGGAGCGGTCATGCCAGAGCTGATCCTGCAAGGACGCCGTGTGGCGTACCAGGATCAGGGGAGTGGCGTGCCGCTGGTACTCCTGCACGCCGGCGGGAGCTCGGGAAGGCAGTGGACGAAGACGGCATCCCGCCTGAGCGATGGGTTTCGCGTGATCGCGCCCGACCTGTGGGGCTTCGGCCTGACCGAGGGGTGGACGGGCGCGGAACGACTGACGCACGATCACCAGGCTGACCTCGTCGCCCGGGTCATCGAAGAAGCGCGGTCGGGGCCGGCGCATCTCGTCGGACACTCCTACGGAGGCGCGACCGCCTTGCGCCTGGCGCTCCGGCGGACCGAGCTGGTCAAGACCTTGGTGCTGATCGAGCCCATCGTGACGACCCTGTTGAAGCTCGCGGGTGAGGACGGGACGTTCCGCGAATACTACGACATGGCCCAGGCATTCTTGCGTAACGCGGCGGCGGGCAAGCTCGAGGAGGCGTGGCGTGGGTTCCTCGACTATCGCAACGGGCCCGGCGCGTGGTCCGCGCTACCGGCGGCCGCGAAAGACCGCTTCGTGGCCGTGACGGAGAGTACGGTGGCCGGGTTTCACTCGAACTTGAACAACCCCACGTCTCTCGACGACGTTCGTCGTGTCCGGCTGCCGACCCTGATCATGTGCGGGGAGAAGACGACGCGCCCGGACCGCCGGGTCACCGAGATCCTCCGGGAGAACATGCCCGGGTCGCAGTATCTCGTCATCCCTGGAGCCGAGCACATGTCGCCGCTGACTCATCCCGAGCCCATCGCGCACGCGGTGCGCGAGCACGTCACATCGTCGGCGAGCTGAACTCCCCACCCATCGCGACCAGCGCCCACGGCCCACCCTGCGCGTCCCAGCTGAAGCCGATGTGCGCGCTCAACGCGTGCTGGTCGCGGAAGAGGCGCTGGATCGGATAGCGGTCGTAGATCCCGTTGGCGCCGGCGAGTGCGTGCAAGGTGTCGACCGCCTCCGTGCAGAGCTCCATCGCATAGGCCACGTTGCGCTTGTAGCGCAGCTTCTCCTCGATCGTCGGGATGCCACCCTCGCGGGCGATCCGCTCGGCCTCGAAGCAGTCGCCGCGGATGGAGAGGCGAGCCAGGTCGACCATGGCGCCGGCCCGGGCGACGCGCAGCTGCACGGCCTGGAAGTCGCGCATGCGCATCGCCGTGTAGTTGGTGCTGCGCTCGCGAATCGCCTCGATCGTGAGCTCGAGCGCCGCCTGGGCGTTGCCGACGCCGGCGCCCGCCAGGCAGTGCGAGCCGAGGGCCGCGAGCGGCACATGGTAGAGGGGATTCGCGGTGACGCGCGCCCCGGGGAACTGGCTGCCGCCGCGCGCCAGGTACATCGAGAGGGCCCGGTGCTCGGGCACGAACACGTCCTTGGCGCGGACCGATTTGGA
>JACXTT010004919.1_pt1 | contig 19632 bp, 12 predicted proteins | sample 9270951 | NCBI WGS metagenome assembly JACXTT01 (sample SAMN15532306, study PRJNA645909) | rock metagenome | isolation source: weathered quartz diorite | place: Puerto Rico | collected 2017-06-21 | reverse complement strand
CACGTCTTCCAGAACCTGGGCGACGGCACCTATTATCATTCCGGCTCGCTGGCGATCCGCCAGGCCATCGCCGCGCGCACCAACATCACCTATAAAATCCTCTACAACGATGCGGTGGCGATGACGGGCGGCCAGCCGGTCGACGGCAGCCTGTCGGTGCCGCAGATCGTCGAGCAGGTGGTCAGCGAAGGCGCCCGCAAGGTGGTGGTGGTGACGGACCAGCCGGAAAACTACCAGGGCATCACCCTCGCCGGCGGCGTGGCGGTGCATCACCGCAGCGAACTCGATGTGATCCAGCGCGAGCTGCGCGAGATCGCCGGCGTCACGGTGCTGGTGTACGACCAGACCTGCGCCGCCGAAAAACGCCGCCGCCGCAAGAAGAACAAGCCCGGTCACACCGTGTTTCCCGATCCGGCGCGCCGCATGGTCATCAACCCTGCCGTCTGCGAGGGCTGCGGCGACTGCGGCGTGCAATCGAACTGCCTGTCGATCCTGCCGCTGGAAACGGAGCTGGGTCGCAAGCGCCAGATCGAGCAATCATCCTGCAACAAGGATTATTCGTGCGTGGAAGGCTTCTGCCCCAGCTTCGTCTCCGTGCTGGGCGGCGCCCTCAAAAAACCCGCCAGCGTCAAGCTGTCGCTGGCCGACCTGGAACGCGCACTCGCCGTTTATCCTGCACCCGCCGCACCCGCGCTCGACAAACCCTTCGAGATTCTGGTTGCAGGCGTGGGCGGCACCGGCGTGGTCACCGTGGGCGCCTTGATCACCATGGCGGCCCATTTGGAAGGCAAGGGCGCCTCGACGCTCGACTTCATGGGCTTCGCGCAAAAAGGCGGCGCGGTGATGTCGCACGTGCGCGTGGCCGCCTCGCCCTCGCGCCTGCACCAGGTGCGTATCGACCTGCGCCAGGCCGACGCTGTCTTCGCCTGCGACCTGGTGGTGGCGGCCATGCCGGACAGCCTGTCGGTGATGCGGGCAGGGCACACCAGGGTGGTGGCCAACCAGCGCGAAATCCCTACCGCCGATTTTACGCGTGAGCGTGACGCCAGTATCAACAAGGCCGGCCTGCTGGAAAAGCTGGCCGCGTCGGCGGGCGCAAATAATCTGCTGCAGCTGGACGCGCAGGAGACGGCGGCGCGCTTCCTGGGCGATCCGATCGGCGGCAATATCCTCTTGATGGGCTACGCCTGGCAAGCGGGCCTGGTCCCCGTTGGCCTCGCGGCCCTGATGCGCGCCATCGAATTGAACGGCGTCGCCGTCGACGTGAACAAGCGCGCATTCGCCTTGGGCCGCCTCGCCGCGGCCGATGCGGGTGCACTCGACCGCCTCGACCCCAGCCAGCAAAAAGTCGTCCAGTTCAAGGCGCCCAAGCCGCTCGCCGAGATGGTCGAGTTCCGGGTGGCTTTCCTCACGCAGTACCAGGACGCCGCTTACGCCGACATCTATCGCAAAGCGGTGGCCGCAGTCGAACGGCGCGAAGTGGAGATCGACGGCGCCGACTCGAAAAAGCCCGTCACCAGGGCCGTCGCCCGCAACCTCTTCAAGGTCATGGCGTACAAGGACGAATACGAAGTGGCACGCCTGCACGCCGACCCATCGTTCCGCGCCCAGATCGCCGCGCAGTTCGACGGCGACTACAAGCTCGCTTTTCACTTGGCGCCGCCCCTGCTGGCGCGTAAAAAGCCGGGATCGAACGTCCCCGCCAAGATGACTTTTGGCGCCTGGATGCTGCCCGCGTTCGGCGTGCTGGCCAAACTCAAAGGCCTGCGCGGCAGCGCCTTCGACATCTTCGGCTACACCGCCGAACGCCGCCGCGAACGGGCCCTGCGCGAACGCTATCTCGCCATGGTGGCCGACCTGGCCACGGCCCTCACCGCCGACAACAAGGCCGCCGCGCTCGCCCTTGCCAACGCGCCCGACCAGGTGCGCGGCTACGGCCACATCAAGCTGGCCGCGCTCGACAAGTTCGATGCGGCCTGGCCGGGGATGCTGGAAGCGCTGCGGGGAACGAAGGTGGTGCAGATCAGGCGGCAGGCCTGACGATCAGTGGGCGGCCGGCAGTGGATGCGCAGCCGGCGCCAGAGCCCCCACCTTGCTCTCGCTGACCAGGCACCACAACACCGCCGACACGGCCAGGCAGCCGCCGCAGATATAAAACAGCACGCTGGTATCGGCCGCGCCTTTTAAGACGTAGCCGACGCCCGTCGACAGCAGCTGGGGCAGCACCACCGACAAATTAAACATCCCCATGAAAAAGCCCATGCGGCTCTTGTCGACTTTTTCGCTCATGATGGCGAAGGGCAGGCTGACGACGGCGCTCCAGCCGATGCCGACGACGGCCATCAGCGCGTACAGGCGGTGCGGGGTGGTGGCGAACTTGGTGATGGCGAAGTAGGCCAGCGCCATGATGGCCATGCAGGCGACCTGGGTGCGCACGCGGCCGAAGCGGCGGGCGACGGGGGCCAGCACCAGGGCGGGCAGGATGAAGCCGACCACGTTCATGACGGCAAACGAGATCGAAATCACGTGGCCGGCCTGGGCGGCCACGCTGGCGGGCGAGGCTTCCAGCACGACGATGTGCTGCTGGATGAAGGCGATGATGTAGACGAACATCGACTGCACGCCCAGCCACGCAAAGCCGTGCGCAAAGTAGATCCGCCACAGCTGGCCCCATTCGGTCGCGGTGGCCGGACCATTTTGCTCTTCGACGCTTTGCAGATCCCTCGGCTCCGTCACGAACAGCATGGGCACGACCGAGAACGCGAACACGATCACCACGCCGACCGAAATGAGCGCATAGTTGTCGATGAAGGCGCCGATCAGGTAGGCCAGCACGCCGAAGAAGCCGGAGATGGTCTGCATCCAGGTGAAGCCGCGGGTGCGGGCGTCGCCTTCCGGCGTGACGTCGGCGATCAGCGAGCGGGTGGGATTGAAGCCGATATTGATCGACAGGTCCAGGGTCAGGGCCACGATCACGGCCACCACCAGCAGGTTGCCGATGCCGAGCAGGCTGGCCACCTGGTCGATGCGGGGCAGCAGGAACACCATCAGGGCTGCGAGGGCGCCGCCGATCAGGATGAAGGGACGGCGGCGGCCGCCCCAGAACCAGGTCTTGTCGCTGATCAGGCCGATGATCACTTGGCCCAGGATGCCGGCGGTGGGGCCGGCGGCCCAGACGATGCCGATTTCGTGGATGTCGAGGTGGTACTTGGTGGAGAGCAGCCAGCTGAGGGCGGAAATCTGGATGCACAACGCAAAACCCATCGCCGTCGAGGGCAGGCTGATAATGGCATTGAACAGGGGCGAGAGGCGCTTTTGCATGTCCAGCATGGGAACTCCGAAATAGATGGTGAGGCTGTTCTTTGACTACAAAATCGCCCGCCGCAGCGAGCAGGGCTCGCGAATTCTACTATGTTCTACTATGGAACGGTTTCAATTGACACTAAGAAAACGTCATGTTATTTTCCTACAAATAGTGGCGTTCTGCGCCCACCAAGCCGGCGCCAGTCCGGCCTGCCGACAAGCGACGGAGACACGATGGACATGCACGCCCCCCTCACCACCCGCAAGCCCCGCCTGACATTCTGGCAGCTGTGGAACATGAGCTTCGGCTTTTTTGGTATCCAGTTCGGGTTCGCGCTGCAAAACGCCAACACTAGCCGCATTTTTTCCACGCTCGGCGCCCACACCGACGACCTGGCCTTTTTCTGGCTGGCCGCCCCCGTCACGGGCCTCTTGGTCCAGCCCATCATCGGCTACCTGTCCGACAATACCTGGCATCCGCGCTGGGGACGTCGCCGTCCCTTCTTTTTCGGCGGCGCCGTGCTGGCCTCGATCGCGCTGATCCTGATGCCCAATTCGGCCGCCCTGTGGATGGCCGTGGCCGTGCTGTGGATGATGGATGCAGCCATCAACGTCTCGATGGAACCATTCCGCGCCTTCGTGGGCGACAAGCTCGATGTCAGCCAGCAGACCGCCGGCTACGCCATGCAGACCTTTTTCATCGGCTGCGGCGCCGTCATTGCGTCGCTGCTGCCCAAGCTGTTTTCCGACGTGCTCGGGGTCTCCAATGTGCCCGTCAACGGCATGATTCCCGATACCGTGCGCTATTCGTTTTATGTGGGCGGCGCCGTGTTCTTCCTGGCGGTGCTGTGGACCGTGCTGACGGTGAAGGAGACCCCGCCGGCCGACCTGGCCGCGTTCAGTGCGGCGCGCCAGCGCAACCGCAGCTTCATCGTCGCCGCGCGCGGCATTCTCGGCGGCCTGGTGCAGATGCCGAAGACGATGGCCCAGCTGGCGCTGGTGCAGTTCTTCACCTGGATCGCCCTGTTCGCCATGTGGATCTACACGGGCACCACCATCGCCGACACGGTCTACGGCACCGTCGATGCGCAGTCGGCCGCCTACCAGGAAGCCGGCAACTGGGTGGGCGTCATGTTCGGCGTCTACAACGGCGTCTCCGCGCTGGCCGCCTTCATTTTGCCGGGCCTGGCGCGACTGACCAGCCGCAAGACGGTCCACGCGCTGTGCCTGTTGATCGGCGGCGCCAGCCTGGCCAGCCTCTACTTCATCACCAACAAGCACATGCTGATCGTGCCGATGATCGGCGTCGGCATCGCCTGGGCCAGCATCTTGACGATGCCGTATGCGATCCTGGCGGGCGCGCTGCCGCCTGCGCGCATGGGTTATTTCATGGGCCTGTTCAATGTGTTCGTCGTGATCCCGCAGATTCTGAGCAGCCTGCTGCTGGGATGGATGACCACCCACGCCTTCGGCGGCCACACCGTCAAGACCCTGGTGCTGGGCGGGGCCAGCATGGCGCTGGCCGGCTTGCTGACCTTCCTGGTGACCGACCGCGCCGATCCGGCGCTGCTGGTGGAGCGGGAACGGGTCTAGCGGAACGCGGCGCAAGGCGGCCCTATGGTAGCGTATTGAGCTAACGACAACCTCATAAAACGCCTGCCATGTCCATCCATACCGTCGCCACCACGCCTTTCGCCGGCCAGCGTCCCGGCACTTCCGGCCTGCGCAAGAAGGTCGCCGAATTCCTGCAGCCGGGCTATCTCGAAAACTTCGTCGAAGCCATCTTCACTACCCTGGGCGACTGCCACGGCAAGACCCTGGTGCTGGGCGGCGATGGCCGCTACTTCAACCGCAGCGCCATCGACGTCATCCTGCGCATGGCCGCCGCCCACGGCTTCGGCAAAGTGCTGGTGGGCCGGCACGGCATCCTGTCGACGCCCGCCGTCAGCTGCGTGATCCGCAAACACGGCGCCTTCGGCGGCATCATCCTCTCGGCCAGCCACAATCCCGGTGGACCCGAGGGCGATTTCGGCATCAAGTACAACGGCGACAATGGCGGGCCCGCGCCGGAAAAACTGACGGAGGCGATGTACCGCGCCACCGAGTCCCTGGCCGTCTACCGCATCAGCGACACGAGCGCACCCGCCGTCGACACCATCGGCACCTTTACCCTGGAAGCGATGCAGGTCGAGGTGATCGACTCCGTGGCCGACTACGCCGCCCTGATGGAAAGCCTGTTCGACTTCTCCGCCATCAAAAAACTGTTCGCGGGCGGCTTCACCATGCGCTTCGACGCCATGCACGCCGTCTCCGGCCCCTACGCCCACGCCATCTTCGAGCAGATGCTGGGTGCGCGCGAAGGCACCGTCATCAACGGCAGTCCGCTGGAAGACTTCGGCGGCCACCACCCCGACCCCAATCCCGTCAACGCGGCCGAACTGGTGGCCATCATGCACGGCGCCGATGCGCCGGATTTCGGCGCCGCCTCCGACGGCGACGCCGACCGCAATATGATTCTCGGCCGCGGCCTGGCCGTGACGCCCTCCGACAGCCTGGCCATCCTCGCCGCCAATGCCACCGCCGCTCCCGGCTACGCTGGCGGTTTGAAAGGCGTAGCGCGCTCGATGCCCACTTCGATGGCGGCCGACCGCGTGGCGAAGGCGCTCGGCATCCCCGCCTTTGAGACGCCCACGGGCTGGAAGTATTTCGGCAATCTGCTCGATGCCGGCATGGCGACCCTGTGCGGCGAAGAAAGCTACGGCACCGGCTCGAACCACATCCGCGAAAAAGATGGCGTGTGGGCAGTGCTGTTCTGGCTGAATTTGCTGGCCGCGAGCGGCAAGAGTGTGGAAGCCATCGTGCACGAGCACTGGGCCCGCTTCGGCCGCAACTACTATTCGCGCCACGATTACGAGGCGGTCGACGCCACCATTGCCGAGGCCATGATGGCGGAACTGCGCGATAAAGTAGGAGCGCTGGCGGGCACCCAGCTGGGTGCGCATTCGACTATCTACACGGTGGCGCTGGCCGACGATTTCGTCTACACCGATCCGGTCGACCACAGCGTCGCCACCAAGCAGGGCATCCGCATCGTCATGGCGGACGGTTCGCGCATCGTGTTCCGCCTGTCCGGCACGGGGACCGAGGGCGCCACCGTGCGCCTCTACCTGGAGCGCTACGAGGCCGATACAAGCCGCCACGACATCGATCCCCAGCAGGCGCTGGCACCGCTGTCCGCGATCGCCGAAGACCTGTCCCATTTGAAGCAGCGTTCCGGGCGCAGTGCGCCCACCGTCATCACCTGATCCATTGAAAGAGCACGCATGAAATTGACCGCCCTGGCTGCAGCCCTGTTGACCGTTTCGAGTATCGCCACGGCGGCGCCGCCGGCGCGGCCCTTCAACTGGGACAACGCCACCGTCTATTTTTTGCTGACCGACCGTTTTAACAATGCCGATCCCTCCAACGACCTGGCCTACGGGCGCAAGGCCGACGCGGCGCCGCTGCGGGGCTATATGGGCGGCGACCTGGCGGGCGTGACCGCCAAGATCCGCGCCGGTTACTTCAATGAGCTGGGCGTGGACGCCATCTGGATCACGCCGCCGGTGGAGCAGATTCACGGCGCCGTCGACGAAGGCACCGGCAAGTCCTACGGCTTCCACGGCTATTGGGCGCGCGATTTCACCGCCGTCGACGCCAACCTCGGCACCGCCAGGGACCTGCACGAACTGGTCGACGCGGCCCACGCCAAGGGCCTGCGGGTGATCCTCGACGTGGTGATGAACCACACGGGTCCCGTCACCGCCGAGGACCCCGTGTGGCCGGCCGGTTGGGTGCGTACTAGCCCCAACTGCACCTACAAGGACGCCGCCACCACCATCGACTGCACCCTGGTGACGAACCTGCCCGACATCCGCACGGGCGCCACCGCCCCCGTCAAGCTGCCGCCGGCATTGGCCGCGAAGTGGAAGCGGGAGGGGCGCTACGACAGCGAAGTGGCCTCGCTGGACGCCTTCTTCAAGCGCACCGGCTACCCGCGCACGCCCCGCTACTACCTGGTCAAATGGCATGCCGACTGGGTCCGCGACTACGGCTTCGACGGCCTGCGCGCGGACACCGTCAAGCACACGGAGCCAGGGGTGTGGAAAGACCTGATCAAGGAAACCAGCGCCGCATTTGCGCACTGGAAGGCGGCCCATCCGGCCCAGCGCATCGATGACGCTCCCTTCTTCGCCACCGCGGAGGTCTACAACTACACGGTGGCCAATGGCCGCCAGTTCGATCTGGGCGGCGGCACCATGGTCGACTACTTCGCCCAGGGCTTCCACAGCATGATCAACTTCGGCATGAAGGCCGACGCCAAGGGCGATATCGAGCAGCTGTTTTCGTCCTATTCGAAAGCCCTCAACGGTCCCCTGCAAGGCGTTTCGGTACTCAATTACATGAGCTCCCACGACGACGGCGAACCCTATGACGGCGCGCGCTTGAAACCGTTCGAGACGGCCAACCGCCTGCTGCTCGCTCCCGGCGCCGCGCAAATCTATTATGGTGACGAGACGGCCAGGCGCCTCGACGTCGCCACGGCCCAGGGTGACGCCAAACTGCGCAGCTTCATGAACTGGGACGAGCTGGCATCGAATGCGCCGCGCAGCGTGGGCGGCGTCGCCGTGGGCGTGGCGGACTTGCGCGAGCACTGGGCCAGGCTGGGGCGCTTCCGCCAGGCCCACGTGGCCGTGGGCGCAGGGGTGCACCAGATGCTGCAAGCGTCGCCCTACGTGTTCAAGCGGACCTACGATAAGGCAGGCGTGCGCGACCAGGTGGTGATTGCCCTCGGCCTGCCGGCCGCGCGCGTGGCGGTTCCCGTGCGAGGCGTGTTCGGCGACGGCCAGACCGTGCACGACGCCTACACGGGCGCCAGCGCCGTCGTCGCCAACGGCGTCGCCGAGTTCACACCCCGGAACGGCGTGCTGCTGATCGCGTATTGGATAAGCTTGAAGGGCATCCCGACGCTTTGATGCAAGAGAAGCAATAGAGTATGCTACGGCCCACGACTTCACTCCCGCCACCTGATGACCACCACCCTCGACGCCGAACAAAAATATAGCCGCACTGCCTACGCCGACGGCCCGCGCCTGCTGGCCGACATCGGCGCCACCCACGCCCGCTTTGCGCTCGAGACGGCGCCCGGCGTGATGCGCGCGGTGCGGGTGCTCAAGTGCGACGACTTCTCCGGCATCGTGCCCCTGCTGCATACCTACCTGGCCGACCACGCGGGCACGCGCATCCACCACGCCGCCTTCGCGCTGGCGAACCCCATCAGCGGCGACATGATCCGCATGACCAACCGCGACTGGCAGTTCTCCACCGACGAAGTGCGGCGCGAACTGGGCCTGTCGACTCTCCTGATCGTCAACGATTTTACTGCCCTGGCCATGTCGCTGCCCGTCCTGTCGGGCGACAGCCTGCTGCAGGTGGGGCAGGGCACGCCGGCCGCCAACGCCGTCGTCGGCGTGCTGGGACCGGGCACGGGCCTGGGCGTATCGGGCGTGATCCCGACCCTGGACGGTTTCGTCACCTTGGGCAGCGAAGGGGGCCACGTCAATTTCGCGCCGGCCGACGAACGCGAATTCGCCATCCTGCAGTTTGCCTGGCGCGAGTGGCCCCACGTCTCGAACGAGCGCCTGATCTCAGGTCCCGGCATGGAAATCATTTACCGGGCCCTGGCCGAACGCAATGGCTTGAAGGTGGCACCGCGCTCCTCGCCCGACATCATCAGCGGCGCCCTCGACGAGCGCGACACCCTGTGCCTGGAAACCCTGGAGTGCTTTTGCGGCATGCTGGGCGGCGCCGCCGCCAACCTGGCCGTGACCCTGGGTGCGTTCGGCGGAATTTTTATTGGCGGCGGCATCGTGCCCCGCATCGCCGAGTGGTTCGCCACCTCGCCCTTCCGCGCCCGCTTTGAAGCCAAGGGACGCTTCACGGATTACCTTGCCCAGATCCCCACCTACGTCATCATGACGCCCAACCCCGCCTTTTTCGGGGTGGCGGCCATCCTGTCCGAACACCTGCGTGGCAGGAGTGGCGCCAACACCCTGATGGAGCGGGTGCAGCACCTGCAGCACGAACTGTCGCCTGCCGAGCAGCGCGTGGCCACGCTGGTCATCGAACACCCTCGTAAGGTGCTGGGCGAGCCGATCGCGGAGATTGCCCGGCTTGCCGAAGTGAGCCAGCCGACCGTGATCCGCTTCTGCCGCTCGCTGGGCTTTTTGGGCCTGGCCGATTTTAAATTGAAATTCGCCAGCAGCCTGACGGGCACCATCCCCGTGCGCCACAGCCAGGTGCGGGTGTCGGACAGCACGCACGACCTGTCGGCCAAGGTGATCGACAATACTGTTTCCGCGATCCTGAAATTCCGCGACCAGCTGGATGTGGTCTCGATCGACCGCGCCATCCAGGTGCTGAGAAAAGCGCGACGCGTGGAGTTTTACGCCATGGGCAATTCGCGCGTGGTGGCGCTGGACGGCCAGCACAAGTTCTTCCGCTTCCGCATTCCCACCTCGGCCTACGGCGACTCGCACCTGCTCAGTTTAGCCGCCGACCTGCTGCAGCCGGGCGACGTCGTCATTGCGATTTCCACCTCGGGCGAGCTGCCCGATCTGCTTGCCGCCGTCGACAAGGCGCGCGCCCACGGCGCCGACGTCATCGCCATCACCAGCAGCAAATCGGCGCTGGCAAAGAAGGCCAGCATCTGCCTGGCGGTCGACCACAGCGAAGACTCGACCACCTTCCTCTCCATGATCTCTCGCATCCTCCAGCTGCTCCTGATCGACATCATGTCGGTGGGGATTTCGCTGGGCGCCGCGGAAGAGGGGGAGACGGAGGCGAACCGCCTGATGATTTCGCACCTGGATCTATAAAGGGGACTGGCACCCGCTGCCTGTCACCGCTCCAGGACCGCGGCGTATGCAGAAACGGGGGCAGGCCGGGCCACGAATGGCAGCAAGCGCCCGTCCCCGGCTTCGGTTGACTACTCCACGAACACCACTGCCGTCCGCGGCGGAATGGTAAAGACCCCCGCCTCGAATTTCGCCTGCTTCATACGCCCATCCGCCTTCTGCGCCGGATGCAGCCGATACCTGCGCCCCGCCGCGCTGGCCACGGTATGCGCCACCGTATCCACATTGACGAAATAGCAGATCGATGTAAAAAAGGCCCCCGCATACCCCTCGCCATCGAGCCGCGCCGCGATCACCGCGGCGGGGCTGTCCATGAAGTGCAGCCGCTGCCGCACATCCGCCGCCGTGCGCATGCGGAACAGGGTGGAGCTGGCGCGGATGGCCAGCAGGTCGCGAAACACGTCGCGTGCAAACGCGATGTCGGCAGGGGCAGGGCGCAGGTGCGCTTCGGCCAGCAGCGGTTTTAGCAGCGCGTAGTCCTTGCCATTGTCCGCGGCCGGCGGCAGGCCCGTGCCAAAATAATTGGTCCGGTACGTCCAGTCGAGCCGATTGAACCAGTCGCCTGAATTGAAGCTGTTGCGATCGAGGGACTTCGAGCGCAGGGTGTCGATGCCGGCGTGATAGTAGGCCACGCCCTGGCTGAAGGCGACGATGGCGGCGCCCAGCATTTGCACGCGGGCCCGTTCGGCCGTGCTGGTGGCGCGCGGGAGCTTGAGGACGTTGATGTCGTACAGGGTCTGGTTGTCGTGGTTCTCGACGTAGTTGACGGCTTCGCCAGGCAGCATGGCGTAGCCGGCCGGCTGGCCGCCGTAGTCGATGGCGGCCAGCGATTTGACGCTGCCCTCGCTGGTTTTGAGTGAATAATCGCGCAGGGTGCCCGCCAGGCCAACCTTGACCATGTCGGCCGCGGCGCCGCTGATGCCGCCATTGATGAAACCCTTGTGCTCGATGAGCGCGGCGCCGCTGTCTCCCGCGCCGCCGCCTCGCACGGCATCGCGGCCCCGGTCGCTGAAGCTGCCGATGCCGCTGCCGCCCAAGGACAGCTGCGAGGCTTGCACGAAGCGCGCGCCGTCGGCCACTTCGCCGAAATTCCAGCCTTCGCCGATCAGCTGCACGGGATGGCCGGCGGCGTCGTCGACCCTGGCCTGCAGCTGCTCCATCACGGCGCGGGGCTGGTGGCCCATCAAGTCGAACCGGAAGGAGTCGATCTTGTACTGGGTGGCCCACAGCACCACCGAGTCGATCATCAGTTTGCCCATCATGGCGTTTTCGGTGGCGGTGTTGTCGCAGCAGGTGGACTGGGCGATCTTGCCGCTGGCGTCGAGGCGGTGGTAGTAGCCGGGCACGATACGGTCCAGTACCGCGCGTTCATGCTGGCCGGCCCGGTACGTATGGTTGTAGACCACGTCCATGCCGACCCGCAGGCCCAGCTTGTGCAGGCTCGCTACCGCCGCCCGCAGTTCGATGATGCGGCGCTTGCCATCGGCGGCGTCACTGGCGTAGCTGCCTTCGGGCGCGCTGTAGTGGAAGGGATCGTAGCCCCAGTTGAAACAGTCCTTGTCCGCGCTGGTCATGACCAGCGCCTGCTGCGACTCGCTATCTGCAGCACCGGCGGGGTGGGGCGTCACGCAGCCCTGTTCGGGCACGCTGCCGAAGTCGAACACGGGCAGAAGGTGGATATCGGTCAGGCCCGCGCGCGCGAGAGCGGCCAGGTGGCGCATGCCATTCGAGCCGGTGTCGGTGAAGGCCAGGTATTTGCCGCGGTGAGAAAGGGGCACGCTGGCGTCGTTGATGGAAAAATCGCGCACGTGCAGTTCGTAGACCACCATGTCGGGCAGGCCCTGTACGGTGTGCGGCGAGCGCGTGGCGTCCCATCCCGGCGGCCGCAGGCCAGGCGCTGCCAGGTCGGCGATGTAGCTGCGCTTCGAGTCGGTGCTCAGGCTGATGGAATAGGGGTCGGTGACGAGGTTGCGCACCAGGCCGGCATCGCCTGCCAGCACGTCGACCAGATAGGTGTAATAGCCGCCGCGGACATCGCCGCTGTGCGCGGCTCGCCAGATGCCGCTGGTGTCGTCGCGCTGCATGGGCGCGATGGCGCGCGCATGGCTGCTGCCATTCTCGTAGAGGCACACGGCCACCGCCTGCGCCGTTGGTGCCCACAGTGTAAAGGTGGCGCCGGCGTCCGTCGCGGTGACGCCGAGATCGGGGACATCAAGGGCCGCTGCATACAGCTGGTCAAGCGCGCCCGCGCTCTGGACGCGCGTGGCGTCAAGCACGCGGCCGGCGGCGTCTTCGCGCACAAGGACGAGCTGCCCACGGTGCCAGGCGCGCAGGCTGTCGAGCTGAGCGTTGACGGAAAACTGCAGACCCGGGCCGAGGTAGCGGAAGCGCTCGGGCTTGACGGTGGCATCGCTGCTGCGCAGTGCGATTGCGCCATCCGCCCCTGTGACGGGCGAACCGGTATGCGCCACGATGCCAGCGCCTGCTGCGTGATACAGCCTGAAGACGCCTCCAGTCTGTTGGCCTGGCCACTCGATGGTGTGCGCATCGAGCCACACGGCACGCGCATCGAACGCGCGTCCCGCCGGCTGCAGCGTGCTCTGAAACGGACCGTCGCAGGCGGCCAGCGGCAGGTCGGCGGCGACGCTGGCGCCGGCGTTGAGCGCACAGGCGCCGGCGAAGATGAAACTGGCATAGCGCCGGTAAAAACTCATGACACTCCGATTCAGCTACGGTAATTGTCCGTCAATGGATAGCGCCTGGCGTACCAGGCGAAGATGAGCGCTGCGATGAAAGCAAAGGCGGCGAAGAACACCATCTGGGCGGCGATCACGCCGACGCCCGTGGTCTTGATCCAGGCGATCACCGCGTCGTTCTTGACGCTGGCGTTGACGATCAGAACCCACAGGCTACCGACCGTGACGGCCAGGCTCCAGAACGCCATGATAATGCCCTTCATTGCTTGCGGCGCCTGGCTGTAGGCGAATTCGAGGCCGGTGGCCGACACCAGCACTTCGCCCAGGGTCAGGATCGCGTAAGGCAGGATCTGCCAGGCCATCGAGGTGGGCGTGCCGCCGTCCATGTGCAGCTGGATGGCGCCGATCACCACCCAGGACAGGGAGGTAAAGAAGATCCCGGCCGCCATGCGGCGCAGCGCCGTCGGCTCGATCCCGCAGGCGCGGATCAGGGGGAACAGCAGCAGGTTGTTGAAGGGGATGAGAATCATCACCAGCAGCGGATTCAGGGCCTGCATCTGCGCCGGTTCGAAGGTGTATCTGCTGCCGAACAGTTCAAACGTGGGCGGAATCATGGCGTTGGCCTGCACGATCCAGGTCGAGGCCTTCTGGTCGAACAGGGACCAGAACGGGGTTACCAGGGAAAATACGATCAGGATGCGTAGCACCGCGCGCACGCCGTCGACCGCTTCGGCCGGATGCAAGGCGCGGGCCCGTTCCAGCTGCAGCGATACGCCGACGCCGCCGAAGGCCAGCAGCAGCACCAGCGCCAGGCAGGCGGCGATCACGAAGCCCCATTGCCAGGACATGGCCAGCGAGGCGGCCGCGCCGATCGCGCCAATCGCGGCAATTACCAGGCCTGGACGGCCGTGGCCGGGCGCGCGGGCCAGCAGGGCGGAGCGGCACACGCGCAGGAAAGAGTGCGGGTCGCTCGGTGCCGGTGGCACGTGCACATACTTTTTGCGGCCGGACCAGAACACCACCGTGGCGATGAACATCAGGATGCCGGGAATGCCGAAAGCGACGGCGGCGCCGTACTGGCGCAGGAAGATGGGCATCAGCAGCGAGGCGAAAAAGGAGCCGAGATTGATGATCCAATAAAAAGCGTCGTAGACCAGCTTGGCCTTGTGCTTGTTGGTCTGGTCGAACTGGTCGCCGACAAAAGTGGAGACGAGGGGCTTGATGCCGCCCGAGCCCAGCGCGATCAGGAACAGGCCAAAGTAAAAACCGTTTAGATTGTTTTCAAAGGCAGCCAGGCAGGCGTGGCCGGCGCAGTAGACGAGGCTGAGCCAGAACACGGTGTTGTACTTGCCGAAGAAGCGGTCGGCCAGCCAGCCGCCCAACAAGGGGAAGAAGTAGACGCCGATGACGAAGGTGTGGAAGACGTGCTTGGCCTCGCCGGCGCGCTCGGCTTCGGGCAGGAACGCCAGCAGGGTGCTGATCAGGAAGGGTGTGAGGATGTTGCGCATGCCGTAAAAGCTGAAGCGCTCGCAGCCTTCGTTGGCGATGATGTAGGGAATCTGGCGGGGCATGCGCCCGGTAGTGGCCGATGTGGTCGCCGGCGGCGTCAGTGTTGCTGCGTCAGACATGGATTCCCCCTGTATTTACCAGCGGCGATACTAAGACGAAGCTGTTTAGCTGGCAACATCTAATTGCAGGCGGTAATTTACTCTGTAGTTTGACTACGCCGGTAAAATGTCGTGCCATCATAAGTGTTTGAATCAAAGGAAATTTACGCCATTTCGCCGCGCCAGGGAGGATTGTCCAGCGCTGAACTGTGCTGTATATTATCTACAAATCACATTTTGCGGAAATCCCATGAACGTCAACGATGCGCCTTGGTGGCGCGAAGCAACCATCTACCAGGTGTATCCCCGCAGCTTTCTCGACACCAATGGCGATGGCGTGGGCGATTTGCCCGGCATCACTGCAAAGCTGGACTATATCGCCAGCCTGGGCGTGGACATCGTCTGGATATCTCCTTTCTTCACGTCGCCCATGAAAGACTTCGGCTACGACGTGGCTGATTATTGCGATGTCGATCCCCTGTTCGGCACCCTGGCCGACTTCGACGCGCTGATCGCCAAGGCGCACAGCCTCAAGCTGAAAATCATGATCGACCAGGTGCTCTCGCACACGGCCGACATCCACCCCTGGTTCGTCGAGAGCCGCGCCAGCCGCGACAATCCCAAGGCGGACTGGTATGTGTGGGCCGATCCTCTGCCGGACGGCAATCCCCCGAACAACTGGCTGTCCGTTTTCGGCGGCTCGTCCTGGCAATGGGACAGCCGGCGCCGCCAGTACTACCTCCACAATTTCCTCGTCAGCCAGCCGGACATGAATTTCCACAACCCGGACGTGCAGCAAGCCCATCTGGATAACCTGCGCTTCTGGCTGGAGCGGGGCGTCGACGGCGTGCGCATGGATGCCTGCAATTTTCATTTCCACGACCAGCAGTTGCGCAGCAATCCGCCGGCGACCACGCGCGACACGGCCACCGTCACCGACGTCAATCCCTACGGCATGCAGGCCCACGTCTACGACAAGACCCGCCCGGAAAACGTGCCCTATCTGCAGCGCATCCGCACCCTGCTCAACGAGTACGGGGCGATTGCCATCGGCGAAGTGGGCGCGGACGATGCGCTCGGCGTGATGGCCCAATACACGGCCGACGGCGACAAACTGCACCTGGCCTACAGTTTTAATTTGCTCACGCCACAGTTCTCGGCCCGCCACATCCGCACCCAGGTGGAAGAGTTCGAAGCCCGCGTCAAGGGCGGCTGGGCATCCTGGTCTGTGGGCAACCACGACAGCATCCGCGTGATGACGCGCTGGGGCGGAGAGAAGCCGACCCCGGCGCTCGCAAAGATCGTCCTGGCCATGCAGCTGGCCCTGAAAGGCACGCCTTGCCTCTACCAGGGCGACGAGCTGGCGCTGACTGAAGCGGACGTGCCTTACGAGCTGCTGCAGGATCCCTATGGCATCACCTTCTGGCCCGAGTTCAAGGGCCGCGATGGTTGCCGTACGCCGATGCCGTGGACGAAGGAAGCGCCCAATGCCGGGTTCACCACGGGCAAGCCGTGGCTGCCGGTCGATCCGGCGCATATCGCCGTGGCCGAGTCGCTGCAGGAGTCCGACCCCTCGTCACCGCTGAACGCGGCGCGCAAGCTGATCGCCTGGCGCAGCAAGCAGCCCCAGCTGACGCGGGGCGAGATCGTGTTTTTCGATGCGCCCGAGCCGATCCTGGCGCTGCGGCGCGATCTGGCTGGTCATCCCTCGATGCTGGCAATTTTTAACCTGGGAGCGGAGGCGGTGCAGTTCGATTGGGCCGCGGCCAGGGGCGCCGTGGCGGTGGACGGGCATGGGCTGGAAGGTGCTCTCGCCGATGGCGTTGTCAGCTTGCCGGCGTTTGGGGGATGGTTCGGCACCGTTTGAAACAGCGGGGACAGGCCCGCAGGGCCAGTCCCCCCTACTGCTTACTTTGTCCGCTCCATCGGCTTTTTGCTAGCCCGCCACTGCTCCAAAGTCAGCACCTTCTCGCTGGCCCCATCATCGACCAGGATCGTCGTCCCCTTTTCCGCCACCAGGAAATTCTCCCAGCGGTGCACGGCGTCGGCGTCGTTTTCGACAAAGCTCAATTGGTAATACGGTTCGCCGTTGACGAGGCGGGGTTGGGGATCGTATTCGATGATGGCGGCGTGCGCCTTGCCGCCCGCTTCGATTTTCTGCGACCAGGCTTTCAGTTCGGGCAGCCCCATCAGGGCGTTCATGGCTTGCTCCTTGGTCCGAGCGGGGGCGGAGGCGGGGGCGGAAGCCGTGGTAGCGGGCGCCGTTTGCTCGCGGCAACCCAGCACGGTGGATGCGGTCAGGACGACGGCGGCCAGGGCAATCAGTTGATAGCGTTTGGAAAGGGAAGGGCGTCGCTGCATGGTCTCTGGTCAATGTTGTTTTGAACCAGTCTACGCGATGCATGGCACGCCGGCAACAAATGTTGTCCTCTCCGGCACATGGGCAAAAAAATGGCCGCCCGGAGGCGGCCATTCCATGTTCAGACGGGCACTGAAAAATTACATCATGCCGTCCATACCACCCATGCCGCCCATGCCACCCATGCCGCCTGGCATGCCGCCAGCCGACTTGTCTTCTGGCAGTTCGCAGACCATGGCGTCGGTCGTCAGCATCAGGCCGGCGATCGAAGCGGCGTTCTGCAGGGCCGAACGGGTCACCTTGGCTGGGTCGAGCACGCCCATTTCAACCATGTCGCCATAGGTGCCGTTGGCGGCGTTGTAGCCGTAGTTGCCGGAACCGGCCAGCACTGCTGCAACGACGACCGATGGCTCTTCGCCGGCGTTTTGCACGATCATGCGCAGCGGCTCTTCCATCGCGCGCAGCACGATCTTGATGCCGGCGTCCTGGTCGGCGTTGTCGCCCTTGACGTTGATGTTGGCGCGGGCGCGCAGCAGGGCCACGCCGCCGCCTGGCACGATGCCTTCTTCAACGGCAGCGCGGGTGGCGTGCAGGGCGTCTTCCACGCGGGCTTTCTTTTCCTTCATCTCGACTTCGGTGGCAGCGCCAACCTTGATCACGGCAACACCGCCGGCCAGTTTGGCCACGCGCTCTTGCAGCTTTTCACGGTCGTAGTCCGAGGTCGCTTCTTCGATCTGCACGCGCACCTGCTTGACGCGCGCTTCGATCGATTCGGCCTGGCCGGCACCGTCGATGATGATGGTGTTCTCTTTGCCCACTTCGACGCGCTTGGCCTGGCCCAGTTCGGCCAGGGTCACTTTTTCCAGGGTCAGGCCGACTTCTTCGGCGATGACCTGGCCGCCCGTCAGGATGGCGATGTCTTCCAGCATGGCCTTGCGGCGGTCGCCGAAACCAGGGGCCTTGACGGCGCAGGTTTTCAGGATGCCGCGGATGTTGTTGACCACCAGGGTGGCCAGCGCTTCGCCTTCGATGTCTTCGGCGATGATCAGCAGGGGACGGCCGGCTTTGGCGACCTGTTCCAGGATCGGCAGCAGATCGCGGATGTTCGAGATCTTCTTGTCGCACAGCAGGACGAATGGGTTGTCCTGAACGGCGACTTGCTTGTCCGGGTTGTTGATGAAGTAGGGCGACAGGTAGCCGCGGTCGAACTGCATGCCTTCGACGATGTCGAGTTCGTCGTTCAGGGACTTGCCGTCTTCCACGGTAATGACGCCTTCCTTGCCCACTTTTTCCATCGCTTCAGCGATGCGCTCACCGATCGAGGAATCGGAGTTGGCCGAGATCGAACCGACCTGGGCGACTTCGCGGGTGGTGTTGCAAGGCTTGGAGATGATGGCCAGCTGTTCGACGGTGGCGGCGACGGCCTTGTCGATACCGCGCTTCAAGTCCATCGGGTTCATGCCGGCGGCAACGAACTTCATGCCTTCGCGCACGATGGCCTGGGCCAGCACGGTGGCGGTGGTGGTGCCGTCGCCGGCGTTGTCGCTGGTGCGGGAAGCGACTTCCTTGACCATCTGCGCGCCCATGTTCATGAGCTTGTCTTTGAGTTCGATTTCTTTCGCAACCGACACGCCGTCCTTGGTGACGGTGGGGGCGCCGAAGGAGCGCTCGAGCACGACGTTGCGGCCTTTGGGGCCCAGGGTGACCTTGACGGCGTTGGCGAGGATGTTGACGCCTTCAACCATTTTCGAACGGGCGCTGTCGCCGAATACTACGTCTTTAGAAGCCATTTGGAATTCTCCGGTTATTTGTTGGTATTGATTACTTGACCAGCACGGCCATGATGTCTTCTTCGCGCATCACCAGCAGCTCTTCGCCGTCGACCTTGACGGCCTGACCGGAGTATTTGCCAAACAAAACGCGGTCGCCGACCTTGACTTCGAGGGCGCGCACCGTGCCGTTGTCCTGGACTTTACCGTTGCCGATGGCAAGTACTTCGCCTTGATCCGGTTTTTCGGCGGCTGCATCAGGGATGATCAGGCCGGAGGCGGTTTTGGTTTCCTGGTCGAGACGCTTGACGATGACGCGATCGTGCAAAGGGCGAAGGTTCATGTAAGACTCCTTAATATTCAATGGGTTGACTGACGTTGCCCGGGATTCCCCGGCGCCTGTCCGCGACTGCCTGAAGCCGCCCCCGGTGGGCGCGGCCTTGCATACGGTGTTAGCACTCTCTGCCAACGAGTGCTAATTATAGGGACGAACCCCTGCTATTTCAAGCGCCGCCTTTGAACTATTCGCAATGCCAGTCCATCCGCATAGGCCGCAAGGACCCTGATTCGGTTGACTGGGCTTCCTCCCCGGTTCTATAGTTATGGATGATCTCCGAATTCCAAGACCTCTCCCACAAGATCGACCAGCTCGCCGGCCTGACGGCTGCACTGCGGCGTGAAAACGCCCTGCTGCGCCAGACCAATGCTGAGCTGTCCGCCGCCAATGCCGATTACCGCGAGCGCCTGGCCGAGGCCCGCCAGCGCATCGGCGCCCTGCTGGGCCAGCTGCCCGCAGGGGCGCCCGATGCGGGGGGCGATGGCAGCGCCGATCCCGCCGCCGATGCCGCCACGGCCAGCGAAGGAGCCTCCCGATGATCCAGCTCGACGTCACCATCATGGGCCATCCCTACCGCCTCGCTTGCCGCGAAGGTGAAGAGCGCG
>JACXTT010004918.1_pt1 | contig 19633 bp, 19 predicted proteins | sample 9270951 | NCBI WGS metagenome assembly JACXTT01 (sample SAMN15532306, study PRJNA645909) | rock metagenome | isolation source: weathered quartz diorite | place: Puerto Rico | collected 2017-06-21 | reverse complement strand
CGCGGTTGGCTGAGATCGAAAAGCAGGCCGCTTCGGCGGCGCCGGGGCAACGCTATCTGCTCGAGAAGAAACTCGACGGGCTGCGCATAAGCGAATCCAAAACGGAAGTCCGGCGAGTGGTAGGACAAATACGGGACACACTGCAGGCGCCAGCGCAGGCAGTAAAGGATCTGGCAATTCGTCCGATCGAGTAAAAAAAGGAACCTCCCGTCAACGGGAAGATTTCATTTTTGATCGACAAAGGAGATTTGAAGAAGTTTCAAAGCGTCGCGGAAAGACTGGCCGGACAGTATGAGCGGTACGGCTTCACGATGGAATTAACCGGGCCCTGGCCGCCGTACAATTTCTCCGAATAGAGATGATCGACAACACCGGAACCGACATTCTCGGCGATTTTCAGGACGATGAGCTTTCGCTCTTCGAGCTGCTCGATCACGTGCTCTCGAAGGGTATCGTCATCGCAGGAGAAATCACGATCTCGGTTGCGGACGTGGACCTGCTGTACCTTGGCGTCAATGTCCTTGCCGGATCGATCGACACCATCAATAAGGCGCTCGCAGAGCGCAGCGCGCCGAAATGAGCCTCTACATTTATGGCGTCACGGACACGGTGGATCCCACGCCGCTTCAAGTATCCGGCATTCAAGGGGAGCGTCCGAGATTCATCGACATCGAAACCCTGCGAATCCTCGTGAGTGACTACACGGGTACTTCCATCATTCCTACAAAGGAGAGCGCGCTTTCCCACGAACGTGTTGTCGAAGCCTTGATGGATCAGGCGACGCCTCTGCCTTTCCGATTCGGCTCCGTAGTCTCCGAAGAAAAGCTTCGGGAGTTTGTCCGGTCGAACCAATCGCGACTGAAGACAAGTCTCGAACAGGTGCGAGGCTGCGTGGAAATGGGCCTGAAGATTATCGTCGCCGCGGTTGAGCCCGAAGCGCAACCATCAACGGGTACCGATTTCCTGCGTGCGCGGAAGCAGAGTCGGCTCCAGGAAAGGAACGTCGCGTCGTGGGTGGAGTCGGCGGTCGCTGGCGCCGTTCGCCGATCGGACGTCAGTTCAGTCGAAGGAACCGTCAGGCCCGTCGTCAGAATCGCGCACCTGGTGCCGCGGCCACTCCTGGGCGACTACAGATCGCGCGTCGACGAACTGGTGCAGCGGCGCACGGATCATCGTTTTTTGCGAAGCGGTCCGTGGCCGCCTTACTCGTTCGTCGCCGCGCCGGACGTCATCCAGAGCCCGGAGGCGCGTTAAAAACATCAGCCTGCCCTTGCTTTTATTGATGGCCGTTAGGCATAGTTTGGCGGTGCCACAAAAACCGGAAGTCCGTGCAACCGCGCCGGATGAGTTTGTTCAGGAACTCAGGCAGGCCGCGGATTTGCTGCCGAGCCGCATCAATATCGACGCGCAATCGGTGGAGCAGGGCCTCGCGAAACTCGTGCTCACGTTGATCGAGTTTATCCGGCGCCTGCTTGAAGCGCAGGCATTACGAAGGATGGAGGGAACGGACCTCTCTCCCCAGCAAATTGAAGAGTTGGGTCTGGCCCTGATGAAACTGGAATCGCGAATGAGAGAGTTGAAATCCCAGTTCAACCTTTCCGACGAAGACCTCAATCTGAATCTGGGCCCCTTCGGCCGGTTGGTGTAAAGAGTTTCAGGATTGGAGCAGTTTTGTCGACAGAACGAACAGGTTTGATGACTGTGCGTCCGCCCGGATTGGTCGATGTCCTCGACCGGATTCTGGACAAGGGGCTGGTTATTGCAGGTGACATCAAGATCTCTCTTGCGAATGTAGAGTTACTCACATTGCAAATCCGTCTGCTGATTTGTTCGATCGACAAAGCCGAACAGATCGGACTGAACTGGTGGAAATACGATCGAAATCTTTCGTCATCCGCCAAAACGTACGAACTCGAAAACAACGAACTCCGCGAAAAGGTCCTGCAACTGGAGCGGGAGTTGAAAGCTCTCACGACCTCCGCCGGACCTAAGACGAAGAACAAGGCAAAGGCAGCTGGTAAATAAGTCATTCATGCCCGGATGTCCAACGGGCACGACAGGAAGGAAATATCCATGGCTGTAGAGAGAGCACCCGGCGGAACCAGTTTGATCGACGTCCTCGATCGCGTGCTGGATAAAGGCATCGTTGTGGACGCCTGGGTCCGCATTTCGCTCGTTGGTATCGACCTGATCACAGTAGAGGCGCGCGTCGTCGTCGCCTCGATTGATACGTACCTGAAATACGCCGAGGCTGTCGGCATGACCACGACGATGTCCCGCGCCGGATTGCCGGCCTCCGGAGCCGAGCCGATCGAGGAACCTCGCCGCAAAGCCGCAGCGCACGACATCGAGAACCGTAAGTAGCAATCGATCCGCGATCGCGGGGACCCGTTATGCAGGATCAGGCAAAGAGGGCGCTTCAAAGCGAGCCCGAGGACGTAACGCAACTGGTCGAGTTGTTCTACCGCCAGTACGACATTCTGTATCGCTTGACGACGCAGATGTTGGCCACGCAGAACATCGACGACAAACTTTCCCTGATTCTCGACGCCATCACATCTGAACTTGGCTATTCGCACGCCGCGCTCGCGCTGCTCGATAACGACAGCGGCGAACTGCGAATCCGAATGGCTATCGGATTTCAGGATGACCACGTGCTGCCGGGTGTCGTGGTTCCCGCCAAGCTCGCATCGCCGGCCGGTCCCGTCAGCGTTGGAGGGCGGCCGTTTTGGATTCAGCGTTCGAACGGCGGCATCGAAGCATCATTCCTCAATTCCATCCGTTCGACATCCGATCTCCTCGCACTGCCGTTGTTTGGCGGCCGCTGGCTGGCCACTGCCACTGCCGAGTATCGAAAAGCATGGATCGAACCCAGTCTGGACGCCGGCAACTCGCGATTCATGGGCATGCTGTACATTTCGTGCCCTCGCCAAACAAACGATGGCCCATCTCTAAATCTACTGCTCCGGCTTGCCGATCGTGTGGGCCTGACCATCGCACTGGCCGAGCAAAACGAACGTCTGAGCGCCACGATCGGGCGGCTGGAACGTGAGCGGGAATGGGTGAATGCCATCACTCAGTCGGTTGCCGATCCGATCGTTCTGACCAATCTCGACAATCAAATCCTGCTCCAGAACAAACGCGCCGAAGAACTGTTCAGCGGATCCGAAGAAGAGCAAGCCAGCGAAGGAAAACTGCGCGCGCTGAAGATGAACGACCTTCTTTTCTCGGCGTACTTGTCGAGCGTTGGGTTCTCCAGGACTGAAGCTGCCGGCCGCGATCTCACACTCGTCGATCCGATCGAAGGTTCCGACGTGCACTTCGAAGTCGTGTCGACGCCGGCTTTCGATTCTCTCGGTGAACGCATTGGGATGGTTTCGGTGTTCCGCGATGTGACCGATTTGAGAAAAGCGAATGAAGAGATGATTCGCAACCTCGCGAAGCTGCAGCAAGCCGAGGCGGAAGCACGCCACGAACGCGACCGCCTGAATCTCATTATCGAAAACGTCGGTCACCCGGTAGTTGTGGGCGACGCCAACGGAAACCTGATTCTGTTCAATCGCAAAGCGGAAGTGTTTTTCGAGCAATCCTCGGATCCCACGCCGGATGCTTTGACCGCGATTCGCACGAACTCCGTGAAACTCACGTCGTTCATCTCAGCGTTGGCCTCGGATCCGAAGGCGGAACGGCAGGCGGAGATCGAGTTGATCGATCCTCAGACGGGCAACACGATGCCGATGGAAATCACATCGGTGGAAATCGCCGGGCCGCGCGGCCAGGTTAACGCCGTGGTGTCGATTCTGCACGATCTGTCCGGCATCCGCGAACTGGAACGGCGGCGCGTTCAGCAGCAGCTTTTCGAGTCCGAAAAACTGGCCGCCATCGGCCGCCTGACGGCGTCGATCGCGCATGAGATCAACAACCCGTTGGAGGCGATCAAAAACTCTCTGTATCTGCTTCAGAGCGGTGAGGGCGCAACGAGCAAGCGATTCCTGGAAATCGCGTTGAAAGAAACCGAACGCGTCTCACACATTATTGCGCAAATGCTTGGATTCACGCGCGGCTCAGGCGAAGTCGAAACCGTCGATGTGAATAACCTCCTCGACGAGACGCTGGTATTGATCGACAAGAAACTGCGTCAGACCGGGACACGGCTTATCCGTCAATTTGACGAGACGCTGCCAAAGATCCTCGCCCGGCCGGATCAAATGCGACAGGTTTTCCTGAACCTCTTGCTGAACGCCCAGCAATCCCTGACGGGCAAGGGGAACATCACGGTAAAGACACAATGGCTGACGAGTGCAGCCGATCCCTGGATATCCGTGGAAATCAGCGATACCGGGACCGGCATCAGCGATGACGATCTGACTCGAATCTTCGACCCCTTCTTCTCCACTCGCAAGAAGGGAACCGGGCTCGGCCTGTGGGTGACCCAGGATATCGTCCGTCACCACGGCGGACGCATTGAGGTTTCCAGCGCGGTGAATCGAGGGACGACGTTTCGCATTGTGTTGCCGGTAGAGGGTCCGGCGCAAGTACAGGACGCCGATTCTTCGGCATTGAGGGTGTGACAAGATGATCGAACTGATCCGGCGAACGGATAGCAAGAGCCTGCTGGTAGTGGACGACGAAGAAAACGTGGCGTTCACGGTCAGCGAAGTGCTGCGCCGCGAAGGATTCGACGTGGAAACAGCGCTCACGGGTCACGCCGCGATCCAGCGCCTGCACGAAAAAGAGTTCGACCTCGTCCTGACGGACTTGCATATGGAAGGCATCGACGGCATTTCTGTTCTCAGCGAACTTCGCCGCCGCCACCCGCTCACCAGCGCGATCGTCCTGACCGGTTTCGCGTCGCTCGAGTCCGCCGTCGCATCGATGCGCCAGGGTGCATACGACTACCTGATCAAGCCGTGCATGATCGAGGACCTGAAACTCACGATCCAGCGCGGGCTTGAGCATCGTCGACTGCTGTTGGCGGAACAGGAGTCCAAACGGCGACTGGAAGGCATCAATGCCGAACTCGAAAGGCGCGTCGAAGAGCAAACGCGTCAGTTGCGGATTGCCAATGAAGAACTGCTACGCAACAGCGCTGCCAAGGATGTCTTTCTGGCCACTCTTTCGCACGAACTGCGCACTCCACTGACACCCATCGTTGGATGGGCGCGAGTATTGATGACGAATTCCTCACCGCCGATGCTGGATAAGGGACTCAAGGCAATCGAGCGAAATGCGCTGCACCAGGCGAGATTGATCGAGGACCTCCTGGACGTTTCGCGCATCATTACGGGCAAGTTGTCTTTCAATCCGGAGTACATCGATGTGCGGCAGGCGGCGGAAGCGGCCGTCGATACCATGCGCGAAAAGGCAATGCAGAAGGGCATTCAGCTTTCGATGCAGGTTCCGGAACAGCCCGTGTTCGTCTACGGCGTTCAGACCAGGCTCGAACAGATTCTTTTCAACCTCATCTCCAACAGTATCAAGTTCACGGAAAGCGGCGGTACGGTGTCCGTGAAGCTGGATGCGATCGGCAATGAGGCACACATCGTCGTCGTCGATACGGGGATCGGCATATCACCGGATTTCCTTCCCTATATCTTTGAACGCTTCAAACAAGCCGAATGGTTCGAGCGTCGAAAGCATGACGGACTTGGGTTGGGTTTGTCGATTGTCGAAGGATTGGTCGGTCTACATCAGGGCCGCGTGGCTGCCGAGTCGGAAGGCATCGGGCACGGATCGACGTTTACGGTGCTGCTGCCTTTGGCCGCGGCCCGTCCGTCCTCCAGGGAAGTAACGCCGCAGGAGAGTCCTTCGGCCGTCACAACTGAGGAGCCTGTGCTGATCATCGACGATTCGAGCGATACGCTCGAGATACTGACCATCATCATCAGCCATGCCGGCTTTCGCGTCGTCACCGCTCAAAACGTTCCCGAAGCGTTGATGTTGCTCGCCAAAACACGACCCTGCCTGATCATCACGGATATCGGTCTGCCCGACGTGGACGGTTTCAGCATGATGGCCAACTTCCGGCATGCGCTGCCCGCTCGAGTTCCCGTCATCGCTCTGTCCGGCTTTGCCGAAGAGGATCATCGTCTGCGAGCGTTGCAGCTCGGCTTCGCGGACTATCTGGTCAAGCCCGCCGATCCGGACGCGCTGATCGCCAGCATTCGGCGCCTGACATCGCAAGTTTCTTCAGTACGCTCGTCGGCAAAGTCGTAATTCGAATTCCGAATTCTGGGGACGCACACCCGAATTATCTGAACCCCTCGATAATTCGGGTGTGCGTCCCCAGAATTCACTCTACTGGCTTTTTACCTCCGTGCGGCTTTGGGATTTGTCCCTGTCGCTTCAGTGGTCTTGGTCTGGGCTTCCGCCTTCTTCACTTCCTTGCCGGTTTCATCCGCCGGCAAATCCGGACGTAACGAGTGAACCGCTGCGCCGAGCGACATATGATCGGTTCCGGTCATCTTCGCTTTCAGCTGATCGAACGGGATGTTGAGATTCTGCGAGACGTGCAAAGCTGCGATGAACTGGCCCTGGTTTTTGAATCCCGACGACGCGTCAGCGAGAGACATACCGGCCGGAAGCAGAAGTTTTACTCGCGACGCCAGTTTGTCGTTCGACTCGATTCTGGACGCGATCGTGGTTGGCTCATGAGTTTTTGCCGAAGCTTTGGCGTCAGCGGATCCCTTCTGTTCCTTGGATTCCTTGGCTTCTGCCGAAGCGGTCGACTTGTCATCTGTCTTCACGTGAGTATTCGGTCCCATCGGTGCTTTGCCGGCACCGACGCTTTTACCCTGACCTTGAGCGAAAACGGGAACGGCTATGACAATAAGAGACAATAAAACGATCATTACAGTGTGTTGCTTTTTCATTGGTCCTCCTCAGAAAAAATCAATGGCCAACTCGAAATCCCATACCGAAGAACAAACTGTTGAGCTGGTATGTCGCACTTCGGCTGTAGCCAATCTGAAAATCCGATTTTGCGTCGGCTCGAAAGCTAACCCAGGTTGAAAAACCTCGATCGTTCGCGATCCCCGACGAGCCCACAGTCAAATATCGCTCCTGGAACACGCCCTTGCTTTGATTGGAAGTGACGGTCGTCCCCGTTTTCTTGACAACCTTGCTGACAACCTGCTGCTCGCCGCTGGCCTGAAGCCCGTAGCCTGAAGCGCCGAGAGTGAATCGAGGCGCGACCGAGAACAGGGCGCCGCCTTCAAAGTGAACAACGGCTCCCTTTGACGTGAAGGGACGGACAAAGAACGAGGTGTCTGAGACAGTATTTGCTGCACCGATACTACCGAAGGGGGTGACGGACGACAGTGTCTTGCTGAAGGTGTTCGTCCAATCCACCGTTGCGTGGCCGGTGCTGAAGCCGCGATCCTGGTCGCCGGTTGGAGCCGTTGCAACCAGATCCGACGAATACTTTAAAGAGTCGTTATTCACGTTCACGAGAAATCCGAAGAACGCGTTGCCCGGACCGCTCGAAAAGCTCGAACTCTTTGGGCGCGCAAAATAAAACGGCATCCCCGCGTACGTTTGGATATATTGGTTGAAGTCGTATCCAACGGTTGAGTTCGACTTCATTACCACACCCGCGGCGTTTGAGCTTCCCTGAAACCGTTGCGAGAAACTCCAGCCGCGTTCCTCTTCAGGAGCCGCTCCGTAACCGAGCACGGGAAGAAGCAGTCCTGTAACCATCACACCGAGACAAATCTTTCTAATCATCCTGGATCCTTTGAATATTTATTGTTTAGTTGAGCGAAAAGCGGGACCCTCCGCTGCCTGAACTTTGTCTTTAGGCGCACTCAGGTATCCGCGAATACGGTCTTTATCGACGTAATTGACGACCAGTTCGTAGCGAAGACGATCGCGGCCGACAAGAAACGTCACAGGCTCGTTGGCGATGCGATCCTTCTTCTCCAGCTTGTTATCGTCAGCGAAGAGGACAACGTCGTACTTCTGGCGTTTGTTGTCCGTCTTCTTCAGCTGAACCTTCACATCGGCGACTCGCGCAAAGTCTTTCGACTTGGGAATATCGAACTCGAAGTAATCGCGTTCACCGCGGCGTCGCAGGTCGGCGAGTTCAGAAGAGTTGTGTGCGATCTGCTGTGAGAGCGTGTCTCGGACGTCGCTGATTTCTCTGCGGCTCGCGGCGAGATCGTTCTTCGTGCTGTCGAGGTCCGTGCGAACACCCTGAACATCGGTGGAGACGGCACCGATCTTCGAGTTGGCGTCCTGTTGTACAGCTTCGGTTTGCTGGCGAAGTTCGTTCATCGTCTGTGATTGTGAATCAATCTGTGAACGGAATCGCTTGGAGCTCTGTGCGTTTTCCTGCTTCAGTGTTTCGGCGAGCTTCCGTGCGTGCTCGAGGTCGCGCGACGTGACGTCCATCTTGTCGGCGATGAATTTCAGGTCTGCCGACATTTCGTCGATCTTCGTCGCATCCTGCGAGCGCACGGCCTGGAGCTCATGCTCCATCGCGGCCATACGTTGGTCAAGCGAACTACGCGTCGAATAGACGCCATAAATGGGAAGTCCAATCGCCAGTAGCGCTCCAGCTGCGATCGCGGCCATCTTTGAATTGAAACTCGGCATATCGTTCGAACCTCCGGTCAGATGTCGTGCAGCGGATTCATGGCAATATCAGTACCAACCTGTCGAATACCGTGTTTCCAACGCCTTACATGAAATTCACCGTCCGCCCATCCACAAAGACAGTGGAGCAATGGAATATTTCCGTGACGAAACCTTGGAAGCGGAACCCAGTATTCCATCGCGGGGGAAATGTATGAGTTTTGCGCAGGATTTCCGGTACACCATTCGCGGGATGCTCCAAAAACCACTATCTACGGGAGCAATCGTCCTGACCCTGGGCATCTGCATCGGGGCGGTAACGGCGGTGTTCAGTGTCGTCAATGCGACCCTGCTGCGCCCGCTGCCCTATCCGGAACCCCATCGTCTGGGAGCCGTCGGCGTCGTTTCGGATTACAAGGGAGCGACCAGTTATCAGGCCGGCAGCGACGGTGCAAATTGGCTGTTGTTTTCGCAAAACGTCCAGACGGTGGACCTGGCCGTATACAGCGACAGTTTCCGAGAGCTCAATTTCAGTTCAGGCGGGCAGGTCGAATACATCCAGCTCCAGCGAGTCGGCGCCGGATTCTTTCGAGTGTTTGGTATTCAACCCACCATTGGACGGGAGTTCACGCGCGAGGAAGACGTTCTAAATGGACCCGCAGTGGTCATCCTGAGCCATGCTTTATGGCACCGCGCGTTCCACGGCGACGCGTCCGTTGTCGGGCGGGCGGTGACGATTGCCGGGCAGAAATATGATGTCGTCGGCGTCGCCTCGCCGCGGTTCGAATCGGATGCCGATGTGTGGACGCCGCTCCGTCCATCCACGTCTGGTGAAGGTGGCGGCTACAACTACACGATCGTCGGCCGTTTGCGACCGGGGATCAGCAGGCAACAGGCGGAAGCGGAGCTCGCGTCGATCGGACAATCGATCATTCAAAAGCGCCGCCTCCACGAAGGCCTGACGCAACGATTCGGCCTGATCAATCTGCAGGAACTCTCATCGGCCTCGCTGCAAACGCCATTGCTGATGATTCTCGCCGCGACGCTTCTTGTCCTTCTGATCGGCTGCGTCAATATCGCCGGTATGCTGCTGGCGAAAGGCGCGGCGCGAAGTTCGGAGATTGGGACGCGCATGGCATTGGGAGCGAATCGTTCGGCAATCATTCGGCAGCTGTTGACCGAATCCCTCGTTTTGGCGCTGGCCGGCGGGGCTGTTGGGATTCTGCTGGGTTACCTCGGTCTGGACATCATGAAGTCGATGCTTCCGAACGCGTTTTCAAATCTCAAGTCTGCGAGCCTGAATTCCCGGGTCATGCTTGTGATGAGCGCGGTGGCTCTCTCCACTAGCGTTCTGTTTGGCCTGTTCCCCGCTTTGCAGTCCGGACGCGTGGACATTCGTACGGCACAAACCGGACGAGGAATCGCCGGAAACGCAAAGTCATGGCCGCGAGGCGCTCTCTCCACAGCGCAGATCGCAGCCGCCGTGGCAATGCTGATTGGCGCGGGGCTGGTGATCCGAAGTTTCGATTATCTGTGGACTCTCGATCCCGGCTTCGATCCCACGAACGTCACAACTGCCAGCTTTGCTCTGCGGGATGCGCGCTATTCCACCGGCGTCGCAGTCAACAATTACTATCGGGATACGCTGACGAAACTTCGGGCAATCCCCGGAGTGCAGGCCGCTGCCGCGACGTTGAGTCTGCCTTATCAACGCGGCTTAAACGATCTGATTCGGCGGCCGGGAGACAGCGCCGACGACATCCGGCTGACCAACGTCATTTACGCGACTCCGCAACTGTTTGAAGTTTTTCGCATGCCTTTGCTCCGCGGACGCGGGATCGTCGATGCGGATAGTTCGAATTCATTGCCCGTTGTGGTAGTCAACGACGCATTCGTCAAAATGCACGTGAAGAACGAAGAGCCCGTCGGCGCCGTCGTCCTTTTCGGAAAGGAGGAGCGCCAAATCGTCGGTGTCGTTGGGGATACTCTGCAGCAGGCGGGTTGGGGCAACTTCGGACCGGTGGGAAGAGTTCCGACCGCCTACGTGCCGGTGATGCAGTTCACCGACAGCGGCTTTCAATTGGTCCACACCTGGTTCTCACCGAGTTGGGTGATACGCACGGCAGGCGCTCAAGCTGGATTGCAGCGGCAGATCGAGGAAGCCGTTCGATCGGTGGATCCTTTCTTGCCGATCGCTTCTTTCAAAACGATCGACGGAATCAAGTTGCAGACTTTCGGATTCGAACGATTCATGTCGACACTGCTCGGCATCGCCGCCGGGTTGGCTTTGCTATTGGCAGCAATCGGAACCTACGCGATGATCTCGAATTCCGTCGCCGAGAGGACTCGCGAAATTGGAATTCGTCTCGCGCTTGGCGCGACCGTCGGCCAAACCGTTCGAAACAGCGCCAGACCCGGTTTGATTTGCGCCGGCGCTGGAATGTTTATCGGAGTAGTGCTTGCCCGGATGGGAACACGTTTCGTGCAGGGGATGTTGTATGGGATTGCCCCTGCGGACGGTTCCACGTATGCCGGTGTCGTTATAGGCGTCGTGATCATTGCCGGCATGGCAAGCGTCATACCGGCTTTGAGAATCACGAAAGTCGACCCTGCGCAAACGCTTCGGCAGGAATAAAGATCACTTCACACCGACGGGTGTTTTATCGCGGTTCGACGCAGCGGGTTTCGCCGCTTCGAAAACCGGGTGGCACCAACTTCGATACTTCGGATTGCGGCCCCGCACGACATTAAAATAAACGTCGCGTAAACGGACGGTCGCTTCGCCCATGGTTCCAGTGCCGATGTCTCGAAAATCCGCACGAGTGATCGCGCTGATCTGGACGCCGGTTCCGCAGAAGAAAGCTTCGTCGGCAAGATACAACTCGGTTCGATCGATCGGCCGCTCCTGCACTTCCATTTTCAGTTCGTCGCGAATCAACTGAATCACGGTCCGGCGTGTGATGCCTTCGAGGACGTTGTCTGTGACCGGAGGCGTGGCGAAGACGCCATTCCGAAGCAGGAAGAAGTTAGCAGCGGACCCTTCCGAAATATGACCGTCGTGATTGAGCACGATGACTTCATCGAAGCCGGCACGCTGTGCGTCCGTCTTTGCAAATGCCGAATTGACGTAGGCTCCCGCAATCTTGCCGCGCGCCGGAATCACGTTATCGTCGACACGGCGCCATGACGATACCGTTACGTGCATGCTCTCTTCATTCGAGTTGTAATGTCCGAAAGGAATCGCAATGATCGAAACTTCGGCATGCAGGTTATGAATCCTTACGCCGATCGTTTCATCGGCGTAAAACGCGAGCGGACGAATGTAACAGTCCTCGTGATGATCCTCCGCGCGAAGCAACTCCACAAGCGACCGGGTGAAATCATCGGGTGTGTACGGCACAACCATGTTCAGAAGGCGCGCGGACTGCAGAAAGCGCTTGAAGTGATCCAGGGGCCGGAAAACGAAAAGCTGCTTCTCACCATCGTTCCAATAACCGCGTAACCCACCAAAAACCGCCGTTCCATAATTCAGAGCGTGCGTCATCACGCCCACTTTCGCTTCTGAATAAGGAACAACGCGACCCTTAAAAAAGGCGTATTTAGGTTCCATAGACCGTTTAGTTTAGCACGCGGCTGACTCCCGCTGAAACCGCGTCGACCTCTTCTACACGGTGTGCGCGGGTTCGGCGGCGCGGACACTCTCCAGATGGAATGACAGAAGGCTGACACCGGCGACAATGGTCGCGGAAAAAAGAAAAGGAGCACCGTGACCGACTCGCTGAAACAACGTCGTTGAGAACAGAGGAGCAATAACGCGCGCAATGCCGGCAAATGTCTGCGCGGTACCCATCGTCACTCCGAGTTCGGCTTTGTCCGACGCGCGCGACATGAGCGCGGTGGTTGCTGGAAACAGCAATGCTAACCCGACAGGCACGAGAGGAATGACGATCGCCAGACTCCACAGGTTGCGCGCCAGCGAATAACCGATGAGACCAACCACCAGGCTCGCGGTTCCGGCGCGCATCGACCAGAGTTCACCGATTCGGTCGACGATAGGCCCGATCATTGCAGACCGCATCGATACCGAGAAAACTCCAACGTACAAGAACACGTATCCGATCGTTCGCTCCGTAACGCCGAACTCGGATCCCAGATACAACGCAAGTACGGACGTCATCGCGGCGTTCGCCAGCATCGCCGCGGAATAAATCAGAGTCAGTCGTTGAACGACTCCCTTCGGATGACGAATCACCATCCACGCGGCGTGCCACACCGGACGCTTCACGACTGCGTGCGCGGATTTTTTGGATTCGGGTAGCCAGCTCCACGCGAATATCACATTCAAGACGCATAACGAAGCCGCCAGAATACCTGGCGCCATCTGTCCCCATCGCGAAGCAAACGATCCGATGACCGGTCCGATCATCGTTCCGAGGTTCGTGCCTGCTGAAAGCCAGCCGAGCGACCGAGCCCGATCTTCGGCCGGGACGGTGTCTGCGATGTAAGCCTGAGTGACTCCGGTGGTGCCGCCGCCGGCTCCCTGTACGAATCGCGACAGAAACAGTAGCCAGACCGAATTCGCGAAACCGAACACGACGAAGGCGATCGCGGATGCGCTCAGGCCGACCAACAAAGCGGGACGTCTTCCGTAACGATCGGAAACTCTTCCCCAGATCGGCGCGGATATGAGTTGCGCTCCCGAAAAGGCAGCGATGATGATCCCGATCGTCTGAGGTTGGGCATGCAGTTTCAGCGCGTAGAACGGCATCAGCGGGAAGATCATCGCGAAACCGATCATGTCCACGAACGCCACGGCAATGAGAACACTCAAGCTTCGCAACTGGTCACGCGCCGCTCCCGGCTTGGGTTTCGGCTGGATCGGTTTCGCCACATCATCGAGTATACTCAAGCGCCGATATGCCTTTAAACGATGAACACATTCAACGCGGGTTGCGTCATCTTCGACGCGCGGATCCCGTGATGCGCGGCCTCATCCAACGGGCAGGTCCGTATAGGTTGAAACTGCGGCGTGATCGGTTTCATGCCCTCGTGTCTTCGATCATCTCGCAGCAGATTTCCGGAAGCGCGTCGCGATCGATCCGTCAACGCCTTCATGATTATTTCGCTCCCGACAAACTTTCACCGGAAGGTCTCGCCGGGTTGACTCCGGAGAAACTGCGTACACTGGGACTTTCCTCGCAGAAGGCGGCTTATTTATTGGATCTGGCAGCGCGCGTATCGTCCGGCGACTTGCGCCTCGAGAAGTTGGGGCGGTTATCCGATGAAGCAGTGATCGAAGAATTGATCCGGGTGAAAGGCATCGGCGTCTGGACGGCTCAGATGTTCTTGATGTTTTCTTTGGGAAGGCTCGACGTATTTCCTCACGACGATCTCGGCGTCCGCACCGCGATTCGCAACCTGTATAAATTAGATGAGCTGCCGGATAAGGATACCAGCCATCAAATCGCCGCGCCGTGGCGGCCGTATGCAAGTATCGCGAGCTGGTATTGCTGGAGAAGTCTCGAACTGTAGGGCTTGCCGGCGAAGATTCGGGGACGCACACCGCATTTCAGGTGTGCGTCCCCGAATCTCCCCGATGGGACGTCTAGATCTTCACAGAGCTGGCGAGCGTGAAGCTGAGTTTGGTCTCCGGCGGGTATTTGATTTCCTTCCCCTTCGTCGCGAGCACTGTACCGGTTCCCGCGCCGGCTCCAACCGCTGCGCCTACCGCAGCGCCTTTCCCGCCGCCGGCGATACCACCGATCAACGCTCCGACGCCGGCCCCACCGCCGATGATTCCGGCGTCACGCTTTTTCGTGTTTTCGGCCACAGCGACGAATGGACGTGTCGAGATGGCGACGTCCTTACCCTTCCATGCAATGCTGGTCAAGACGAGCCGGATGCTGGCTCGGCCCTTCACACGGCCGGACTCGTTAACGTCCGTCACGCGGCCTCGAACCTTCGTTCCCTTTTCGAAAACGGTTCTGCCGTCGATCACCACCGGATCGACCAGGCTGGCGAGAAACTCATCGCCGGGAGAGCTCTTGCTTGTGCTCACGCCGTCGATCAACGCCACACGCAGTCTCGTGCCGTCCGGAACCGTTGTCTTCGATTCAACGGCGGCCTTGAGCGCGGCCGGCGCGGGCGGTTTGTCAAAATCTGCATTGGCATCAGCCCGGTTCTGACTGCATGCCGCAAGCAGCGACGTCAGTCCAAGAGCCATTGTCCATTGAAGTACGCGTTTCACACTTACCTCCTTAAATCGAGCTCTGCGTCAATTCTTCTTGACGCCTATGAGCAACTGCAGCTGGGCGCCACTGGACACTTCAAAAGTCCTGCTTTCGGATGTCATGACAGTGTCGTTATTCATATGAGAAAAAATCTCCAGCGATTCCTTGGAGCCACCCGCGGTCACCACTTCTCCATTACCGGTCACAAAGAGTTGGTCTCCCGAGACGCCGAAATTGCTTTCGAGCGACTTCGCCGTCTTCGCATCCGCCGGAACAACTGTAGGCATTCGCATGAGTGCCTTGTTCAACTGTAAATCCGCCTTCGTCCTCGCAGTCAGCGCACTGCCCGCGCTTTCGAGTACCGGCCGGTCACCTGCAATGCCGGTCGGTGTGCCGCGGCTCGCCTGTAAAACCGATTGAACGGCGATGAGCAACTCATGCGAGCCGGCAACAAAAGCAGGCGTGAACCATTCGATTTCCAACATCGAGAGGGCCGCGCCCGAAGCTTCGGTCTTTCCGTCGAGCCAGCTGACCTTTCGAACCACACCGTTGATCGTTGTTCCCTTTTGAAGGACTACCTGTCCGTTCGATTTCACGTCATCTTTCAGCCTGAGTACGACCTGATCTCCTGCTTTGCTTTCGGACGGACTGAGCAATCCCTGCGTCATCTCCGCGCCAACGGCCGTTGCTGTCGTTCCACTCATCTTCTCTAAAACCGGCGGTTTCTTTCGTGAATGCGACCGCTTCTGCGAGAACAACGGCGTCGCCGCCAACGCGATGAACGCGAAGGCAACGAAGGCCTGCCTCATGGATATGCCTCCTTGGGCTCATACAGGGAGGAAGCAATAAACCTGCCATGTTCCAAACGACGGCCGGAAGCGTGGGAAATGCTCGCATTCCACTGATTTGTAACTGATTTGAGAGTTACATCTCGTGGACGTGCTCCATCTAATTGGTGGATCGACAGGTGGTAAACTCCGCCCATGAAAAATTTCCGCGAATTGCCGACTCCCTCTTTAGTGCTCGATCTCGGGGCGTTCGAGAAGAACGTCGCACGAATGAGCCGGTTTGTCGCCGAACGCAATATCGCTCTGAGACCTCACGCCAAGACTCACAAGTGCGTCGAGATTGCTCGACGCCAGTTGAGTCGCGGTGCGATCGGGATTTGTGTCGCGACGATTGCCGAGGCTGAGGTGATGGCGCGATCGGGCATTCGAGGATTGCTGGTGACGGCCGAGATGGTCGGCGAGCCGAAGATTGAGCGATTGCTTGGCGTGCTGCGGGAGGCTCCCGACACGATGGTCGTTGTCGATGATCCGGACAACGCAGCCGATTTGCAACGCTCTGCCGAACGCGCCGGTATGACGATTCATGTCCTGATCGATCTCGATGTCGGACAAAACCGAACGGGCGTGAAGCCGGGTTCCGCCGCAAGATCGCTCGCAACGGCAATCGGCCGCAGCCGTAATCTCGAACTCGACGGGATCTGCGCATACGCCGGGCATCTCGCTCACGTCGCGGACTTCAACTCGCGATCGCAGAAGTGTCGCGATGCGTGGCGCGTGGCTCTCGAAACGCGCGATGTCCTCCGAAAGGACGGCCACGAAATCCGCATCATGACGGGCGCCAGCACCGGTTCGTACAACATCGATTCCGATATCGAAGGTCTGACGGAACTGCAGGCGGGATCTTACGTCTTCATGGACGTCGAGTATCTCGGTGTTCACCAGGACTTCACGCCTGCTTTGTTCGTTCTATCGACGGTGATCCATCGATCGGAACAAAAGGCGATCGTCGATGCCGGACTGAAGGCGTTCGCAACCGATCGCGCATTTGGCCCGCAGTGTTTCGACGTTACCGGCGTACGCTACGAGTTTGCCGGCGACGAGCATGGACGGCTGCTGCTCGAATCACCGTCAACAGGTATCCGGCTCGGCGACAAACTTCGCTTCATTCCTCCGCACTGCGATCCTAACGTGAATCTCTATGACTGGATTTATTGCTTGCGTGGCGAGGAAGTCGTCGACGAGTGGTCGATCATGAATCGATCGGGTGGATACTTCTAAAGTACGGTGTCCGTTGCAACGAGCGATTCAATCGCGTTATAAGGTGCGGTGTTCAGAAGAAAACCCGAAGGTTAACTCATGAGGAAGGCAGTGTTCCTGACAATCGCCTTATCCCTGATCATTGCGGCCGCAGTTGGGTACGCCGAACAGTCCGGATCCACTGCGGTGCCTCCGCCGTGGGCTTACGGTTTCGCGACGCCGCCCGGCGCGCCTGCGGCCAATCCGGCGCCGCCTGCGGGGGGTGCTCCGGCAGCTGCCCAACCTCCGGCAGACTCACCGCAGAAAGTTGCAGGCAGCAAATTCACCTTTACGCTGGCACAGATTCGTGACGGATTCGGCCCAGCGGACTGGTTCCCCGAAGATCATCCAACGATGCCGGAAATCGTCGCTCACGGCAATCGCGAGAAACAGGTGACGGCGTGCAGTCTTTGCCATTATCCCAACGGTAAAGGCCGTCCGGAGAACGCAGCGGTTTCCGGACTGCCCTATGCGTACTTCGTTCAACAGATGACCGACTTCAAGAACGATAACCGGAAAACAGCGGATGCGCGAAAGGCGAATACCGGTCGAATGGCGGCATTTGCAAAGGCTATGACCGATGACGAGATCAAAGCGACCGCCACATATTTCTCATCGATGAAGTGGACTCCCTGGATCCGGGTCGTCGAAACCGACACTGTTCCGAAAACTCGCATTGCCGCGGGAATGTTCATCGCACTCGAAGGCGCTCAGGCCGCCAGGGAACCGATCGGTCAACGCATTGTTGAAGTCCCGGAGAAGGGGGACGACACGGACTTGCTCCGCAACCCGCGATCCGGCTTCATCGCGTATGTTCCGCCGGGAAGCATTAAAAAAGGTGAGGCGCTCGTCAACACAGGCGGCGGTAAGACCACGCAGTGCGCGGTTTGTCACGGAGCCGACCTTGAAGGTCTTGGACCGGTTCCCGGAATCGCGGGGCGCTCGCCGAGTTACATGGTCCGCCAGCTTTTCGATATGCAGCAGGGAACGCGTAAAGGCCTGTGGTCGGATCTGATGAAAGGCGTCGTCGCAAAACTGTCGGTTGACGACCTGCTGAACATCGCCGCATACACCGCCTCGAAGGGGCCCACCGCAGATTCGCGTCGCGCGCAATGAAGGAATGGTGTGGTGGGAAAATCAACGTCTGGATTTTCCCGCCACGGTTCTCTCAAGAACCGCGACGCAACAACGACAGCGCCTCGCCCGGCGCATCACCTTTAGTGATCGCCCAGTCGACCATCGAGAGAACGGAGCGGTTCAACAACGTTTCATCCGGCGTGACAAACGCAAACCCGTACATCTCCTGAGCCCGACTTGAAGCCGCCGATTCCAATTGCGGCGGCCAAATCTGATCACTTCGATCGATGAGCACCCAGTGCGGCCTTCCGGTTTTCCCGCGAAGCTCCAGAATCCGCGGCAACAGCATTTCGAAAAACCGGGGTCTCTCGTGTATATCCAGACCGGTAATATTGACCGTGGCGCTCTGATTGACCTTGCCGATCACGTCGAGCACCTCGGTAACGCTTGGCGGCCGCTGACGATCGCCGAGCAGGATCGCGTGTTCGAACGTGGAATAACCACCTTCCGAATCGATAATCAAAAACTGGTATTTCTGTCCGGCCAGACTTTCAAGCAGCGCCGTCGCAACCGTCGACTTGCCGCCTGGCGAATCGATGATCAAGATATTCGTCCCATACGGTTTGATACTGACCTCGCGGCCGTTGGCGTCGTGTCCGAGGACGACTTTGGTGCGCAAACGATCTTCGATCATTTTCAGATCCGACGACAACATCGCCTCGATCAATTCCTGAACGCCTGATCCGTGATCACCCTTCGTCACGAAATCTGCGCGCTGCCGGATCATCTCCAGCCCGTTGGCAACGGCTACGGAGCACTCGCACAGCGCCAAAAAGGCATGGTCGTTCTCTGCGTCGCCTACACCGACGACGTTGTGCGGCGACAAACACAGCTCTTCAAGGGCGTGGGTCAATCCGAATGCTTTGTTGATGCCGGACGGCAGAATCATGACGGCGCCTTTGTTGAAGATGACCTGGAGCTCGAGCTGCATTTCATGGATCACCTCCAATGCCAATTTTTGGTATGGCTCCCACGTGGCCACGATGACCCGGCCTACCGACACGCGTTCCGCACCCCTTGCGATCAGCTTCTCCGCAAACTCCCGGGGAGGCGGTTCGGCGAGTGGCTTCTCCTCGCGCGTGGACGGGCGATACAGCAAGGCGCCGTTCTCGGCAACGATCCGGTCGAAGATCTCGGGCCTCGGAAACACGCGAAAAAGATCGCCGAGTTCCCTGCCGGTAACCAACAGCAATTTGCGGCCGGATGCGCGGACACTCTCAAGCGCATCCATTGTTGTTCGGTCGACAGAGCCATGGTGCGCCAGCGTTCCATCGTAGTCACAAGCCAGGGCGTGATATCGCATTGACGTACCTGCTGCGAACGGACTGCGGCCACTCGCGATCACTTGGGAAGATGGATTCCCGCCAGCATGCAGCGAGCGCTCCCCCCTTCGGTTGCTTCGATAATCGGAATCGGCGATTCGACAATCGTTCCGTACTTCTGCATCACGCTCCGCTGCCGGGGTGTGAACGCGAGAAACGCTGCGTTCGACATCGCAACCACGGTGCCGCCGGCTCTGCTGCGCAACTGCAGAATGTTTCCCGCAAAACGGTCGAGTTGAGGGAAGTCAATCAGCAACACTTCGCGTCCGCTTGCCTGAAGCCTCTG
>JACXTT010004917.1_pt1 | contig 19633 bp, 18 predicted proteins | sample 9270951 | NCBI WGS metagenome assembly JACXTT01 (sample SAMN15532306, study PRJNA645909) | rock metagenome | isolation source: weathered quartz diorite | place: Puerto Rico | collected 2017-06-21 | reverse complement strand
ACTATCCATGCGGCCTCAAGCCCACACCGGAACAGGTCGAGTCGCTACGACTCCGGCGCCATGAGACTCTGCCGGAGTGGAACTACACCATCCAACCTCAACTGTGAACTTGTTTTTGCGTGGGGCCTAAGGCCGGTTAGCGGGTGGTGCCCTCGCGAGCCAGGCGCACTCTGGCGCCCTCCAGCTTCTTGGTCACCTTCGCGACTTCGACTTCGTCGACGTCGGCCTTGGCGCTGGACTCCCACTCGCGCAGGGAGAGTTGCCACTGGCCGATGGCTTCTTTCAGCTTGCCCTGCTTGAGATAAACGTCGCCGAGGTGGTCGTGCACGGTGGGGTCGCCCTGAATGCGTTCCAGCGACCGGCGCAGATAATTCTCGGCTTCGTCCAGCTTGTTCAACCGGTAGTACACCCATCCCAGGCTGTCCAGATACGCCCCGTTGAACGGGTCGAGCTCGATCGCCTTGTGGAGCAGATCGCGGGCCTCGTCCAGGCGGGAATTGCGGTCGGCCAGCATGTAGCCGAGGTAATTCATCGCGCTGGAGCTCTGCGGGTTGACCGCCAGCACCTTCCGGAACTCCGTCTCGGCCTGGTCGAACTTTTTCATCTTCTCGTACATCGCCCCGCGCATGAAATAGATGGTTTCTTTGTCGGCTTTGGACTCGGAGAGCTTCTCGGCTTCCCCGATCGCCTTTTCCATCTCGGGGTAATCCTTGCCCTTTTCGTAGACCTGGGCGAGAGTCAGATAGAGTTCGCGGTCTTTGCTGCCGGAGGGTAGCGATTTCAACTCGACGGCGGCTTCGGGGACGCGCCCGACATCGGCCAGCAGCAGTGCGTAGATCACCTTCACCGGGCGCTCATTGGGATATTTTTCCCGGGCGCTCTTGGCTTCTGCCAGCGCGTTCTTGAAATCCTTGGCCTGGCGGTAGGTGTCGACGATCTGGACCGCGGCGCGCGAGGCGCTGTCCGGCGCCAGCTCGGCCGCCTGGCGGAAAGACTCCACCGCCTGGGGCGTCTGATGATTGGCGCGATAGAGGCCGCCCAGCCTCTCCAGCAGCATCGCCCGGGTGCCCTTGGCTGCGTTATTGTCGCCGCCGCGGGTCTCGTCGACGATGGCCTTCAGCGTGGTAATCGCTTCGTCGGTTTTGCCCTCCGCTTCCAGAAGATTCACCTCGTCGTAGCGGGCTTCGATGCTGTTTTTGTCCAGCTCACGCGCTTTGGCCAGCGCGGCGCGGGCCTTGAGGAAATCGCGCTTGGAGCGGTAGATCTCGGCCAGCCGGAGTTGAATCTGCGCGTCCTTCGGCTCGGCTTCGGCCAGTTCGAGATACAGCTTTAGCGAGGCGTCTACCTGGTCGGAATAAAGCAGATTCTGGGCCAGGGCGCGCTTGACCTGGGTGTTGTCCGGATTCTGTTCCAGGGCGCGCTTGAAGACTTCGGTCGCGCTGGCGTAGTCCCGCATCTGTTCGTACGCTGCGCCAAGCTGGGTCAGCGAACGCAGATTCGGCGAGATTTCCGCCACGCGGCGTAGCATCTCCACCATGTTCTTGTTGTCGCCGAGATCCGAATAGATCATGGCCAGGCCGGTGAGCGCGTCCTCGTTCCGCGCGTCCAGCTCGACGGCCTTTTCAAACGCCTTACGCGCGTCGACGGAATTCTGCGAGACACGATAAAGGCGGCCCAGGGTCACCCAGCTTTCGGCGTCGCTCGGATCCTTGGCGGTGATCAGGCGGTATTGCTCAGTGGCCTTCTTGAGCATTTCCTCGTTGATCTTCTGGCGGTCGGTGTCCCCGATCAGGCGCGTGTAGATCCGCCCCAGGATGCGGCGGGCCTGCAAGCTGTCGGGATTCTGCTTCAGGACTTCTTCCGTCTCGGTGACGGCGGTCCGCACTTGCCCCGCCTGCAGGTACAGCTCGGTCAGCTCTTCCAGCAGGAAGCCGGCGTTGGGATCCGCCTTCATCGCCAGCTTGTAATGCTCGATGGCCTTTTGGACGTAGTCGCCCCGGTTGCCGTAAGCTCCAGCAAGCTCCGAATAACGGTTGCCCATCGTGAAATTAAAATACGCGGCCGACCTGTCTCCGGCCGTGTTCTTGGCCGTTGAGGGAGACTGGCCAAAGCCGGACGGTACACACAGACACAAGGTCAGGGCCGCCGCTCGAAGCTTTCCAGAGTTCGTCATTCGTTCGCCGCGCACCTGATGAGCAGAGAGGCGCAGACCTCCTTTTAGTAGTATAACCCTCGACGTGCGGCGCGGTTGCGCAGTTACATCCGGCGACCGCCTCGCTAGACTGAGACGAATGCCGGAAACGCCGCCAAACTCGCTGGTCGCCATCGTTGGGCCCACCGGGAGTGGCAAGAGCGGCCTGGCGATGGCGCTCGCTGCCGAGTTCTCCGGCGAAGTGGTGAGTTGCGACTCCCTGCAAATCTACCGCGGCTTCGATATCGGAACGGCCAAGCTGGCGCCCGGGGAGCGGCGGGGGATTCCGCATCATCTGATGGACATTCTGGACCCGGATGAGATTTTCACTGCGGGCGAATTCGCCCGGCGCGCGCGGGCCGCCCTGGATGACATTTCCAGCCGCGCGAAACTTCCGGTGATTTGCGGCGGGACCGGCTTCTATCTGCGGGCCCTTCTCGACGGGTTGTTCGCCGGGCCGCAACGCGACGGCGCGCTGCGGGCGCGGCTCGAAGCCCGGCGCCGACGCCGTCCCGAATCGCTGCACCGGATTCTACGCCGGCTGGATCCGGCGGCGGCTCGCTCGATCCATTGGAACGATACGCCGAAACTGATCCGTGCCATCGAGGTCTGCCTTCTCACGCGCCGCCCGCTGACCGAGTTGTACGGCACGGGTCGAAACGCGCTTTCCGGATACTCGCCGCTGCAGCTGGGACTCGCTCCGCCCCGCCAGGCGCTCTATCAACGCCTCGACGAGCGCTGCCGGCTGATGTTCGCCGGCGGTCTGGTGGAAGAAGTCCGAGGAATTCTGGCGCTGGGCTACCCGTCCAGCGCCAAGCCGTTCGAGTCCGTGGGCTACAAGCAGGTAGTGCGGATGCTGAACGGGGAGTTGAGCGGCGAAGAGGCGCTGCTGCTGGCGCAGCGCAGCACGCGGCGTTACGCCAAGCGCCAGGTTACCTGGTTCCGCGCCGACGCCCGCATCGAGTGGCTGACGGGATTCGGAGACGAAGAAGACGTGCGCCGCCGGGCCATCGAACGGGTGCGGGAATTCCTGCCCTCCGCCGCCCGCTACATTGAGTGACGAGTAAACACTTGCACGGTGGCCGGAGCCAAAACCGCTGCTAATCATTCGCGGCACCTGCCGATGTGGGTAGGCACGATTTGAACTCCGGCGGCGGTGTGGAGTCGAAGAACGACGGCGTCGTGCCGTCGATGTGATCGTGCTTCCCGCCCGGAATTGATTCCGGATTGAGCCGGTAGCGGAACATTCGACGCGTTCCTCAGTGGGCGAAAACAGCGGAAGGCCTACCGGCCGGACGCGCCAGCACTCCGTCGAGCCGGATGGCGGGAAAAATGCTAAAGAAAGAGGCCGCACAATCCGGCCTCTTTTTGTTTTAAGGAGTTGCGCGAAGACGTCACTTTCTTCGGAACACTTTGCCGGTTTGTTCGTAGTAATGGGTGTAGTCGACAACGACAACTCAGTGCTGTAAAGGAGCATCAAACACCCATGAAGAAGCTGTTTTTGGTCCTGATCGCAGTTGCAGTTTCCGGCCTCGCCAGCGCGAAGACTTACAACGTGACGCTTTATCAGCCGACGATCGTCGGCGACTCCGAGCTGAAACCCGGCGATTACAAGGTGGATGTTGAGAATGACAAGGCCGTCATCCGCGCCGGCAAGCAGAGAGTGGAGGCGAGCGTAACCGTGGAGTCGGCCGGCGAGAAGTATCCATCGACCTCGGTGCGCTACAGAAACGGCGACGGCAAGTATCGCCTGCAGGAAATCCGTGTCGGCGGCACCTCCACCAAGCTGACCTTCAATTAACCCCCCCTGCTTCCCTTCTCCTAAGCCCGGCGTAGCGGTGATCGCTACGCCGGTTACCTCAAGACGTGAGTTCCCCTCTCGTCCGGCCTGTTACACTTGAGAAGAATGCGGCTGGCTTTTTTGCTGGCGGCGGCCGTTCTTACCTCCATTGAAGCAAAGGCCGCCGACACAGTCCTGGTTCTTCCCTTTCTTCATTCCGCTAAGGCGCCTAACATCGATTGGATCGGCGAAAGCCTCGCCGAGACCATCCGGGAATCGCTCGCCGGCCAGGGGATTCTTGCCCTGGGGCGCGAGGAGAGGGAAGAAGCCTTGCGTCGCCTGGGGGTGCGCCCGCACGCTCCGCTCTCTCGCGCAACCATGGTGAAGCTGGGAGAGGCTGTGGACGCCTCGCATGTTGTGTACGGCCAATACGAAGTGACCACTCCGGCCGACGGCGGCAAGCCCACGCTTCGGATCGCCGGACGCGTTGCCGATATCAAACGGATTCAGCAATCTCCCGAGATGTCGGAGCTCGCCGCGCTCGACGACCTGGCTGCCGTACAGTCTCATCTGGCCTGGCAGATCCTCCTGGTTCTTGCTCCCAAAACGGCGGCGTCCGAAGAAGATTTCCGGAAGGCGCGTCCGGCGGTGCGCGTGGACGCGGTCGAGAATTATATCCGCGGGCTGCTAGCCGCCACGGCGGAACAGAAAATCAAGCTCTTCCTGCAGGCCGCCCGCCTGGAGCCGGCGTATTCCGACCCGGCCGTTCAATTGGGCAAACTGTACGTGGAGCGGAAGGAATACCGCTTCGCCCTGATCTGGCTCGAAAAGGTTGCGCCCACTCACTCGCATTTCTACGAGGCGCAGTTCCTGCTCGGCCTCTGCCGCTATCTGACCGGGGACTTCGAAAGCGCGGAGACCGCCTTCCGCCGCGTTAGTGAAGCGGTGCCTCTGAACGAAGTGATGAATAATCTTGCCGCTTCGCAATCGCGCCGCAAGCTGCCCGAAGCGGTGGACAATTTCCGCAAGGCGATCGAAGGCGACGACTCCGATCCGGACTACCGCTTCAACCTGGGTTATGCGTTGTGGAAACGCGGCCAGTTCGAGCCGGCCGCCGACAGCTTCCGCGCGGCGCTGGAGCGGAATCCGGAAGACACCGACGCCACCCTGATGCTGGGCAAATGCCTGGCGCGGACCGGCCCGCGGCCCGGCGATCCCAAGAGCGACGGGCTGGAGCGCCTCAAGTGGGATTACGAGGAGACCGCATACCGTCAGTTGAAGGCCGAACTGGAAACCAAGCGCTGATTTCACCCGAGCCTCTCCTGGTACACGACGCCCTTGATACACTCGCCCTTGATACACTCGCCCTTGATTACACTAAAGCATTCCATGCTGAAGTTGGTGTTGGCGGGTTTGCTAGCCTGGGGTCTGCTCGCCGAAGACAGTGCAGAGCCAAAGCCGGCGCCTTCCGCGGCTCCCACGCCGGCCTCCCCGCCGCCCGCCGCGCCCCGTCCCACCGCCGCTTCCCCCAACGGGGCCGGCCTCGCCTCCGCCGCCGCCCGGCGGAACGAGAACGTGCAGGTCAACCGCATCGACAACGACAGCCTCAAAGAAGCAACCGTGCGGCTGGGCGACAATGTGACCATCGTTTCGCAGCCCGGCGCGGAGGCGAACTGGTATGCCGCCGAGCACGGACGCCCGGCATCGGAAGCCATCGCGCTGCGTCCATCAGCGCTCACGGGCTGGCACGCAGAGCTGTTTGAGGCGCACCAGAACAGCGTTTTCAACGCACGGACGTTTTTCCAGGTGGGCGGCGTACTCCCGTCGCGGCAGAACAACTACGGCGCGCGTTTCAACGGCGATGTGCCCCTGATCGGAAACCTGACCGGAAGCTTTTCGCAACGCCGCATCCGCGGCATGGTCAATGGCAACGTGCTGGCGCCGCTCGAATCGGAACGGACGCCGCTGGCCACCGACCCTGCGCTGCGGGACCTGGTGGGCCGGCTGTTGAACCTGTATCCCAAAGCCTTGCCGAACCGTCCGGACTTCGACCAGCGGGCGCTCAACACCAACGCCCCGCAACGCATCGATGAAACCGACGGCAGCTTGCGCCTGGATCGCGCCGCCGCGCGTGGCAAGCTGGTGCTGTCGCACGCCATCGGGCGGCAGCGGATCAGCGCTTTCCAACTGGTGGCGGGACAGAATCCCGACACCGAAGTGCACACCCATCGCTCGCGAGCTGCCTGGGTGAAGCCGCTCTCGGCCGGCAGCGAATTCTCCCTCGGCGCCGGATTCACTCGCACGCGCAGCGACTTGCGGCCCGAGCCCAACGCCGCGCCCTTCCGCGTCCGCATGGGATATCAGATCGAGGAACTCGGCCCGGACGCGCAGTTTCCCATCGATCGCGCCTACAATGTATACCGCGCCGGCGCACTGCTCACCCGGCGTAGCGGCGTCCACACGCTGACCTTTGGCGGCGACTTGTACCGCTTTCAGCTCAACGGCATCGAAACCAACAATTCACGCGGCTATTTCAATTTCACGAACAACTTCGGACGGCAGGCGATCGATAACCTGCGTTACGGGGCGCCGTCATATTTTGAAGCCACGCTGGGCGAGATGGCGCGCGGCTTCCGGAACGTGCAAGCGAATTTTTTCGCCGCCGACCAGTGGCGCATGACCCCGCGGCTGCAGATCTACTACGGATTGCGCTACAGCCTGGAGACCGCCCCGGTGGAAGTAAACGGGCTGAGCCGCATTCCCTACGGATGCGACTGCAACAACTTCAGCCCGCGGTTTTCCATCGCCTGGCGCGTAGCCGGCGACTTCACCATGCGGGCCGGCTACACCGTTTCCTTCGGACAGATTCTTCCCGTGACCTATCAGCAAGCCCGGTACAATCTGCCGCAGGTGCGCTATGTCCAAGTGCAGAATCCGGACTTTCTGAACCCCCTGAAGGGGATTAATCTTTCCGACCCAAACGGACGGACCACGCCCACGCTGCTGTCGCCGGACATAGTGGCCCCGTATTCTCACCAGTACAACTGGAGCCTGGAGAAGCGCATCGCCGGTCAGTATCTGTGGCGCGTGGGCTACGTCGGCAGCCGGACTTTCAAGCTCCTGAACTCTTATGTCACCAACCGGGCGGAAGTGGTCCCCGGCATTCCGCTGACCGTCGACACCGTCGACCAGCGGCGCGCTGATCCCCGTTATTACGAGGTGAATCACATCGTCAACGGCGGCATCGCGTACATGGACGCGGCGCAGATGTCGTTTGATGCGCCAATGCGCCGCGGTTTAGGATGGAGCGCCGGCTACACCTTCGGCAAGGCGATCGATGAAGGCTCGGATTACCTCGGTACGGCGGCGAACCGCGATCTGGCACGCTCGCGAAGCCAATCGCAATTCGATTCTTTCAGGGACAAGAAAGGCCTGAGCAACTTCGACTCCACACACTCGCTGATGCTGGCCTGGTATTACGACCTGCCCTTCGCCAGGTCCTGGCACGGACCGGCGTCCCGGATTTTGAGCGGATGGCAGGCTTCCGGAGTCGGACTGCTGAAATCTGGCACGCCCTTGACCCTCTACGTGGGCAGCGATTCGCCCGGCTTCGGGAATGTGGACGGCGGACCCAGCGACCGCCCGAATCTTGTGGACCCGTCGATCCTGGGAAAAACCATCGGAGATCCGAACACAGCGCCGCTCATCCTCAGCCGCAACCGCTTCGCCCCAATCTGAACGCCGCCGTTTCGCGCGAGTGGAAATTCGGCGGAGGGCGCGAATACGCGGCGCGCTTTCGCGCCGAAGCTTTTAATCTCGGCAATCACCCGCAATTTGACGAGCCCCAGCGCAACCTGACTTCTCCCGCATTCGGGAAAATTACGAATACACTAAATGACGGACGTGTGCTACAGTTCTCGTTTCGGCTTCTTCTCTAGGGAGACCGCGGCTTCGTCATGATCGAATGTTTCGGCCTGTCGGATCGGGGGTGTGTCCGACCAAATAACGAGGACAACTTCGTAGTTGCGCCTGAAATCGGCCTGGCCGTATTGGCTGACGGCATGGGAGGCGCAAAAGCCGGGGAGACGGCTTCCCATCTGGCCGTCCAAACGGTGAAGGAAATCGTTGCATCTAAGCCGGTTCGCGACGGCCAGGCGCTGCTTGACTCCGTCGAGCGTGCCAACCTGGAAGTGCTGACCATGGCCCGTTCCGACCGTGCCCTGGAAGGCATGGGAACCACGCTCGTGGCCGCCCTGGATCAGGGCGAGGAATTGGTCATCGCCAGTGTAGGAGACAGCCGCGCCTACCTCTTCGATGGAGCGTCGCTCACCCCGGTCACCCAAGACCAGAGCTGGGTCAACGAGGTCGGGCGCATGATGGGGATTGATGAGGAAACCCTCAAGGTTCACCCCATGCGCCACGTTCTGACGATGGCGTTGGGCGTCAACACCCGCCTGGTAGTAAACAGTTACCGCTTCCCTTGGTCCAACGGTTCGGTGTTGCTGCTCTCGAGCGACGGCCTGCACGGAGTGGTCAATCCCGAGCACATCGAATCCATCCTGCGGCAGGAAGGCTCGCTTGAGGAACGCTGCCGCGCGCTGATCGAAGCCGCCCGCGGCGCGGGTGGTCCCGACAACATCACAGCCGTTCTGATGCGCCGGCACTCCTGAAGAGCAAGGTGATACAGGCGTTCTCGCCAGGGGCGTTCTCGCCTGTGCGAAGCCGCCTTAAATCCCGCCATCAAACCATATACATTCCGCCATTGATCTCGATGGTCTGGCCGTGAATGAACCGCCCGGCGTTCGAGCATAAAAACACAATGGCGTCGGCGACTTCCTCGTTCGTCCCGAGCGTGCCTGCCGGCGTCTGAGCCCGCATGTTGTCCAGGATCTGGCGGTTGGAAAAGACCTCGTGAAAGTGGTTATCCACGGTTCCCGGCGAGACCGCGTTGACGCGGATGCCCTTCGGTGCCAGCTCCTTGGCCAGGCCCTTGGTCATGCAGGAAACGGCGGCCTTGGCCGCGGCATAGATGGTAGCGCCCGGCCCTCCGCCGTTTCGGGCGGCAATGGAGCTGAGGTTGACCACCGCGCCCGCGCCTTTCTGAATCATCCCCGGGGTCACGGCCTGGGTGAGGAACCAGACGCTCTTCACGTTGAGCGTCATGACTTCGTCGTACAGCGCCTCGGTAAATTCCGGTAGCTTGGCCCGCCCGACAAGCGAACCGGCATTGTTGATCAGGATGTCGAACGACATTCCGGAGCCGGCCACCTGCTCCAGGAAGCGGTGCACGCCGGCCGCGTCGCCGAGCGAACCCTGCACCGCGTGAGCCTCGGCGCCGGCCTCGCGTACCGCCGCCACAGTCTGCTCGACGCCCGGGCCGTAACTGTTATACTGCAAAAGAAATTTCCCGACGCCGGCGCGGGCAAGCGCCACAGCCGCGGCCGCGCCAATGCCCCTGGAAGCTCCGGTTACGAGTGCGGCCTTGCCGCTGAATTCTGAAGTCACCGAACCAGTATATGCAATCCACCGGACTAGTCGTCCTTGTCGATGCGGGCACCGGGGTGCTCCATAAACTGACCGGCGTCATCGCCCGTCACAACGGAGACATCACCTCGGTGGTCATCATGGACAACCGCCCGCCGGTGGCCCGCATCTACTTCGAAATCGACGTTCCGGACGGCCTGGACGAACTGATGTCGGAGCTGCGCGGCCTGGATATCGTGCGCGGCGTGGAGCCGGTCAAGAGCCTCGAGCGCATCTACGGCAAGCGCATCATCATCATGGGCGGCGGCGCGCAGGTGGGGCAGGTAGCGATCGGAGCGATTTCCGAAGCCGACCGCCACAACATCCGCGGCGAGCACATCTCCGTGGACACCATTCCGCTCGTCGGCGAGCAGCCGCTGGCCGACGCCGTGCGCGCCGTGGCCCGCCTGCCGCGCGTCAAGGCGCTGGTGCTGGCTGGCGCCCTGATGGGCGGCGACATCGAGCAGGCGGTGAAAGAAGTGCGTCAGACCGGGCTGCTCGTGGTATCGCTCAACATGGCCGGCAGCGTGCCCGATGCGGCCGATCTGGTCGTGTCGGACCCCGTGCAGGCCGGGGTGATGACCGTCATGGCGGTGGCCGATACCGCGAAGTTCAACCTGGACCGCCTCAAGCGCCGCGTGTTTTGAAGCGCGGCCTTCTCTCCGCTTAGCTAGACCAGCGAACTGAGGAGCACGATGGAGGACGCCAGGGACAGAACGCTTCGAATAGCGTGAAGTCTTCCCCAGCGTTGCAGCAGATGGTGAACCGCCTTCGAGTTACGGTCGATCGCCGGATCGAGAAGTTTCTTATTGGTCGGCAAAATCACGAGCAACGTGAACGGGACAACGGCGAATATCAACAGCGCCCCGGCGAGCCATGCGGCTCCCGCGCCCATAAACCAGGCGCCGATGGCGCCGGCCGCGGCAACCAGGGCCAGACTGGCCTGCATCACGGCCGCCCTCCGGTAACTCGGGCCAAATACAGTGGCCGCCAGCGCCGTGCCGCATTCCATTCGCGCTGGATGCTCCGCAACGTTAATGTAAATCGCCGCTCCTGTAAAAAGCGTAGTTGCAAGTACCGCAATGAATTGTAGTATCGGCATGACTGCCTCCCCGCTGCGGCAGGGCATCACCGCGTGCGCGATCCAGATTAACGCAGGTCTCGCCGCGTCAGCGGCACGAGTAGGACTCCACCAGCGTCTGTCCGAAAAGTCTCCGCTAATTCCGCGCACACCCGCCCCTGGCCAGGATCGCCGGCACCGACTGGATTTCGCCATGGAAAGCGGTGCTCCAGTGCCCCGCGGACCCGGCCGGAAACAGCAGCCACACGCCATGTCCCCTGGCACGGCGCGCCGCTTCGAGCAAATCGCCGGCAAGATCCTTCGCGGACGGACTGGCCGCCTCCTTCCGATCTCCAGTCGCGCAGCACGGCCACTGCACGTTCCCGATGTAAAGGTGCTCCGGATGAAAATCGAGCGCGGTCCGATAATACTTGAACTGTTCGTACATGCCGCCGTGAACATAGAGAAGATCGCGCAACTCCAGGCTTGATTTGACGAACCAGACTGCCGGCCGGTTCTCCTCGGTTGGACGGGCGGCGCGGATGTAGACGATCCGGCTTGCCACAACCACCGCGGCACAGACTCCGAAGACAGCCATCCCCGAACCGGACTTTTGCTCTCCGCCGCGCATTGCCCGCGTCAGAAGCAGATCGGCGCCGCGGCCCAGCAGCAGCGCGATACCCGGCAAGGTGAACAATAACATCCGAGGATAATCCAGCACCGTGTAAAGCCCGAGCGTTCCGGCTGCAAGCAGGCCAGCCAGGGGCAAACCGCCCGCTAGCGCGAGCATCCGGCCACGCGGATCGCCCGCCCGCGAATCGGCAATCGCCCGCAGGCTTACATAGGCGGCCAGCCCGGTCGCGGCAATACCGGCGATGCCTGAAAAAACACCCGGAAGCGCGGCCACTAGCGTTCCAATAGTCGAGATCAATCGTTCCAGTGAGATGAGCGGATGGAGCGGGTCGATGTAACTCGACCGCAAGCTCTTCATTAACTCCGCGGTGCGGTTTGGCCGGATGAAGACGATGTACACCGCCAGTAGCACGGACCCCAGCACGCCTCCCCCGCACGCCATTCGCGGCCACTGGAAGCGGCTCGTCCCCGTAGCCATGGAAATGGAGGCGCAGAGGACTAGCGTGCCCCGCCAGAAAACAGTTGTGTACGACAGAAACAGGCCCGCCGCTCCCGCGGCCAGGAGCGCCGCGAGATCCCGCCGCGATCCGCTTTCCAGATAGCGCCCCACCAGCGCCACCAGCAGCGCCGAGACAAAAAAATCGGTCCCGTACTGTTTCGTCTGCTGGCAATACTTGATCACATAGTAGTTGCTGCAGATTAGCGCCACGCCGAGCAGGGCCGCCGGAGCGGACATCCAGCGCCGCAGCGCCAAGGCCGCCAGCGCCAGGCCCGCCAGTACGGCCGCAACCGGAATCGCCCGCAGCGCCGCCTCCGAGGAACCCAGAAGCCCGATCGTCCAACGTTCCAGCAGGAGGAACAACGGAGGACTGCTCTGTGTCCAGGCTTTCGTAAAGAACACGTCGCGCAACACCGGTTCCAGCACGGAGTTGGCCACCCACGCCTCATCAAGCCAAAGATTGTCGTTGATCCGGGCGAACCGAGCCGGCAGCGATAGAAGGAGCAGAAGTCCGGCCAGTCGAAGGTAAGTGCGGTCTGGAGGCATTCTGCCCTGAATATTTCCAACGACGCCGCAATCTTCCGCGCGGACCACTTCAACGTCGCGTCCGGTTTTTACCATGGAGCGTCCCGGTCCGGATCAGAGTACTCTCAGGCAAATAGCCGATGCAACCGCCCGCGCCAGATCGGGTATCCTGTTGGAGATTGGCGATGGCTACAAAAACCAAGAAACGCGGGCTGGCTCTGATCATCCTGGGAGCGGCTTCGATCTGCCTCGCGTTGGCGATCGAGTCGCTTGTGAAGGCATTCTCGTCCGGCAGTCCGGGGCTCATGTACTACGTGACACTGGCGGCGGGACTCTGCGCCGTAGTTTACGGCGTCCTGCTGATGCGGACCAACCGCACCTGACAGCTCTGCTCGATCGCGAGTAGTAAGGCCCGTCCCGCGCCTTTAATCCTTTTTCAGGTGATTTTCGCGATTTCTCTCCCCCATCGGCGGGGGCCTGATCAGGTATCTCCTCTATGCGAGTTACCTCAAAAATGCCGTTATGCTCCTGTAGGGGGAGCAGTATCCATGGAGAAATCGAAAAGCACGGCCAAACAACTGATCTTCTTGGGGGTTCTGGAGTTGTTCGGCGCCTTTTTTCTGCAGTTCCTCAAACGCCAGACGGCCATGCCCGGCACGGAGTACTCACAGGGCGACTTCTGCTTCCTTCTGTTGCTGGCTTCGGTGACCATCGGCTACGGCGCCAGCCGGCTGCGCAGCGCTGTAGTGGTTCGCCACGTAGTCGTCCAGAATTCGACGGAACTCGGCGACGATCCCATCGCCGCGCAGGGTAGTCATTAGACGCCCGTCGACGTAAACCGGGGCCACCGGCTCCTCGAAGGTTCCGGGCAGGGAGATGCCGAGATTGGCATGCTTCGATTCGCCCGGCCCGTTGACGATGCAGCCCATCACCGCCACCTTCATCTCCTCCACTCCCGGATGCGCCGCCTTCCACACCGGCATCTGCTCCCGCAGATAAGTCTGAATCTGGTCCGCCATATCCTGGAAAAAAGTGCTGGTTGTACGGCCGCAGCCTGGACACGCCGTCACCTGCGGCGTAAAACTGCGGATGCCCAGCGACTGCAGGATCTGTTGCGATACCAGCACCTCTTCGGCGCGGTCGCCATCCGGCAGCGGAGTTAGCGAGGCGCGGATCGTATCGCCGATGCCTTCCTGCAACAGGATCGCCAGTGCCGCCGTGGTGGCGACAATGCCTTTCGCCCCCAGGCCGGCTTCGGTCAGCCCCAGGTGTAGAGGATATTCCGAGCGCGCCGCCAGTTGGCGGTAGACGGCCACCAGGTCCTGCACGCCCGAAACCTTCGCGCTAATAATAATCTTCTCTCGGCTCAGGCCGTACCGCTCGGCCGCTTCGGCGCTCAGCAGGGCGGACTGCACAATAGCCTCCTGCATCACTTCGCCCGCGTCTTTGGGCTCGGCGAGCCGCGAATTTTCGTCCATCAGCCGCGTCAGCAGCCTCTGGTCCAGCGAGCCCCAGTTCACGCCGATTCGCACCGGCCGGCCGTACTCGACGGCGGTCTCGATCATGGTGCGGAAGTTGTCGTCGTGCTTCTTGCCGATATCGACGTTGCCCGGGTTGATCCGGTACTTGGCCAGGGCGCGCGCGCAGTCCGGGTATTTCTTCAGCAGGATGTGGCCGTTGTAATGAAAGTCGCCGATGATCGGAGCTTTGCACCCGAACGCGCGAAGCGTCTCGACGATCTTCGGCACGGCCTGCGCGGCCTTCTCGGTGTTGACCGTGATGCGCACCAGCTCCGACCCGGCGCGCGCCAGTTCCTGCACCTGGTTCACCGTCGAGGCGACGTCCTCGGTGTCGGTGTTGGTCATCGACTGCACAACGATGGGGCGCCCGCCGCCGACCTTTATGCCTCCAACATCCACCACGGCCGTGTTGCGGCGCGGGCTTACCGGCATGTACCCTCCTGTGGGCTGAAAACGTTCAGAACCTCCATTTTACCATTGCATTGCGGCGGCGCCGTTGGATACACTAAGCAGCCATATGAAAACTGCGCGTGTCTGCTTTGCGGCGGGATTCACGGTGCTCGCCTCCCTGGCGTTTTTCGCCTCGCGCTCGGACGCGAAACCCGAGTCCGTAAGCCAGATCCTGCCTGGCGTCTGGTTCCGCGAGGGCGATCTCAAAAATCTCGGCCACTGCAACAACACCATCATTGAGATGAAGGATTATCTGATCGTCGTGGACGCCAACTTCCCCAGCGGCGCCCGCGCCGCGATGGCCGACGCCAAGCGCGTCTCTTCGAAGCCGGTGAAGTACGTGTTCGATACGCACCACCACGGCGACCACGCCTACGGCAACGCCGTCTGGACGCAGAATGGCGCCACCACGCTGGCCTACAAGGGAGTCGCCGAAGAGATGAAACGGTACGAGCCGAAGCGCTGGCTGGAGGCATCCAGGGAGCGCAAGGACGTCGGCGATATGAAGCGTCCCACGGCGGAGCCGCCCAAGCAGACCTTTGACAAATCGCCCTTCGTGCTGGAAGACGCCGGCGGCCGGCGCGTGGAGTTCCACTACCTCGGCTGGGCCCACACGCGCGGCGACGGCTTTGTATTTCTGCCCAAGGAAAGTGTGCTCTGCACCGGAGACGCGGTAGTGAACGGTCCGTACAACTACATGGCCGACGGCAACGCCGGCAACTGGCCGAACGTCGTGCGCGCGGCAAAGAAGTTCAAGCCGAAGTATGTGCTTCCCGGACACGGCGAGCCCGGCGGTGGCGAGGTGTTGGACGGCGAAGAGCGCTTCATGACGGCTATTCACAGCGCCGTCAAGGCCGAGATCGGCAAAGGCAAAAAGCTGACCGATTTGATCGAGATGAAGGACAACAAGCCGGTTTCCGCCAAGCTGACGCTCCCCGGCAACGTGAAGCACTGGGTCGGCGATTTTTTCCCCGCCCAGGTACAGTCCGTGTACGAAGAGATCAAGCAAGGCAAGCCCTCCGGCGAGATCGGCGGCGGCAAGTGACACAGGTGGGCAGCCTTCAGGCTGCCCGTAGTTTGGTCAATAGCAAGCGGGTTAACACCCGCACAAAAGCCTCCGGCTCGCCGCAAGCTTTAAGCTAAGCCCTTCCCGCGCGCTCGCTCCCCAGCCGCGACGCAATCTTCTCGAGCGCCCCGATGCCGTCCACGTCGCGAGTCAGCTCAGGGATCGAAGCGATCCGTGGAATCGTGCTTCCGAAGTGAGCCTGTACGCTCGCGAACGCCTCCACGTGCGTCTGCCGGACGGCCGCGTACCATTCCAGCATCCGTTCCCCCAGCCCGGACCCGCGCGGCGTACCAACCGGCGCCGCTTCCCACATTCGGTTGACATACATCGCGCCGAGCGGAAACTTCCGCGACCGCAGCGCTTCCAGAAAGAAATCGCCATCGCGGAGCGCCTTCTGCGGCGTCGTGACCACGCGAAACTCCGTGACTGCCGGATCCTTGAGCATCGCCACCGTTTTCTCGGCGCGCTTCGCGTAGCTTTCCGCGATAGAAACGAAAATCGAGTAGAAATCCAGCACCTGGCGAACCAGATTCGAGCCGAGTATCTCTTCCACACGCGCGTAAATGTCCAGCGTCTTCCGCCCCAGCGACATCATGCCGGTAGCTTCCACGAATTTATAAGTGCGGCCCACCAGCTTAACCCACGGCGAGGCCACCAGGTTCGCGAAATAGAGCGGCTTGTCCAGAAATTCGATTGCGTGTCGTGAAGGCGCAGTGTCGACCACGATGTGCTCGAAGCCGCGGCGCCGTAGCTGGTCGATGCGTTCCACGGCCATCAATTCCTGCATTCCCACGAGCGAATCGGTAACCGTGTTGTAGATGGGATGGTTCAGGATGCGGTCCACCAGTTCCGGCTTGCCATCCAGGCGCACGGCTTCGTCGAGCGTCGCCCGGACGTCGAGAAGCGCGGCCCAGAGTTCGCCCGCGGCGGGAGGATCGAGCGGAACCTGCTGCTCCTGCGGTCCATCCTGAAGCTGCAGCGCGGAGCGAAGGCGCAGTGCCGGATCGATGGTCAGGACCATCGACTTCGTGCCGGCGCGCGCCGCGGCAAGCGAAGTGGCCGCCGCCACGGAGGTCTTGCCGACGCCGCCCGTGCCGAGATAGACCAGGATTTTCATGCGGCCAGCGGTACGCCTTCCAGCGCAATCCCAACCCGGTCCAGCAAATCCAAATCCCCTGACCAATCGCGCACTCGTTCGATGGCGATGGCCGGCGCCTTGATCTTGCCTCGGACCTCGGCGGCGCGCTCCCGCTCAATCAGGCCGCGGTCCAAAGCGAACCGCACCGCCGGATCGCTGCTGGCCTTTGATGTGTCGATAGCCTCGGCCACTTCGGCTTCCGGAGCCATGGCCATCGGGGAAACTAGGTTCATCAGCAACGCCGTGGCCGCCAGCCCGAAGCGGGCATTCAGCTTCGTGCACATCTCCACGGTTTCGGTGATGGCCATTTCCTCCAGCGTCGTGGTGGGCAGCACGGTGATATGCGCCGTGTTAGAGAAGAAGTGCGCCAGTTCCGCCCCCGCTTCCGCCAGCGGCCCGGTCAGAAAAGTCTCAAAGTTGCGTGCGGCGTCGAGAGTGCTCAGAAAGTGTCCGGTTGCCGGCGCGTCCCAGAACAGGAGATCGAAATCCGGAGTGCTGCCTGCGCTGCGCTCGGCGAGCTTCTGCAGGTGGGCCAGGAAATAGAACTCCTTCAGGCCGGGCGCGACTTCGATCAGGTTCTGGTAGATGCTGCTGTCGAGCACGCGCTTGGCGACCCAATCCACCGGGAAGTTGTTGTTCACCACGTCGGCCAGCAATTCTTTCGGGTCGATGTGAATGACGAAGAGGTTTTTGTTCGCCCTGGGAAACCGTTGCGCCAGACCCTCGAGCGAAACCGCCACCGCAAGCTCCGCTAACGGGTGCGAGCTCACGACGACCGTCTTGAGGCCCTGTTCCGCGCGCCGCAGCGCCAGGCCGAGACTGAGCGTGGTTTTCCCGACTCCGCCTTTGCCGCAGAAGATGACGATCTTCGATTGCCGGACTGTGGATGGGGGAACCATTATCAGGTTTGAGTTTACTAGACTCCGCACCGTGCGCCGGCCGTTTCGAAGTTCTCTGCTTGCACCGCATTCGCCAGGTACCTGCACCGAGCGGCTCTCATGGAAGACGCTGGCGCCCTATTGGCCCACAGCCACGCGGTACAACATAGCGTCGCCTCGCCATCCGTCGGGCAGCGCCAGCAGGCGCGTCATGTGCACCACCACTTCCCGCGTCTGGCGATCCTCCCTTGCAAAGAAGTTCGAAAGCGTCAGCCGTTCATCCTCATCCGGCGCCCGGTCGTCGATGCTCCGTATCGAATCCCGCAGCAAAAGCCCGGATGCGCGATCCACTTCGCCGAGCACGAACGGATAGCGCGGGCGGTTCCCGCGCGGATTACTCTTCAGCAGATTACCCAGCCAGTACAGCCGCCCGCTGGAATGCCGCAGCAACTGCGAGCACGCGGCGGGAGAGAAAAATGTCTCACCGTCGGTGTACGTCCACGGCTCCGGCTTCGTCCATTTCCAGCCGCCGTCTGTGGAGAACGATACCCAGCGATACCCGGGCAGCTCCGGTTTGCGGTCGTTCGACCCGCGTAGCACGCAGATCAGCCGGCCACCGTCCAGGGCCTCGATCGACGGCTCCTCGGCGCCGCGAGTGGACCGCTGCGGATCGCCCTGGATCATCTCCGACATCTCCCATTCGAGCTTGTTGCCTTTCCAGCGGGCGTGCAGCACCGCAGTGTCCTCGTATGTGTAACCGCCGCCCGGGTTGGCGAGCTTCCCATCTGCACCGAGTGGTGAAATGCACACCGGCAGTAGAATCTCCCCGTCCGGCCGCGAGATCGGCCGGCACGTCATGTCGCCCAGCATGACGCTGTTCCGCCCGGTGAAGACCCCAGGCAGCGGATGCCCCGCGCTGAACTCAGCGCCCTTGTGAATCACTTGCTGCACGCCGGAATCGGTGCGTCCGCCGTCCTTGGAAACACGGTAAAAAACATTCCACTGCCGCATTCCCTCCAGCGGATCGTCGCTGGGAAGCGTCCCTTCCACCCAGAACTCCAGCACGCGGCCGCTCTTCGGGTCCACGAACCATCCCCGCGGATGCCGCCGCAGCATGCCTTGCGGAGTCCTCTCGCCGGTCTTGCGCTCCACCGGGGCGCTCCAGGTGCGTCCGTGATCCGCCGACCGCCGGTAATACGCCGCATCAATGGTGTCCGAGCGGGTCCAGCGCTGCTCGATGGACCTCATCTCGCCGCCCTGGGCGCGGGTGTAGAAGGCCGCGGCCATCACCGCGACGCCTTTCTCCGGCGACGCTAGGAAAACTTCGCGCCGGACACCCCGCTCCGCCGCCCGCGCCAGCCCCGCGGCGCCGGCCAGCCAGCTCCGCCTCGTCAGCGTCACGGTTTTCGGCGCGCCTTCTTCAGGCCGAAGCGCCGGTGGATGCGTTTCTGCAGATCGGCGAAGATCTCGCCGGGATCCTTCGATGCGTCGATCACCTCGAAGCCGTATTTGTTCGACATGCGGTCCAGCGCGCGGATCAGCTTCGCCTGGTACTTCACGAAGCTGTCGTACATGTCCCGCCCAAAGCGCATGTCCATGCCGCTTTCCCAGTAGTCGAAACCGCCGCGCCCCAGCACCACCCGCGAAACCAGGTCGTGCACGTCGGCGCGCAGATAGTACACCGCGTGCGGCACCAGAGCGAAACCGGCCACGCTTTCAATCCATTTCGGATCCCATCCGCGGGCGATGGCGCGCGCCATGATGGAAAAAATGTAGCGGTCCGTCAGCACCACGAATCCGGCCCGCAGCGCCGGAATGATCTCGTTCTCAAGGCGGTCGGCGAAATCGGTGGTGTAGAACAGCGTCATGGTGAGCGGCGCCAGTGTGTTGCCCACCTTGGCCTGCTTGATGCCCTTGCCCGCCAGTGCCGAGCGCGCCATCCCCGTGTCCAGCACGGCGTGGCCTTCATGCTCCAGCCAGGACTTCAGCTTCGCCACTTGCGTGGAGCGCCCGACCGCGTCCGGCCCCTCGATCACGATCAGCTTACCCTGCAACTCCGAGCAATCCACGCCCGGCAGCGGTTCGCTATAAAATTCCAACGGCGCCGGCGGCATTCGCGTCAACCTCCTTGTGCGGGAGGGATTTGTGCGATAGCAGCGAGCCGCCCCGCAGCGCGTCGCCCAGCCGGTCGAGTACGATCTGCCGCATTTGCTGCTGCTGTACTTCAATCGACAGCGTGGCGTCGATCACGGCGAAACCCATCTCTTCCACCATCGCTTCGTATTCGTCGATAATGCGTCCCTGGAACAGCCGGAAGCTTTCCTCGACATTGCGGCTCAGTGCCAGGTCCATCCCCGCTTCGTAGTATTT
>JACXTT010004916.1_pt1 | contig 19636 bp, 19 predicted proteins | sample 9270951 | NCBI WGS metagenome assembly JACXTT01 (sample SAMN15532306, study PRJNA645909) | rock metagenome | isolation source: weathered quartz diorite | place: Puerto Rico | collected 2017-06-21 | reverse complement strand
GAGCCGGAACGCCCGAGGCAGGTTCGTGACGTTCAGCGGCTCGTAATCCTGGTTCAGGACGAGCACGACCCCGTTCATCGTGGGCGGATCGTACGCGAAAGCGCTGTCGCCGATCAGTGGCCGATCGACCGGCCGGTTGCCGCGTCCCAGCCGCCGGCCTGGCCGACCTTGGTCGTCAGCGGCTTGCCGAGGGCGGCGGCGATGAACCGCGCCGCGTCGAGGACGCGCTCGAGGTCGACCCCGTGCTCGTAGCCCGAGGCATCGAGCAGGTACACGAGGTCCTCGGTGGCAAGGTTCCCGGCGGCGCCAGGCGCGTATGGGCAGCCACCGGTGCCGCCGGTCGAGCTGTCGAACGTACGGACGCCCGCCTCCAGCCCGGCGACCACATTGGCCAGCGCGGTGCCGCGTGTGTCGTGGAAGTGGTACGCGATGTGGCGGAGCTCGATGCCCGCCTCCGTGGCCGCCTCGGTGAGGGCGCTGACCTGCACCGGGACGCCGACCCCGATCGTGTCGCCGAAGCAGATCTCGTCGACGCCGAGCTCGACGAGGCGGGACGCCACCGACACCGCCTGGTGAGGATCGACCGCGCCCGTGTACGGGCAGCCGAACGCGGTCGAGACGTACGCCCGGCGCCACCAGCCGAGATCGCTCGCACGGCGAAGCACCGGCTCGAAGGCGACGAGCGACTGGTCGATGGTCAGGCCGATGTTGTGCCGGGTGAAGGCATCGGTCGCCGCGGTGAAGACCGCGAGCGCCTTCGCCCCGGCGGCCTCGGCGCGAGCCATGCCGCGCTCGTTCGGGACGAGGACCGGGTAGACGACGGCGGGCGCCACCGGCAGCGTGGGCAACAGCGCATCGGCGTCCGCGAGCTGCGGAATGGCCTTCGGCGACACGAAGCTCGTCGCCTCGACCTCACGCAGGCCGGCGTTGACCAGCCGCTCGATGAACCGGCGCTTCGTCTCGAGCGGAACCGCGGTGCCCTCGTTCTGGAGGCCGTCGCGTGGTCCGACCTCGTAGATCCGGACGCGGTCAGCCAAAGCGCGAGGGCGTCAGACGAGCGGCGGATCCATCGCCCGCTCGACCCGGGCGATGTGGACCTCGATGCGCTCGATCTCGAATGCCGCCTCGGCTCGCTCCCGGCTCTGCAATGGCGCCTTGTCGCGTCGCCAACGGACAGCCTTGTGGAGCGCCAGCAGGGAGGGGCGGTCATTCGGGAGTGGCTTCGAGTCGGACGTGCGGGGCACGACGAGAGCCTACCGCTGCGGCTCGACGACGGCGAGCACGTCGCCCCGAGCCACCTGGTCGCCTGGTCGCGCCCGGAGCTCGGCGACGTGGCCGCTGAACGGTACGGTCACCGCGTGCTCCATCTTCATCGCCTCGAGCGTCGCGATCGCGTCGCCCGCAGCCACCGCGCCGCCGACGCGTGAATGGACGGCGAGAATCGCCCCAGGCATCGGCGCCACGACCTCGATAGGCCCGCCGCCCTGATGGGCCGAGGCCGCCCGCGCCGCCCTGTCGACGTCCGGCGCGGGTGCGAGGCGGATCGCGACACTCCGCCCGGCGACGTCCACATGCGCGGTGTCGCCGACGACCACGATTTCCGGCTCCCCGGCAGCGACGACGCCCGCAGCGAGCTCGACCATGCGCTCGATCCCATCCGACGCCAGCCGGATGCGCGCCGGCCCGTTCAGGCGCCATCCGCCGAGCCAGCCGGCCGACGCGAGCGCCCCGCCAGCCGCGCGCCAGGCTACGTCCGGCGTCGCGGCCCGCGTTGCCCAGTCGTCGGTTGGCCATATCCGGTCGAGCGTGTCGATACGCACCTGCCCATCGCGAACGACCGGCTGGCGAACGAGCCAGCGCAGGAATCGGAGGTTCGTCGTCAGTCCGAGCAGGACCGTCTCGTCGAGCGCGGCTGTCAGTCGATCCAGGGCCTCGCCGCGATCCGCACCATGGGCGATGACCTTGGCGAGCATCGGGTCGAACCGCGAGCCGACGACCGTGCCCGCATCGATGCCCGCATCGACGCGGACGCCCGGTCCCGTCGGCCAGACGAGCCCTTCGACCGACCCGGTCGCCGGCAGGAAGCCCGCCTCCGCATCCTCCGCGTAGAGGCGGACCTCGACCGCGTGGCCGCCGCTCGCGAGCGCGTCGTCAATCCCGTGCTGGCTGACGGCGAGCGGCAGACCCTCGGCGATCCGCAGCTGCTCCTCGACGAGGTCGAGGCCGGTGACGAGCTCGGTCACCGGATGCTCGACCTGGAGTCGGGTGTTCATCTCGAGGAAGAACACCTCGCGCCGATTGGTCAGAAGGAACTCGCAGGTCCCGGCGCCTCGATAGCCGACCGCCGCCGCGAGCTGTAGCGCGTAGCCGGTCAGCCGCCGCCGAGTCGCCGGGTTGACCGCCGGCGACGGCGCCTCCTCGAGGACCTTCTGGTGCCGGCGCTGCGTCGAGCAGTCGCGCTCACCCAGGTGGACTCCGTTCCCACCGTCATCGAACAGGACCTGGACCTCGACGTGACGCGGGCCCTCGACGAAACGTTCGAGGATCAGGCGGGCGTCGCCGAAGGCGCCCTGGGCCTCGCGTCTCGCGCTCGCGAGGGCGGCGGGGAGTCGCGCCGGCTCGCGGACGACGCGCATGCCCTTGCCGCCGCCACCCGCGGCCGGCTTGACCAGGAGCGGATAGCCCAACCGTCTCGCCGCCCGGCGCAGCGCCGCGTCCGATTGGTCCTCGCCGTCGTAGCCCGGAACGATGGGCACGCCGAGTTCGACCGCAAGCCGCCTCGCGGCAGCCTTGTCGCCCATCGTCCGGATCGCGTTCGCCGGCGGCCCGACCCAGAGCATTCCTGCATCGATCACGGCCTGCGCAAACCCCGCGTTCTCGGCCAGGAACCCGAATCCTGGATGGACCGCGTCGGAGCCCGCGGCACGAGCGGCTGCAACGACTCGGTCGGCGTCCAGGAGATCCAGGTCGCTGGACCGGTCCGTCGGCGGCACGACGACCCGGATCCCGAGGCGCTCGGCCGACCGAGTGATGCGCTCCGCGATCTCGCCGCGGTTGGCGACGAACAGGGTTTTGATCGCAGACAGGGTCGAACGCGAGCCAGCGACACGGGAAGCCCGAGTTACCGACGTCCACGACGCAGACCAAGCCGGTGAAGCACCGCCTGGCACGGCTCGGAACGCGCCGAACGCGTCAGGCGCGACACGCCAGCGCCCCCCGACGCGCCTCGCCGGCAGGCGACCCGTCGCGATCCAGCGTTGCACGGTTCGGGTCGTAGCGCCGATCCGTCGCGCAAACTCGCTCGGAGTGAGCTCATCGGCCATAAGTGTCGCGATTGTCGCGTAGCGGCGGGGGTTACCGCAACGTGCTCTCGCCTACCCGCCTGGGCTCGCGACGCAGACCTGCGTCTGGCTCGGGGGCAGCTCCAGGTGAACCTGCCAGTCGGCGTTGCCTGTGTCGGGCACCTTGATCGCGGTCGTCGATCCCGGTGTGAGCGGCACCGTTATCCGGGTGCGTGCTGTAGGCGCGAACATGCGGCCGATCCAGGCGCCGACTTCACCGGCGGCCGCCGGCGTGACCGTGAGCGATCCTCCGGGCGGGACGAGCACGGTGACGTAACCTCCCGGCGCGAGCCCGACGGCCGAGAGGCAGTCCCTCGCCACGGTCACCGAGGCGCGGTGCAGATCTGTGATCGTCGCCACAGCCGGCCGCATCGGCGCCGCTGCCAGCCCCGCGCGGAAGCCTCGGCCCAGCACGATGATGAGTGCCAGCTCGTCCGCCTCGGCAGTCGGTATGTTCGCGGCACCCGGGATCAAGGTATCGACGTTCGGATCCCCGAACCGGGTCGTTAGGGCAACGACATCCCGAGCCGAGACAGCACCGAGGATCGATGCCTTGGGGTCAAACGATGGCTCCGACTCATGCTGTCGGGCGGCGGTCACGAACGCGCGCGTCAGGTCGGCGTTCATCTGGAACTCAGCGTGTGCGGCCGGTAGGCGAACGACGTTCGAAACGAGGCAGGCTCCCGCGAACGCAACGAGCGCGAGGCGAGCGATCCCGGGCATCCGTCTCGAGTCCTCCAGGGTGCGCAACCAGCTCGAGACCGCGAGGACGAGGAAGAACCCGGCGACATAGACGTACCGGCTGCGAGTGGCGAAGTCAAGGCCCAGATGCGTTCGCGCAATGGCGATGGTCACGAACATCGCCACCAGCCCGACGACCATGGCGATGGCTCGTGGCGGCGCGCTGCGCGCCACGAGGCCGGCCAGCGACAGGAGCGCGAGGGCCACGAACGCAGCGGCCCCGAGGATGTTCCCGAGTCCGGTAAATGCCCCGACGGCGTGGCCTAACCCGATCCCGACGAATCTCGGCAGTTCGATGAGGCTGCGGATAGTGAGAGCCTGTCGGTCCGCTTCGGTCCCGGCGGCTCCGTAGGCGACGTACCACACGATGTAGGAAGCGACGGCCGGAACGATTGCCCACAGCCGTCCTCGGTGCGCACGATCCAGAATCAGCTGGACCGTCACGGCCACCAGCCAGAAAAGGCCGATGCTCGAGCACATCAGGCTCGCGAGCAGCAGGAGGCTGGCGGCGATCGTCGAGCGCCTGCCGGGCATATCGAGGGCAACGAGGGCCCAGACGCCGCCGGCGACCGAGCCCACGAACCCGGTCTGGAACGCCCACTCGATGTTCTGATAGCCACTTCCGATCAGCACCAGGGGCAGCGCCACGGCGAACCCGGCGATGGGCCCGAGGTCTCGCCGCACGAGGACCACGACGCCCGCGACGGCGACCACATGAATGACGAGGAGCTCGGCGATGTACGGCAGGTACGAGTTGAGACGTACCAGCGAGAAGGTCCCCTCGTACAGCAGGAATGGCAACGTGCTCCAGTGCTCGTTGTGGGGTCGCAGCCAGTCTGTGACCGTCCCGATTCCACCGATCCGGATGTACGACCACTCATCCAGCCAGAAGGTCAGCGTGTGGTCGAGATAGAGCAGTAGTCCGAACGCCCCGAGTCCCACGACCAGGGTCGCAACGAGCCAGGGCTCAAATCGCCGCGTCCTCGGCGCACAGGCCGGCTGCGGTCGGTCGCTCATTTCCGAGGCTCATCTGCCCAGCGGGCCCGTCGCTTCTCCGTGAAGGCCGCGAAACCCTCGCTGCCCTCGTCGCTCACGCGTTGGCGAGCGATCACGCGCGCCGTGTGCCACTTCGTCGCGCCGTGGCCGAGGCCGCGGACCTCCCGAACAATCGCCTTCGCCGCGCGAACTGCGGTTGGGCCGGAGGCGAGGATGTCCGCGATCGCTGCGTCGACGGCGAGGTCGAGCGGCGCCTGGCCCTCGACGACCTCGTGGACCAGCCCGATTCGCTGCGCCCACAGCGCGTCGAAACGCTTGCCGCCGGGGAACAGCGCACGGGCGTGTGATTCCCCGATCTTGGCGATCACGAACGGCGAGATGACGGCCGGCAGGATCCCGAGCCGCGTCTCGGTAAACCCGAATCTCGCCCCGGACTCCGCGATCACGAGGTCGCTCACCGCGCAGAGGCCCATACCGCCGCCGAGCGCCGCACCCTGGACCCGAGCGATGACCGGGACCGGACAGGAGTCGATCGTCTCGAACATCTCGGCCATGGCCATCGCGTCCTGTTCGTTGCCCTCGACGTCGAGGGCCATCGCGGCCCGCATCCAATCGATGTCCGCGCCCGCGCAGAACGTCGGGCCGTCACCCGCGAGGATGACGGCCCGAAGCGCTGTTGCCGGTTCCCGCTCGAGCCGGACGAACGACGAACGCAGCTCGGCGATCAGGGATGCGTCGAAGGCGTTGTGCCGCTCCGGCCGGCTCAGCGTGACCCGCGCGATCGCGTTGTTGGGTCCGCTTCGCTCGACCCGGAGGGCTTCGTTCACGCCCTCATGCTACGTGCCTGCTCTGGCGGAGAAGCGTCCCCGCGTCAGGATGAGAGCCCGACCTTGGGACACAGATCGATCCGCACTCCGACGCGTGTGCCAGCGACAAGGTCTAGGTGTCCATAGTAGACGTAGTGGCCCCCGAAGAAGATCTCGTGCCCGAGAAGCGCGTACTTCGAGAGGTCCTGACTCGTAGGATCGATCGCGAAGATCCCCGGTCCGCTGATGTTCAGTCGGTACGTCTGTCCGGTCGACGGGGCGAAGAGATCGGCCCGCAGCTGCCCCGAGACGATCGTCCTGTACCAGTTGCCGGCACCATCGAAGAAGTCGGTCCCGGTCTCGTTGTTGACGGTGATCGTCCCGTCGACCTCGTCGGCACCGCAGGCGAACGACCACGTGAATCCCACGGGCGGGAAGTCGAACTGGTATCGCTGAACATCGTTGGCCGCCGCAGGGCCCGCGATGATGGGGGTCGCCAAGGTCCCGATGAGCAAGGCGATCGAGAGAGCCTTGCGCCGCACTGGAAACATCCGTCCTCCTCGGGCCATCGCCCCAGCGTTCAGCCCGGGCGCCCTGACCCGGGTCCTGTGAACAGAAGACGCAGACATCGTACGGCCGTTACAGCCCGTTGACTCTTGCGGATACGGGTTCATCGATGTCGATCGCTGCGCACGTGCTCGCCACGCACGATTGGCGCGACCCGCGGCACGCGAAGCGGTCGTCGATCTGGATCCGACGCGACGGGCGCTGGGTGTTGCGGTTCCACCAGGCGACCCTGGCCGACTAACGCTCCTCGCCGCCGACGACCCGGTCGGCGATGCCGCCCCACAGCCCGATGAGGGCCACCCGACTGGGCTCGCTCAGCTCGTCCCACAGGATCAACGCGACGACGGCACGTTCGACCGACCCGAGGAACCGCATACGATCCTCCGCCCGATCGGGCAGGGACCGGAACATGAACAGCGTGTCGGTCAGCGTCGGGCGGCGGGAGTAGGCCTGCGCCGCCTCGTCCACGAAAGCCGACACCGCGGCCTTGGCCGCATCGCGCCTCGGGCCGGACGCGAGGACGCGCGTCGCCTCGGCTTCGGCCGCCTCGACCTCGGCCGGTGGGACCTCGGCGAACGTCACGTACTGCCCCACATCGATCCGCTCGAAGATGGTTGCGAACCGCCGCAGCCGATTGCGCTCGGCGGGTTGCAGACCGGCCAGTCGATCGATGGGATCGGGCACGTCAGGCCGTCGCCGACGCGGGTTCGAGCACGGCGACCTCGTCGCCGACCGAGATCCGGCCCGGCCGGAGCACCTCGCCCAGGACGCCGAAGTCGATCTTGTGCTCTGGATCGTCCGGGCGGAAGCCGCGGTAGCGCAGGATCGCCCGCAGGGTGTCGAGGTCGCGTTCGCCGGTGTTGGGATCCTGGGTCGTGATCGCGCAGCGAGCGTCCGGCTTCGTCACCGAGATCACCGCCGACCCGATCTCGACCGACCAGCCGATCCAGGTGTCCTCCTCGTGCGCGAGCGCGCCCTCGAGCTCGATCAGCATCCGAAAGCGGCGACCGTCGACGCGCTCGACGCCGAGCTGCTTGGCCAGCTCCCCGAGCGAGCCGTCGGAGACCAGGCTCACAGCGTTGCGGACCTGCGTCTCGCCCTTGCGGATCCGCGTCCCGCCCGGCACGTCGCAGCGCACGAGCAGCACCGGTCGCCCGACGAACGTCCCCAGCGCGGCGGCAAACGGCCCGCCCACGACGTGGCCGATCGCCACTCGGTTGTAGATGTCGGTCTGGACCGGCTCGTCGAGCTTCACCTCGGCTTCGACGACCCGGCCGTCCGGCAGGGTCAGTCGCAGCCAGGTCGCGTCCGCATCCGTCTCGGCGAAGATCCGGCAGAGCTCCGCGACCCGCAGGCGGTCGACGAGGCGACCCTGCTCGTCGACCAGGTAGAAGCGTCGGTCGTTGACGACGCCCATCTCGGACAACGTGATCGAGGTCGGGTGCGACAGGCCGAGGCCACGCACCGGCGCGATCGACAGCCGCGCCACGCGCGGCATCTCGGGCGTCACGCCGAGCCGGGTCCGCATCCCAGGCACGCGGGCTACGCGGTCCGAACGAGGTGCACAACGTCGCCAATGGCGACCTCGCCCTCCTTCAGGACGGAGGCATACCAGCGAGCGTCCTCGGGATGCTTTCGCGAGGAGATGCGGCCGTAGCGACCGTCGACGAACCAGCGCTCCTGGGTGTCGCACGGCGTCGCGTAGTCGGTCAGCAGGAGGAGCGGGCCCTCGCTTCCGATGCGAAGTCGCTCGCCGCGGCGCAGGCCGCCCCAATCGAGCCCGATCAGCGTCAGGTTCTCTCCGTAGGCGCCCGGGAACGCCTCGTGGCCGTCTGCGCGCACTCGCTCGATCGCCTCGAACGCGTACAGGCAGACCGCCTGCTCGGGCGTGCCGTGGATCGGTTCCGGCTTGGAGTGCGCGTCGCCCTCGAGGCCCCGCCAGTGAATGCGCGCGCCGGCGATCGGTCGCTTGGGCACCCCGCCGGGCGAGACGTTGACCGCAGCGACGAGCCCGCTGGAGGGTCCGCTCGGGGCACGTGTCGGACGGGTCCAATAGACATGGGCGAGGTAGGGAAGCTCGATCGCGTCCGCGCCGGCCGTGTCTGGATCGCTCGCGATCAGCTCGCGGACCTCGCCGAGGACGCGTTCGCGCCGGGCCACGCTCATCGCCGCGATGTAGCTGATCGAGGCGACCCGATCGACCATCGTCTCGACGGAGGCGTGCTGGACCGTGTCGAACGTCGCCTCCCGCAACGGCTCGAAGAGCGCGGTGAGGTCGAACGCAGCCAGCCAGCCCATCGTTCGGAAGCGCGGGTGCCCGTCGTCCGCGCCGTCGATGATCTCGTTGAGCCGCTCGATCCAGGGCCGGGTCGGGTTGCGCGCCTGCCAGATGAGCCCGAGCGCGCCATCCGGCTTGAGGACGCGGCGAATCTCGCTCACGGCGCGGATTCCGTCGAACCAGTGGAAAGCCTGACCGACGACGACGGCGTCGACGGAGTGATTCGGGAGCGGGATTCGCTCGGCCGTACCTTCGATCGCTTCGACCAACGGCAACGCCGCTTCGAGCTTCGCCCGCATCTCCGCGATCGGCTCGACGGCGACGAGGTCCGCTCCCGACGGCTCGAGCTGTCGCGTCAGCTTGCCGGTGCCGGCGGCGAGATCGAGCACGCGCTTCCCTGGCCCGATGCCGAGCTCGCGGATCAGCGCCGCGATCGCCTCCGGCGAGTACTCCGGCCGACCCCGCTCGTATGCGTCGGCCCCCGCCGCGAACCCCTTCGCCGCGGACTCGTGGATGACCATGCCACAAGGGTACGGGCCTACATCCGGAAGACGCCGAACCTCGTGTCCGCGATCGGGGCGTGGAGGGCGGCCTCGAGGCCGATCGACAGGACCCGCCGCGTGTCGAGCGGGTCGATGATGCCGTCGTCCCAGAGTCGTGCCGTGGCGAAGTAGGGCGAGCCCTCGCGCTCGTAGGTCTCGAGGATCGGCGCCTCGAAAGCGTCGCGCTCGGCGTCGTCCTTGAACTTGCCACGGACCGTCGAGAGCACGCGCGCCGCTTGCGCCCCGCCCATGACCGAGATGCGCGAGTTCGGCCAGGCCCAGAGGAAGCGTGGCGAGTAGGCGCGCCCTGCCATCGCGTAGTTGCCGGCGCCGAACGAGCCGCCGATCAGCACCGTGAGCTTCGGGACGGCGGCCGTGGCGACTGCCGTCACGAGCTTGGCCCCGTCCTTGGCGATGCCGCCCGCCTCGTACTCCCGCCCGACCATGAACCCGGTGATGTTCTGGAGGAAGACGAGCGGGATGCGACGCTGCGCGGCGAGCTCGATGAAGTGCGCGCCCTTGAGCGCCGATTGGCTGAAGAGAACCCCGTCGTTGGCGAGGATCGCGATGGGCCAGCCCTCGAGGTGCGCGAAGCCGCAGACGAGGGTGTCGCCGTAGAGTGGCTTGAACTCGTGGAAACGCGAGGCGTCCACGAGACGGGCCACAATCTCGCGCACCGGCACGGACCGGCGCGTCTCCGCCGAGATGGCCGCATACAGGTGCGCCGCCCCATCGCCGCCCTCGGGCGAGACGGCCGGCGGCTCCGGCTCGCGACGATCCCACGGCGGAGCGGGCGCCTTGCGCTCCAGGTGCTGGACGATCGACCGACCGAGCGCGATGGCGTGTTCGTCATCGAGCGCCTCGTGGTCGGCGACGCCGGATCGACGGGCATGCACCTCGGCGCCACCGAGGTCCTCGGCCGAGACCTCCTCCCCCGTCGCAGCCTTCACCAGCGGCGGGCCACCGAGGAAGATCGTGCCGGTGCCCTTGACGATCACGGTCTCATCGCTCATCGCGGGTACATAGGCGCCGCCCGCGGTGGACGAGCCCATCACCAGTGCGACCTGCGGAATACCCAGCGACGACATCCGGGCCTGGTTGAAGAAGATCCGGCCGAAATGCTCGCGGTCCGGAAAGACGTCGGCCTGCAGCGGCAGGAACGCGCCGCCGCTGTCGACCAGATAGATGCAGGGCAGGTGGTTCTCGAGGGCGATCTCCTGGGCGCGGAGGTGCTTCTTGACCGTCATCGGGTAGTAGGTGCCGCCCTTGACCGTCGCATCGTTGGCGACGACGACGCACATCGTTCCCTCGATTCGGCCGATGCCGGTGACGATCCCCGCGCTTGGGGCCTCGTCGTCGTAGAGGCCGTTCGCGGCGAGCGCGCTGAGCTCGAGAAACGCCGAGCCCGGGTCGAGCAGCAGGTCGATCCGCTCCCGAACCGGCAGCTTGCCGCGCTCGCGATGCCGAGCGACGGACGTGTCGTCGCCGCCCGCGCCCCGCTCCGACACGGCGGCGGTTCGGCCCCGCAGCTCCGCGACGAGGGCCGCCATGCGCTCGACGTTCGCTCGCTCGTCCGCGCCGTTCGGGTCGAGCCGCGAGCGGAGGACGGGCATGCCCGCAGTCTATTGCCGCCTCAGGCCCGATCTTGGGGCCTGGAACCCAGGCGGCTGGCTTATCGTCACGCGGCCATGCAGCCGGTCAGCTGGTCGCGCCCAGTCGTCCGCCTCGGGATCTTGTGGTTTGTCGCGTCGGCGCTGGCGCTGACCGGTTGCGGCACGAACGTCCCAATTCCGGTCGTCGGTCCACTCGTGACGGTCGAGATGCGCGGCGGTCTCTGCGCCGATGGCGGCGTTTGCGACAACAGCGTGATCCTGGATCGCGACGGCCGTGCCCATGCCGCCGCGAAGCCGCCGAACGACCTCGGGCATGTCGATGCGCAGGCGATGGCGGCCCTGACGGCCGCGATCCAGGCGACGGACTGGGCAGCCCTCGAGTCGCACCCGTTCACCGGGCAATGCCCGATCGCCTTCGACGGCCAGGAGCTGGTATTCGAGTTCAGCGTGGGCGCTGGCACCCAACGCATCGCCTCGTGCGAGGTCGACATCGACTGGGGTAACCCGTTGTTCGTCGCCCTCGGCGTGGCACTTGGCCAGTGGGTGCCGATCCCGCTGGCCTGACGACCAGGGTCGCTCAGACTCGCGAGCGGCTCCCCATGCGGCGATACGCCAGGAGCGACGCGAGCATTCCGACGGCAAGGACGACCGCGCCCGCCGCGATCCAGCCCTCGATCCCGGGGGATTCGCAGCTCTGGCCCGGTTGCGAATCGAATGCGTCGCAGCTGACCTTCACCCGGAGAAACAGGGCGGTCCACGTTGCGCCGAGCCCGGTCACCAACCCGGCGAGCGCCGCGCCACGGGGCGACCGCACGGCGATGCCGACCAGCGCGGCTGCGAGCAGCAGGACGCCGCCAACCGGAAACTCGAGCAGGACGACTGCGCTGGCCACACCGAGCATCGCGAAGGCGAGCCAGGTCGAGGCGTGGCGATCTCGGCCCGGTCGCGTCATCGCGTTACTCATCGCTAGCACGTTTCTACGTAAGAAATGTGCTAGTGTCAAGTGGCAAGTTCCTGCAGAGGTACCCTCCTGACCGTGGCAGCAACAGCACCGCGCCTCCGTCCCGAGGCCACGTCCGCAGCCAGCCCCTTGGACCTGCCGACGACCTCGGCCACCGCCGAGGCCCTTCGCCTCCGGCTCGCCGACGCATGGGGCGACATGGGCTCCTCGTGGGGCGTCGCACCGGCGATCGCGCGGGTGCACGCCTACCTCATGACAAAGCAGGCGCCGCTCACCGAACGCGAGGTTCGGGAGGCGCTGGGCCTGTCACATCGCGCGGCGAGCCTGGCGCTCGCCGAGGCGGAGGAATGGGGCCTGATCGAGCGGGTCCCCGAGCCGCGCCGCGTCGGCAGTCGCGGTCCCGCGGGCACCGCCTATCGCGCGGTGGGGGATCACTGGGAGTGGTTCGGGCGCGTGATCTCCGAGCGCAAGCTGCGCGAGGGAGACCCCGTGGTCGCAGTCCTCGAGCGAACGCTGAACGAGGCGAACGGGGCTGTCGAGGCCGATCCGGACGACCGCGAGCTCATCGAGCTCCGCAACTGGCTCTCCGCCTTCCTCGTGTTCGTCCGGCTCTTCGATCGGGCGGTCAGCCTGGTGCCGCAGCTCGAGCCGAGGACGCTCGAGCGGGGCCTCCGATTGCTCAGCCGAGTGCCCGACGAGACCGCGCTGCGCCTTTTCGGCCTCCTCGAGGCGGTCAATGACGACGACGTTTTGGCGCTGCTCGAGTCGCTCAGCCGGCTCTCGCCGACGAACGCGCGCCGCGCACTCGGCCTGTTCGGAGGCGCTCTTCGCACCCTCCGCCGCTGAACGGCGCGCGGATCGGGCCGCCCGCACGGGGGCGGCCCGCAATCAATCGCTCGTCAGAGCGTTACGGTGCCGAAGTAGTTGTCGATGATCCCGTTGTTGATGGCGTCGCCGGTGAGCTTGCCGGCGCCGGACATTCCCGCGAGGGAGCCCCACGCATCGACGATCGCCCACGTGCCTACCGAGCCGCTGCCGTCGTAGAAGAACTGGGCATTCAGCCGGACGCGGAAGCCGGTGTCGTTCCCGCAGTCGAAGAGCTTGTAGCCGACGAAGTTCCCGTGCGGCCGCGGGAACACCACCTTGCCCCCGCTGTACACGCTTCCCGCGGCACAGCCCGGGATGGACGACGTGAATCCGTTCGGGTCCTGGCTCAAGATCGTGGTCGCCGTGATCGTCACGTCCATGCGCGTGCCTGCAGAGACCGGTGCCGCTGCGAAAGCTCCCAGCAACAGCCCGAGCACGGCCGATGTCGCGACCAATTTGCGCATCGCGTTGCCCTCCTCCAACCCCCGGAGCAGCCCGGCCAACACGCCGGATCCGGGATTCTAGGGCGCTGCAGCGAGTGATTCGTTCAAATCTCGCCACCGATTTCGGACCCGACGTCGACGATTGCGCTACTCGGCTGGTCCAAATCGGCGTGCGATAATCTCGTGGGTGCGTGCGGCCGGACCGACCCGAACGGGCATGACCCCGGGGCAGGCGATCCACCAGTGGTACGCGCCGGATCCTGAGGAACGAACAGAGACATGAGCCCAGAGACGTCCACCTGGACGACCAAGAAGGGCCTGGCCCAGATGCTCAAGGGCGGCGTCATCATGGACGTCGTCACGCCGGAGCATGCCAAGGTCGCGGAGGACGCGGGCGCCGTGGCCGTGATGGCCCTCGAGCGCGTGCCCGCCGACATCCGCGCCGCGGGCGGGGTGGCCCGCATGTCCGACCCGGCGATGGTCCAGGGGATCATGGACGCGGTCTCGATCCCGGTCATGGCCAAGGCGCGCATCGGCCATTTCGTCGAGGCCCAGATCCTCGAGGCGCTCGGCGTCGACTACATCGACGAGTCAGAGGTCCTCACACCGGCCGACGAGACGAACCACATCGACAAGCACGCCTTCAAGGTCCCATTCGTCTGCGGCTGCCGGAACCTCGGTGAGGCGCTCCGGCGCATCAACGAGGGCGCGGCCATGATCCGGACCAAGGGCGAGGCCGGCACTGGCAACGTGGTCGAGGCCGTCCGCCAGCTGCGCGCGGTGCTCGGCGAGATTCGTCGGCTGCAGGGCATGCGCGACGACGAGCTCTTCGTCGCAGCCAAAGAGCTGCAGGCGCCATACGAGCTGGTGAAGGACGTGGCCGAGAACGGCAAGCTGCCGGTCGTCAACTTCGTGGCCGGCGGGATCTCCACACCGGCCGACGCCGCGCTGGTCATGCAGCTCGGCTCGGAGGGCGTGTTCGTCGGCTCCGGCATCTTCAAGAGCGAGGATCCGGCGCGGATGGCGAATGCCATCGTCCAGGCGACGACCCACTTCGACGATCCGAAGATCCTGGCCGACGTCTCGAAGGGCCTCGGCGCCCCGATGCGGGGTCTCGCCATGGAAGCGATTCCCGAGGCCGAGCGCCTGGCGGTCCGCGGCTGGTGAGCCACGGCCTCGACGCGAGGCCCGTGGCATGAAGATCGGGGTCCTCGCACTTCAGGGTGACGTCGCGGAGCACGCCGCGATGCTCGACGCCGTCGGGGTCGAGCCGGTCGAGGTGCGCCTCCCTGCCCATCTCGAGGGCCTGAGCGGGCTGTGCCTGCCGGGCGGCGAGTCGACCACGATGCGTCACCTGATCGAGCGCTGGGGCCTGCGCCGGCCGCTGCTCGACTTCGCCGCGACCGGAGCGCCGCTGTTCGGGACGTGCGCCGGGATGATCATCCTCGCCACCGAGATCGCCGACGGCGACGAGCCGGTCCTGCCACTGCTCGACATGACCGTGCGCCGGAACGCCTTCGGCCGGCAGCTCGACTCGTTCGAGGGCGAGCTCGTCGTGCCGGTGATGGGCGACCAGCCGCTTCGCGGCGTCTTCATCCGGGCGCCGGTCGTCGAGCGCGTCGGACCCGGCGTGGACGTCCTCGCGACACTCGATGACGGCCGGATCGTCGCCGTCCGCCAGCGCAACGTGATCGCCACCGCGTTCCACCCCGAGCTCGCCGGCGAACCGAGGTTCCACCGCCTGGTGGCGACCCTGGCCGCCGAGCACGACGACCCGGGCGAGGGCGCCGGCCGTCGTCCCCACCCGACGCGCCGCGCCGGGCTGCCACGTTGAGGCGCCGCTGATGGCCGGCGAGTCGAGCGACACCCGGCACGTCCGCGCCAGTGGCAAGGTCCGCGCGGCGCGCCTCACCGACCTGCCCGCCCTCGGCGAGCTGTCGCGCATCGCCCAGACCGAGGGCTCGGGCTCGCGCACCCTCGGCCTGCCCGTCAACGGCCCGCCGATCGGCGTCTTCAGCCTCTTCCGCCTCCCGCTCGTCGCCGTCCGGCCGCACGACCTGCTGTTCGTCTACGAGTCGGACCGGCACGTCGCCGGTCTCGTCCGGGTCGAGCGCGAGAACTGGCGTGACGACTGGACCATCGTCGAGCTCGATGCGATCGGGCCGTCGGTGCCGGGCACCCGCTCCGGACCCGGCGAGATCCGCTACCGCCTCGTGCAGCAGATCCTGCGCGAGGGCCAGAAACGCGGCGCAGCGCGCTTCCACGTCGCGTGTGCCGACGCGGACGACAACGTCGAGCTGTTCATGCAGGCCGGCTTCGCGCGCTACGGCGAGGAGCGCGTCCTCTACCGCCCGCCTGAGCCGGCGCTCCCCGAGCCGTGGACCGAGAAGGACGCCGCGGCGGCCCAGATCCGACACGTCAAGCCGGTCGATGCCAACGCCCTGATGCAGCTGTACGCCTCGATCACGCCGCCGCCGGTGCAGCGCCTGGAGGCCTTCCGCATTGCCGACTGGGAGCGCCAGGGGTCGAACTGGCGCGTGCCCCGCAGCTCGCTGGCGCCGATCCTGCGTTTCGCCGACCTCGATGCCTACGTGCTCGAGGGCACCGATGGGGCGCGGATCGACGGCTTCATCCAGATCGGCGTGGCCCGCGAGGACCAGCCGCACTACCTGCGCCTCCTCGCCCGGCCGGACGTCGACCCGTCCCGGCTCGTCGAGTTCGGGCTCGGCGAGATCGCAGCGCAGCTCCGCGGGAACCTCACCCGCCACCCGAATCACGGCGTTCTCGCGCCCGTGCGAACCTACGAGGCGCCGGCCGATCGACGAATCGAGGAGGCCGGCTTCGCCGAGATCGCGGCACTGAATCTGCTCCTGAAGGAAACCCTCGTCCGCGTCGCCGAGCCGAGCCTCGTCCCAGCCGCCGTCCGTCACCTGGAGGTCACCCGTGGCTCGTGAGCCCGTCGCCGACCCCGAGACGGACGTCCGGCCCGCGCGCGAGCCCCTCGCGGCGACCGACGACCTCGACGTCCTCCTCGCCGCCCTCCCGCCGGAGATCGTCACGGCGATCGACGGCCTGGCCGACCGCGAGGGCCTCATCGAGGTCGTGATGGACCTCGGCCGGCGGCCCGAGGCGCGCTATCCCGACTCCGAAGTGGAGCTGCTGGAGCGGGAGATCGACGAGGCGGACATCCAGTACGTCGTCGACCACATCGGTTCATTCGGCGACGACAACCGGGCCGGCATCGAGCGGACGCTCCATCGCATCTCGGCCATTCGCAACCGGAACGGGAAGATCGTCGGGCTCACGTGCCGGATCGGCCGGGCGGTGTACGGGACCATCGAGATCATCGCCGACTTCGTCGAGACCGGGAAGTCGCTGCTGATCATGGGCCGGCCCGGCATCGGCAAGACGACCATGCTGCGGGAGGCCGCGCGCGTCCTGGCCGACGACCTCGACAAGCGCGTCGTCGTGGTCGACACCTCGAACGAGATCGCCGGTGACGGCGACATCCCGCACCCGGCGATCGGCAAGGCGCGGCGGATGCAGGTGCGGACGCCGTCGCTCCAGCACGAGGTCATGATCGAGGCGGTGGAGAACCACATGCCCCAGGTCATCGTCATCGACGAGATCGGGACGGAGCTCGAGGCGCAGGCGGCCCGGACGATCGCAGAGCGCGGCGTGCAGCTCATCGGGACCGCGCACGGCAACACGCTCGACAACCTTATGCTCAACCCGACGCTGTCCGACCTCATCGGCGGGATCCAGAGCGTCACCCTCGGCGACGAGGAGGCGCGCCGCCGCCGTTCGCAGAAGAGCGTACTGGAGCGCAAGGCGCCGCCGACGTTCGACGTCGTCATCGAGATCCAGGACCGCGAACGCGTGCTCGTCCACGGCGACGTCGCCGAGACGGTCGACGCCCTGCTCCGCGGCGACCCGGTCGCACCCGAGCTGCGCTGGCGGGACGAGGAGGGCGTCCATCGCTCGCAGTCGCGGCCACGGCCGTCGCCGCGCGAGCAGCTCGCGCCGGACCGGTTCTCGGGGCTCATCGGGCAGGGCGGGTCAGGCTGGCGGACCGAGCCGGGTTGGCGTGGGGACGGCGGGTTCCGCGGCGGTCTCTTCACGCCGGGCGGGGACCGCGGAGCGCGCTCGGGATTCCGCCCCGGCACCTCCGGCTCGTGGCGACCCGGCCGATCAGGCTCCGGGACGCCGGCCGCAGCCGGGTCCGCCCCGGGGGCGAAAGTCGAAGCCCCCTTCGTGGCGGGTGACATCGCCGATCGCGGGCCGCTCGAGCGGGGCACGACGCCGGCGCCGGAGCCTCGGGCGAAGGACGCGCGAGAGCTCTCGCGCCAGCGGGAGTGGCGCGAGTCCGCCTCGAAGGCCATCGACGCGCTGAAGGCCGAGGAGGGCACCGGGCCGGTGAACGCGGCGGACCTCGGCGCCGACGACGAAGCGCTCATGGATCGTGCCGTCGACGCCGAGCTCGAGGAGGCGGGCCCGACCCTCCGCATCGCCGACGCGGAGTCATTGCCGACCCTGCGTGTCCTGCCGCAAGGCATCAGCCGCAAGCGCCTCGAGCAGGCCATCCGCGAGCTACAGCTGCCCGTGATCATCGCCCGCGACGTCGACGAGGCCGACGTCGTGATGACCATCCGCAGCGAATACCGGCAGAAGACGCCCATGGTCCGCGAGGCCGAGGAGCGGGCCATGCCGATCTACGTCCTCAAGACCAACACGATCCCGCAGATGCAGGCCTCCCTTACCTCCATCTTCGCCCTCGAGATCGACCCGCGCGACGCGGCGCTGCGCGAGACGGAGGAGGCGATCGGCGTCGTGCTCGATCGGGCGGAGGCGGTCGAGCTGTCACCGCAGAACGCGTACATCCGGCGCCTGCAGCACCAGATGGCGGAGCGAGCCAACCTCGTCTCTCGCTCCCGCGGCCGCGAGCCGTATCGGCGCGTCCGCCTCTACCCCGATCCCGCCCGAAGCCCCTGGCGCTAGCCGAGCCGGGTCCGGTCCAGGTAGATCTGCTCGCCGGCGAACAATCGCGCCACGGGATCCCAGGGGAACAAGATCGCAAGCTCGAGCCGAACCCGGCGTCCGCTCGGAGAGAGCCCAGCGAAGAAACCGACGTGCGTTGCCTCGAGCACGACCGCCTCGAAGGCGCCCTGCGGTCCGATGACGATGTCCGAGAGCGCGAAGCGATTGTCCGGGAACGCCCCGAAGAGCTCGGTGTAGAACGCCCGGGCGCCGTCGTGACCGGCCCAGTGCCGGCCACTGCCGACGATCTCGTAGACACAGTCCGGGGCGAGGGTCGAGATCAGGCCGTCGATGTCGCGGCGGTCCTCGGCGATCGAATGGCGGACCCACGACCGCTTGATGCGGCGCTGCTCGGCGGGGTCGAACGGGAGCGCCAGCCGCTGCGCGGCCGAGGTCATCGGCCGCCGCCGCCGGTCAGAACTCGGTGACGCCGGTGAAGGTCCACGCGTCGATGCGGAGCGCCGGCACGACGGCCGCGCCGAGGAAGCCCTTGAGCGTCTTGCGGCTGCTGCTCACCGCGCTCACGCCGGCGAGGGCGTCGAGGTAGGACTGGGTGAAGCGCAGGTTGCGCACCGGCCCGACGACCTCGCCCTTCTCGACGAGGAAGGTCCCGTCGCGGGTCATCCCGGTGACGATGGCGAGCTTCGGGTGGACCACGTTCGTGTAGTGGAAGCGGGTAACGAGCAGCCCCCGGTCGAGGCCGCCGATCAGCTCCGCTCGTGGCGTCGAACCGGCGGACATCACGGCGTTGAGCGGGAACGGCCCCCACGGATTCGGGGCCGGCAAGCCGTGGCCCGTCGAGCTGCGGCCGGCTCGGGCCGCCGTCTGGGAGTCGTAGACGACCTCGCGGCAGACGCCGGCGTCGACCAGCGGGACGCGCTGCTTCGCCACGCCCTCGTAGTCGAACGACATCGGCAGGCCGTGCGGGTCGGCGCCGTCGTCGACGATGGTCACGAGCTCGGTACCGATGCGCCGCCCCGGTTCGACGAATGACCGGCCCTCCTGCACCGCGAGGGCCGAGAAGCCGAGGTAGCCGAGCATGTCGGTGATGTCGACGACCGCGTACTCCTCGAGCACGACGGGGTAGTCGCCCGCGGTGATCGACACCGGCCGATCGCCGGCCCGCGCCTTCGTAGCCGCCTCGCGCCCGATCGCGGCGGCATCGATCGTCGTCGCGTCCATGCTCACGCCCTCGGCGTAGCCGGTGCCGCCATCGGGCGACATGAGCACCGTCAGCAGCTGCGACGACGTGCGCCGCTCGGCGTCGCGGATGCCCGCGGAATTGGCCACGGCCACGGCCTCGGCCTCGGTCGAGAACGAGCCATAGGCGGTGACCCCCTTCTCGTCGGCGGCGGCGATCACCGCGCGCACGCCCTCGGCCCGCAGCTCCGGGGTCGCCTCGGCCGTGCCGTCGGACCACGCCACCGCGCGCAGCCGCGCCTGG
>JACXTT010004915.1_pt1 | contig 19637 bp, 15 predicted proteins | sample 9270951 | NCBI WGS metagenome assembly JACXTT01 (sample SAMN15532306, study PRJNA645909) | rock metagenome | isolation source: weathered quartz diorite | place: Puerto Rico | collected 2017-06-21 | reverse complement strand
TTTCATGTAGATGGACCTAAGACACGATTGGAGAAGATCAAGGACTGGTACAGCGCCAATTTTCATCTGAAACTTGAGACGCTTCCGTCGTGGGAAACCGTCGATGAACTGCGGTTGGTGGCAAATGCCGTAAAGCATGGCGACGGTTCGGCCAGTCGGCAATTGAAGCAGCGGCGCCCTGAACTCTTTAGCAATCCTGATTATGCCGAGATTTACAAGGAATCCGAGCAGTATGGTATGGGGCCGCCAATGAGTGAAGCGTTGGCCCCGCGCTCGGGGCAAGACCTTTTTGTGAGCGAAAAACTGCTCAAGGCATATGTCGAAGGCGCGGCTGAACTTTTTGAAGAGATTGCTAAGTATTTCGCGTCGCACGGTGGCCAGTTCTTTCCCTACTGACAAGGCGCTAGGGTTGACGCAGTATGTGCGCGCCTCGTTATATGGGATCAAGCCGAATGACCCAGTCAGTTTTGTGGTGGCAGGAGCCTTGATGGTCATGGTCGCAGCGTTGGCGGCTTGGATACCGACCCGGCGGGCATCTTGGGTGGATCCGATCCGGGCGCTGCGGTGCGAGTAGAAACAGGCTGTTGGTGATCGCTGAACTGCACTCTTGACCGGAAGTCGGTCGTAGTCAGCTGACTCGCTAACTGGCGGTTCGGGCCGGCACCAGGTTGGGCCGCGCAGCATGATCCATGCTCGTCAGCCTCGTCCGCTGGCGACGTGCGATTCGTGCTTGCGTTGAAAGACGGCCCTGCTGTTTTCCAGGAGGGTGAGATTATCCCGCTCGTGCTGTCGTTCACCTCGTCGGCGAAGCACCGTTACTGGGCCGATATGCCTCAACTGCATGTTCGGCTGGGTTCCGATAAGCCCGTTTTTCAGCACGTTCCAAGGTAAAGGCGCAGAATCTGAAGGATAGGCTCGCGATAAGGGGATTCTGCCGCGCCGCTCGGCTCACTGACCTTCGCTGATTAAGCGAATACTGACGCCGTGGGATGGCCCACACGACCCCGGTCGGCGAAGACGACCATGGTCTCGAAAAACATATGAAGACGATCATCAGACGACTGCACAGGCTAGAGAATCGGTTCTGCCCTCCCGTTGAAACGGAATCCACGCGGCGCTTGCGCAGGAGACTTGAGGCAGCGAGGCGGCGTCTTGCAGAGGCAAGGGAGCGCGGTGAGTGGTGCGGCTCAATTGACGACGGCGAGCGGGAAGACCTCACGGGTCTGAGTGTGACCGAGATCCTTCACCGTGGGCGGACAAGGTTGTTAGCGAGAGCCATCGAGCGAGCACCAGAGGGCAACAGATTCTGAGACTGCGCCCTTTGGGTCAGGTAACCCGGTAGGCTGGCACCTTCGAGGGACGGCGCACACCTCATGGTCGATAGAAACCAGCCGTAGTTTGACCTTCCCGAGCACAAGTCTTTTGCAATCAATGTCAGACCCTTCACATGTCGTTCGCATAAGTGGAGTTCGCGAACAGGGCTAGTAACACTATTAGATGCTTCCTTGAACAACTCAACTCTGATATACTCCTGCCAGCTCGAAATGATAGGGGTGTGTGATATGAAGAGTCTTTCTTGTGTAGTTCTGTGTATTCTGCTGTGCTTGGTTGCTAGCGCCGCAGATCCTACCGGTACTATTGCCGGAACCGTCCTGGATCCAAGTGGCGCCGCTATCGTAGGTGCCAAGATTCGCGTCACCAACAACGCAACCCGTCTGACGCGCGAAGGTGTCACCGGCTCGGACGGAGGTTTCGTATTTCCGTTGCTTCCAGTGGGGATATACAGCCTCGCCGTAGAGTCCGGAGGTTTCAGGCGGTACGAACAGAAGGGCATTGAAGTCAAGACGGATCAGTCTTCGACTGTCGCGGTGTCGCTGCAGATCGGCGCCACGAGCGATTCAGTGACCGTGGAGGCCAACGCGGAAATGGTGCAGACGCGCAGTGGCGCGTTAAGCCAGGTGGTAAACCAACAGAAGATTGTGGAGTTGCCACTGGACGGCCGCAATGCCGCGGCATTGGTGCTCCTCTCTCCTGGGACGGCCGATCTAAACGCCGGAAACGCGGGTGGTAGCGGGGACACCATGCAAACGGCGACGTATCCTGGCGCTCAATCCATCAGCACTAACGGCGCGCGTGCCGACACTGTGAACTACAACCTGGATGGGGGCAGCAATCAAGACCACTACACTAACGTCAACAACCCTTTCCCCAACCCGGACGCGCTCGAAGAATTCAGTGTTCAAACCAACAGTTACAACGCTGAATACGGTCGGGGCTCGGGCGCTGTGGTTAATGTGGTGACGAAGTCCGGCACCAACGAGCTGCACGGCAGCGCGTTCGAGTTCCTACGCAATGGCGCCATGAATGCACGGAATTTCTTCGCAGACAGGCATGACGAGCTGAAACGCAATCAGTACGGTGGCAGCGTGGGCGGGCCCATCGTGAAGGACAAGCTGTTCTTCTTCGGAACTTACCAGGGTACGCAGCTGCGAGATATCTCTGCGGGTAACACGGCCACCGTACTCACGCCGTCCGAGCGCGCGGGTGATTTCTCCTCGGTGGACCGCCAACTCGTCAATCCGTTCACCGGCGATCCGTTCCCCAATAACCAGATCCCCGTGGACCAGTTCAGTCCGGTCAGCCAGAAGCTGTTGTCATTGATTCCAGTAGCCAGTTCGGCGGATGGCTTTATCTCATTCGACCGTTCAGTCCGCGATACGGAAAACCAGTTCATGGGGCGGGTAGATTACAACCTGCATAACCAGCGAATTTATGGCCGTTACTTCTACTCGAAGTACTCTCGTGACCCGGTAGTCGGAAAAGACAACATCATCGCTTCTTTTCGCGGCTATACCGATTTCGATCAGAGTGCGTCATTCAGCCACACCACGAACTTCAGTCCGAATCTGCTGAATAGTTTCATCTTTTCCTACAATCGCATCACCGGTACGATCGTGAGTGGCGCCCCCTTCAGCTTTCAGGACATTGGTGTCGATATAGCGCATTCCACTCCACCGGAGCTGGTCGTTTCGGTAAACGGCTATTTCGCCATCAATTCCGGCCACCCGGGGAACTTCAACCGGCATAACTTCCACATCGCCGACAGTGCACACTGGATCCGTGGCGCCCACGAAATCGCCGTGGGCGGCGATTTCATGCGAATGGACGTGGACCTGATCAACACCTATCGGCAAAACGGTAATTATCGGTTCCGCGGCACGTCCCATAGCGGTGATCCGCGCGTCGACTTTCTGCTCGGTTACGTGGACCGCTTTATTCAGGGCGGCGGCGAGTACGCGCAACGGCGCGGCAATTTGGGCAGCCTGTTCGTGCAGGATAACTACCGGGCTACGCGCAACCTAGTTCTGAATTTGGGACTGCGTTGGGATCCCTTCGTGCCCTATTACGACGAAAGAGGCCGTACGGAATGCTTTCTGCCGGGGCAGCAGTCCACTCGTTTTCCTAACGCGCCTGCCGGCTATTTGTACGCCGGAGACTCGGGTTGTCCCCGCGGTGGCTTGGCTTCGAGCTGGTGGCAATTCGCACCGCGCGTGGGCTTCGCTTACAACGTGGGCGGGAAGGGGAAAACTACAGTCCGAGGTGGATGGGGCCTGTTCTATCAACCGCCGTTCGTCGAAGCATTCAACAACATGGTTGACAGCGCGCCATTCAGCCCGCAGATCCAGATTTTCCGCGTACCGTTTGCCAATCCCTACGCCGGCGCGACCAATCCGTTTCCTGCGCAGTATGCTCCGCGGATTCCCGGGTCTGATGTGGCTTTCGATCTGCCACTCAGCCTCGCCGTTTCCTACGAGCACAAATGGAAGCCGTCGTGCGTGATGAACTGGAACCTGACAGTGGAGCACCAGTTGCGCAGCGACCTGCTGGTGCGCGTGGGGTATGTCGCCTCGCAGGGTAGGCATCTCGGGTTCAACACAGATGTGAATGCGCCACTGCCGAGCCCGGATGCCACCGCAGACAACGAAGACGATCGCCGGCCGTACCAGCAGTTTCATCAGGTGACACAGGACGTCTCGGGCGCTAACTCCAGCTATAATTCGCTGCAGATTTCCGCCGAGAAGCGCTTCTCCCATGGGTTCACCGTGGGCGCCAATTACACTTGGGGCCGCAGCATTGACTGGGTCTCGTACCTGACCGATCTCGATGGGATCAACGTGATCAACCCCTTATAACGTGAGGGCCTATCGCGGAGTTTCCGACTACAACGTACCGCATCGTTTCGTGCTGAACTACTTGTGGCAGATCCCCGGCCCGAAGACGGGCCTTGGGCGGAACTTGTTCGGAGGATGGGAAACCGCGGCCATCTGGAACTGGCAGAGCGGCTTCCCCCTGAACATCACGGCGGGCGACGACTATTCGTTCAGTCTTCCGGGACTGGCCGACGATCAGGCGGATGTGATCTCCCAACCGCACTACACGAGTGGTAGTCGCGGAGATAAGATCGCGAAGTGGTTTTCGACGGACTCCTTCACAGCTCCTCAGTCGAATCATTTCGCAATGTAGGGCGCAATACATTGGTCGGACCGGGGACATTCAATATCGATTTCTCGGTTCACAAGACCTTTTCCATCGGCGAACGAGTAAAGACGCAGTTCCGCGTGGAGTTGTTCAACGCGTTCAACCATACGCTGCTGAACAATCCGGACACCACGCTGAGCGACGACAATTTCGGCCGCATCACCGACGCGCGTGACCCGCGTATTGTGCAACTGGGGCTCAAGTTTTTGTTTTGAAGGGTCAGGCGTTCGCTACCATCGATTTATCAACGAAAGCTTGTGCCTGGCTTCGCGCGATGGCTCGGAATCCGGATGGCCTCGGGATTCGGGCCGCCTGTTGAACGGCGTCTTGCAGAGGCGGGGCAACGCGGAGACGTAGGCGGCCCGGGTGCTAACGGCCAGAGATCGCGGGACCTGTGCTGGCCTAACCGTGACCGAGATTCTTCACCGTGGACGCGCGCGGTTGTTAGCGAGAGCCGTCGAGCTATCGCCGCAGGGCAAGAGATTCCGAAACTATGCCCTTGGATGAGCTAACTGGACGGGCTGTTCGTGTCCTCTCTCAACCATCACGACGAGGAAGACTCGGCATTTGTCCCAGCCGCCGACCCAGGAGACCCGCCAATTATCGATACGAATCGCCCAGTGACACCGGCTTGCAAAGGCGAAGGAACTTGGTCTGAAGTTGCATGGCTCTTCGCTTCCACACACATCCATTGCTCGGTTGGGGAGGACAGTCAACTCCCCCTTCCGCGAATCGCCCGAGGCCGCACTGCTACATGCTAATCAGCTCGCAGCCAGGTTTGAATCGCAGATAGACGCCGATAATGAAGATTAACGCCTCGTTCGCCGGACCGTCACACGGCACAAGTCCGGGATGGCGACTATACACTCATGTGGATTACTTCCGGGTCACCGACCATCTGTCCGGAGTTGCCCATAACTTCCCGGAACCAGGCTCGTGGCTCAACGAGGAAATTACGTGGCGCGGAATGAACGGCGCGGAATGAAATTGACAATCTCAACGGAGCCGGATACAGTTGAGGCAGTGCGCTAACAGGGCGTCTCCTACCCGCGGCAAGGGAAGCATCCCACCTGTTTTCGTTTTGAGGCGTCCGTTACCTTCTTTCAGCCTGGTCTCAGCGGGACACCGGCAAATACGAAAGGAGGTCTTGTGACCCCGTCGAAGTTCTTACCCCTTCACTCGTCTTTTGAATCCATCCGGAAGCAAGCAAAGAAACTGGCGCGCCAGTTCGCCGCCGCCGACGCGGATGCACTCGTCCGTGTGCAAGCGCAATTGCCGGCTCCGGCCCTTCCTCTATCGTTACGCGACGCGCAGTTGGTGCTCGCCCGAGAATACGGGTTCGCCGGCTGGCAGGATCTTCGCACCACAGTCCTCCGCCTGGAAGGCAAGGGCTTGGAGTGGGCCGCCGCGGAGGCGGAGCGCGCCATCCATGACAACAAGGTCGAACGATTAAGGCAACTCGTTCAGGAGTATCCTGCGCTTCTATCGTGGCGCGGTGATTCTGGAGAATCATTACTTGGGTTTGCCACCGGCTCGTTTGGTGACAGCGGCGATCCTTACCGGGAGAAGATGTTCACGCGCATCGACTGCGCCGAGTCTCTCTTGGATGCGGGCTCTACAGTAGAGCCGGCGATATGGGAACGTGCAATTAGCGCCCGCGCGAAGGGAGTGTTGCAGCTTCTTTTGCGCAAGGGTGTTCTGCCGCGCACGCTGGATGTTCTCGCGGCGCTGGGTGACACCGACGGCGTACGTGATTTTCTTGAGTCAACACGCCCCGGTGGCGATGTCGCCACCGTCACGCATGCGTTCCTTTGTGCCTGCGGTTTTCAGCATAAGGCGGTCGCCGCTCTCCTTCTCAGCCGTTGCGTCGAGCTCGACCCCGCACTCGGCGAGCGAGTGGAGAAATGGCGTGGACGAAGCGGGTTCATCGACTACTTGGGCGCACATCCAGTCTACGGAAGCCCCTGGCGGACGGTCGTTATGAACGAACTGCAAACGGCGATGCATGGAAATGACCTAGAAGAGTTCAACAGGCGGCTACAGCGGGAACCCGATCTGCTCGGCGAATCCAATGTCGGGCTTCAGGTGGGGTTAATTGAGAATGCGGCGTACAACGATCGGGGACCTTTTATCGCTCGACTGATAGAGCTCAGTCCCGCGCTAAGGGTGAAGCGCCCACCTTCGTCCGCGCTGGAATTCGCGCTGGAGTATGGGAACGCGCATCTCATTCCTCTATTGACTCAGATTTGGCCGCTGCCCGACGATCTCCCTCACGCGGCCGGCGTAGGGGACTTCGCGCGAGTCAGGGGTTGGTTTGATGAGGCCGGCGGTCCGAGGCTGGGGAGCCTCAGTCAGCATCACCCGACCAACCATCCTTCCTGGCTCCGGAATCTTCATTGGATGCCCCCAAACGCCCAGCGCGTCCTGGACGTCGCATTGGCATGGGCGTGCATGAATCGCCAGTTTGAGATTGCGGATTTTCTGCTGGAGCACGGAGCCAACATCAATACGGACTGGAGCACGCACGAGCCGGCAAGCATCTTGCATGAGTGCGCCGTCCACGCGAACTACAAAGCAGCGCAGTTTCTCATTGACCGCGGCATCGATATGACGATTCACGATTATCGCTGGAACGCGACCGCGGAGGGGTGGGCGCGCCACGCTGCCAACGACACGAACATGGCGGACTTCCTGGCGCGTGCCGAGCGCGCACGAAAAGCGCAATCCCTTTGAACCGGCGCTTACTCTTCAGTATTTTTCCTTTCCCTCGATTTGGCCGGGTCACACGCGCCGGGGAATTTGAACGCTGTCGCTATCAGGCCGGAAGTCAGAATCTGGTCCTTGCCATGATCGGAGGCTCAGCTTAATCAATCAACACCTACACGTCGAGGGGACTGCCTACGAAACTACCGCCGCGATACAAACTGCCATCGCGATCACGAGCAACGATACGAAGGGCGGAACAAGGAATACGAACCCGACTTTCGCCCTGAGATACTCCAAGGCGACAGCGCCATAGATCGGCACAGAAACCAAACTGACGACTAGCATCCCTACGTAGAGGGGCACTCGGACGACGACGGTCCAACGATTCGGCCGAATCGAGCTTCTCGCGGAACATTTGCGGCGTGATCCAAAGCTTCTCAGCCGCACGTTCAATCACCGGGAAATTTATCCCGCCGAGATGGGCTGCCGTGATCCGATCAACGCGACCGTGGGCACTCCGCTCGGCGGGACGACTCTGCTCCACATGTGCGTGGACTACGGCGAGATGGAGATCGCGCTCTGGCTCCTCGATAATGGCATGGATGTCAACGCTCGCTCGGCCGTTGGCGCGAGCAGGTTCGGCGGCTACACGGCGCTTTTTGCAACCGTGGTCTCGCAGCCCAACTTCTGGATGAATTACCGGAAGCGGGGGCCCTTCGTTGCACCGTTCACTAAACTGCTGCTGGATCGTCGAGCTGATCCGAACATACAGGCATCCATATGGAAACAACTCCACCCGGGGCACGGCGACACTACGCGGCACGAGTATCGTGACGTGACAGCCCTTTCGTGGGGGCGGCGGTTTCATGCACCGATCTTCGTAAGCCAGCCGGCGTTGCAACTGATTGAGGCGGCGGGGGGAGTGGAGTGATGCGCCTTCTCCCGGTCCACGTGGCCGTATCACGCTAGATCCGTAGAAGTGCCCGAAGACCTTAAGGTCACTTGCCCATTCCCATCGCCGCGGTGCTAGGAGTAATGCGTTGCAAGCGGCGTCGGATAGTCGCCGATAATGGCACACATCAGGCTTCAAGCTAGGGGCCGCCTAGTTTCCGAGTAGCGCGTGTTTCGCCCAGAATCCGGGAACAATCCTGGCGGTCATGAGCGGGTGGCCAGCCTTGGCTTCCCGCGACCGCCCGTCGCGGACCGACAACTCCATTGTTAGCGGCGGACCCCAGTTCGGCTGCTATGTTGCCTGAACTCGCTAGCCTGTGCGGACTCTCCACGGCGCCATACGGTCGAGCAGCCCATCTCGCACGATCAGCGTGTGAAACAGAACAGCTCCAAAATGAGCGATGAACGTCAGGAATAACAGGTAGGCGAGGACCGTGTGCGTTTTCCGCAGCACTGCGTACAACATGGCGCTGTGCGGAAGGACGGGGAAAAGATGCAGCGACCCATATAGTACGATCGGATAGCGTGCCGCGGACAACATCCCCCACCCGACGAGCGGCTGCACGAACAGCAATGTATACAACAACAGTTCGGACGCCAACGCGGCGAAGCGTTCCCGAGACGACATGGTGGCGGGAAAAGGAGGCAGGGCAGAGAAGAGCCGGTTCACATAGCGAATCACCACGAGAAGCAGGATGATGATACCCAACGGGCGATGGAGGGAAACCAGGGCGTGGTAGTCGGCAAGCGATGCGACCATGGAAACGCCAATGCCAAACATAGTGAGGACCATCGCGGCCATCAACCAGTGCAGGAACCGCATCGAAATTGTGAATTGCTGCCGCTCGGCGGTCATCCTCGTTTTCTTCGCACCTCGGAAGGCGTGATCGCGCTCGGCTTTTTCGTCTCGCCCGCCCGTCTTGTAAACGACTGTGAATAAACCGCCGATCTAGCGCTGAGCAGAGGATCATCGGACGGCGCCATTCCTGCCGGCAAAACCAACGGATCGAAATTGATGTCTCGGGCCGGGCTGGTTTCCTCGCTTTCAACAGAATCGATCGTTAGAGTTCCCACATCCATCTGCTCGCGCCCGTCGGGCCATGGGATGCTGGCATCGTCAGTCACATCACCGGGTTGCCCAACTGTAATCATCAAATGCCACTGCAGCGGACGCTGAAGGATGCTCGCGATCAGCGCGTCAAAAAGATAATTCTTGTCTCCTTGAGCTGCCGCTGTCGTATTCGCGGCTACAAACGGCTGCACCGGCACCATCGACCAGCGCACGGGAATCGCTGCGTCGCCCGCATCCACAAAGCGGAAGGCATTGAGACTGTTGAATGTGGTGTTCTCGAAACCGGACGACACTGCACGCCCCTTGATGATTTTCAACGCCGGCACACTTTCGGGATGGCGCGCGAGGAATGCATCCATTTTTGCCGGATTGGGTCTATGCGTCTGGGGATCGGGCTCCCCTGCAAGCAAATTCTCGAAAAATGCTTGGGGAGTATTCACAGGGAACACCGGGAGATTGATCATCGCAGTTCGCCATTCCTCGCCGTCGGGCAGCCAAAACAGAAGTCCCAGGCCGCGGACCAAATCGGGTGCATCCGCAACGTAGGGATTGCCGCCACCAAAAGAGAAGCGGCCGATGACGGACATTCGGCCCGGTCTGAAGACCACCGCCTTCGACACACGCATGCCCTGGGCGTTGCTCTCGAAGAAGCCGCTGACGCACACGCCCTTGCCATGATTGCGTCGGAAACCAGAATGGATTCCGTTCACCCGCTCGAAACCATCGACAAACCGCGCAGGGGTTAATGCGTGTGGAGCGAACCACCCACCGAGATAGAGAAATGCCGCCGCAACACCCAGAATTACAACGCCGATGCCTGCCAATCTTCCCAGTCTGCTGCCTATGGTCAAAGGCGGCGTATGGTTATCCGTCGATCTGGCGAGCTCACCTGGCAACATGCTGCTCCCGTGCCAATGTCTCGGATTTAGTCTACATCCGGCCTCATTTGTGTGCAATGCTCCCGATAGATTTTGAAGCCGTTCCGAGGGCTGAAGCGTGTGGCCTTAATGAGAGCAAGTGACTTAAAAACGCACCATCCGTTGAAGTGACTGCAGTGGGCATCTCGGCTGGAGCGTTACACGAGACGCCCCCGGGTCGTCCGCTACTCGGAAAGTGGCCGGTTCGGATCGCCTCGCCTAGACAGCAGCTCCGAATACCTACGTACAATGTGCGACAACGGTACGTTTGAGCGGACTCTACCGTGTTAGGCGATCACACGCTCGGGCAACGAGAGAATGTATTTGTAAGAAACCGGCGAACTCACTTCTGTAGTATCTCTCGCGCGACGAGAATGGACTTCGCGCACGGCCTATTCGTATCGGAGAGCCGAGATTGGATCGATTTTTGCGGCGCGTCTGGCTGGAATCAAACAAGCGGTCAATGCCACCAGGGCAAAGACCAACGATACGGCGCAGTAGACGAGCGGATCGTTCGAGCTGACGCCGTAAAGCATCCCACTGATCAGGCGCGAGAGCGCCAGCGCACCGGCCGTGCCGAGCCCGATGCCGACGCCGGTCAACACCATCCCGCGCCGGGCCACGCTACGTAAGATATCCCATCCGTCCGCACCCAGAGCCAGGCGCACTCCGATCTCTTGCGTGCGCCTCGTCACCAGGTAAGAAAGCACGCTGTAGATTCCCACACAGGCCAGGACCAGCACCAAAGCAGCAAGAGCGCCGAGCATCGTCCCCTGGATCCGCCGCTGCGCTACTTCGCGATCCAGTAGATCGTCCAGCGTTTGTACATCGGAAACCGGCTGATTTCGATCGATTGACCAGATGGCCTGCTGCACGGCGCCAGCCAGCCTCATCGGATCGCCGCTGGTGCGCATCACAAGATCTTGCGGCACCATCCAGTTGTCCTTCGCCTGCCAATAGGGAAAACTCATTTCCGCTTTCACTGGCTGATCGAGCCCCATTTGCCGCACGTCACGGTTCACGCCGACAATGGTGAACCAAGGAAATCTGTCGTCGGAATTCCCAAATTTAAACCGCTTCCCGAGGGGATCCTCGTCCGGCCAGAACTGGCGAGCCATCGTTTCGTTGATCATGGCGACCAACGGAGTTCTCAAGCCATCGCGTTCTTCGAACGACCGGCCGCGTGTGATTGCAATTCTCATCGTCTCCAGGTAGCCGGGGGATATCACGCGATTGCAGGCATCATTAATAAAGCCGGGACGCGGGGACTTGCCCTGTACCGTGAAGTCATTCGTTCCACCCTTGTTGGTAAGCGGCAACACGCTGGTGAAGCCCGCGTTCCGCACACCTGGTAGCGCGCGAACACGCTCAAGCACGCGATCAAAGAATTCGGATCTTCTGGCGAATTGATCGTATTTCGATTCCGGGACGTTCAGACGCACAGCCAGCACATGGTCGGCACGGAAACCCGGATCAACACCGCGCAGGTTGGAAAAACTGCGTAGCAGGAGAGTGGCGCCGATCAGCAGCAACAGAGAGGGCGCCACTTCGGCCACAACCAGCGCGTCGCGTATTCCGCGCCTGCGGCTGCCGATACCGCCCCGTCCGCCTTCTTTGAGCACTTCATGCAAATCGACGCGCGAAGTCTGAAGTGCCGGTGCGAGTCCGAACAGGATACTGCTGGCCAGCGTCACGCCTATCGCGAAGCCCAGAACGCGCCAGTCCATTGTGAGCTGCGCCGTGGGCGCCAAATCCGTCGGAATCAGGTTCTTCAGAAAGGCGAAACACCACTGCACCATCAACACACCCAACGCGCCTCCGCCGAGCGAGAGCAGGATGCTCTCAGTCAACAACTGTCGCACGAGGCGACTGCGGCTGGCGCCGACCGCGGTGCGCACCGCGATCTCGCGTGCCCGTCCGGTAGCGCGGGACAACAGCAGGTTCGCCAGATTCGCACAGGCGATCAGAAGGATACATCCCACCGCGATCAGCAGCAGAATCAGTCCACGCCGGACGTCCTGTGTGTAGAAGTCGCGCATAGGTTCAGCGAAGAAGCGGTCGATAAAGCCATAGATGTCCGGGTACTTGAGACAGGCTCTTCAAGAGCACCTGCAGGTCGGCATTCGCCTGCGAGAGCGAGACTCCTGGCCGCAAACGTGCCACAACCAGCAAATAATGATTACCGCGGGAGGCGAGCGTCTCAGCCGTAAAGGCGATCGGGAGCCAGAAGTCCGTGCCTTTGTACGGAAAAGAGAACCCCTCCGGCATCACCCCGATGACGGTGTAGTTGGCGCCATCCAGCGATACAGCTTGGCCGATTACTCTTGGATCCCCGCCAAAGCGCCGCTTCCAGAGTCCATGGCTGATCAACATCACACGTCCTCCACCGGGCTTATCCTCCTCGGCTGTAAAGACGCGGCCGAGCACGGGTTGCACTCCCAGAACTCCAAACAGATTGTAGGTGGCCTGCTCGCGTTCGAGCTGCTCCGGCTCGCCATTACCCGTGAGGTTTGAGATCCCCGTTGCGAGCGCGGCCACGTCGTCGAAGGTCTTCCTGTCGGCCTTCCAGTCGATGGCGTGTTGTGAGGGAACCCGCTTTTCGAAGCGTCTTCCCAAACCATCACCAGCCGGTCCGGATCTCGGAATGGCAGCGCGCGCAAGAGCACCGCGTTCACCACGCTGAAAATGGCGGCATTGGAACCGATGCCGAGCATCAGAGTCAGCAATGCAACAAGAGTGAACCCTGGGCTCTTGGCTAGCATGCGCCAGCCGTAGCGGGCATCCTGCCAGATGGTCTGCATGACGGCTAACGGGAGCAAGCGAAATGCCACGGCTGGGGGCTAGTAAATGTGGGGTTTGCGGGTGCGCCTGTGTCCGCTTTTGGGAATCTTTGTCCTGCCGCGGACAAAAGAACGACCGACCCAACCAAGTCCGGTTCTGGGACATGAGCCCCGCCCGGAAGCTTTCGGGATGCGGCAGAAACAGCTAACGATAATGTCGCTTATCAGGGTTCAAGCTGCGGGCCAGCTGGTTGTCGCATCAGGACCTTATTGCATCATGTTGGTTCCGTTCGCTCACCGTGAAAATAGCGCACAGCCTCGGGCCGAAAAAGAAACCAGGCAATCGCGGCACAGAACACAGAGTGGATGGCGAACTCGTGGAACGCGCCAAAAGCGCTCAGGACAACGTGGAATGCGATCCAGGCGAGCGCAAGCCAGCTTGCCCAGTTGTGGCCGCGGAGCATGAATGCGCCACAGACAATCGCCAGAACCTCGATGATCTCGGTCCAGATGCCATCGTATTGAAACACATTCCTCGCGTGGACCTCGGTGAAGTGGGAAACAAAACCGACTGTACCCACCCCTATATACAACCACGCGAGGATACTCACGGACCGGCGGTGCATGTTCCACGTCATGGCAGCACCTCCAGCACCGCTTCGCTGGGTTCCAGTTCCTCCGCATGCGGCGGTACAGTCGCCCCAGCCTCCAGGAGTGCCCGAATCGTTCCGACGTAGTCCCCCGTGTCTCGACGCCAACCATTCCCGGAGCCGTACACGGCACACCCGCGCGTGGTCCCCTCATACTCCCTCGATTTCAATTCCAGCGTCGGATGGAACCGCAGAATCTCGCGGGTCATCTCCGCATTGCCATTGAATCCGGCCCAGTGCAGCGCCGTCGCTCCCATCTCTCCCGGCGAATCCACGGACCAACCCGCCTCCAGCATCAGTCGCACGGCTTCTGTGTTGTTCGTCTGCGCAGCGTTCGGCAGCTTTCGCTGGTCTGTCGCGGAGAGCGTCTTTGCCGCATCCGGATGCTGAGACAGAAACTCGTGAAACACCGCTTCGTCATCCAGCTCACACGCCAGCGACAGCTTCAGGTCCTCCGGAGTCCGCTCCATCAGCAACTGGAAAACATCCTCATGACCGAAATCGCGTGCTACCGCGTGTGCGGTGCGGTCTCCCAGGGTCCAGATGTAAATGGTGCCGCCCGCGCGCGGATCCTGCTTCGGAAAACATTCCTCCGATACGCTCATACGGATGCATGCCGGTTCTTCTCCAGGTGCCGCAGCACCAGATCCGCATCGCCGAGCGCCGTGGCCATCAGAATGTCCGTCCGGCATCCGCGTGAAACCAGATAACGTGCCACATTCTGGCGGTCCCGCGGATAGTGCCGCTTTTGTTCCACGCGCAGCATATACTGCGCCGGCGTTGACTCGTGATCCACATCGCGCGCATCGATATCGGCCCCGTTTGACAGTAGAAATTCTGCAACCCCCACTGTGGAAGCAAAGTGCAGCGGCGTCTGCCCGTCTCCGCCCCGTGCGTGGACAACGCTCGGATCGGCCGTCGCCAACTCTCGCAGCTTCGGCAGCATCCCCAACCGCGACGCCGAATGCGCATCCACTACGGCGCCGCGCTCGGTCAGAAACTCCACCAAGCTCGGATCGCACTCGTCCAGCACGCCGAATCCCCCAGCCCACCACTCGGTACGCTTGCGGATATTGGCGCCCGCGCGTAACAGCACATCGATCGTCGCCCGATCGCTGCGTTGCACGGCGGCATATAACGCGTGTTGGCCGAAGCCGTAATCGGGCAGCGGATCGTCGATTCTCGCCCGCAGATCCGGGTACTGCTGCAAGACCTCGCGGACGCGCGCCGCATCGTTGTCGCACACCGCCGCCTTCAGTGCCTCGGCCGGACTGAGCGCTAGCGCCTCGACGTGTGCCTTCAGATCCGCCCACCTGGGGAAGCCGTATTCGTTGGCGAGCGCAAGTTGAGCGTCGGCCAGTTTGCCCTGCCCCGTACTCCGCAGCAGTTCTTTGGCCTGTTTTTTGAGATATTCCAGATTTGGTTTTGGGGGTAGCTGACGAGACATGTACTCCTCCTTCTATAGCCCGGTGTCCGCTATGGCGGGCAGAAGAGAAGTCAATGCTCGGTGCTCAAAGGCTATTCAGGTGGGATAGTCCCTATCCGCGGACGGGGTGCAACCTGCATTGCAGCTCTTACTGTACCAACATCCTGGCGGGGCAAAGGTCTGCTCCGTCTGTCCTCCGGTCGATGGACACACGGGCGTACAGGCCGGCAGTTGCGGCACGCTCTTTCCTGTCTTAAAGCGACTCGAGGCCCGCGGGGGGACAACCGGGCTCGGTCCACGAGGTCGGTGGCGGGCGATGTGGTGCAGTAGAGGACTAACCGTGACGGTCAGCCACGGGAAGCCCAGTTGGTTCACCGGCTCCAAAATCACAGGCCGCGCGGCCGAGAGCGCGCTTGGGATAGCTCCTGCGGACGGCTGTCGCAGAACTAATCCCGCCTTGCGCGCGTAGACCTTCCCCGTTTTGCTTGATGTTCTTATCACTCCGAGGTAATGTCCACATGGCAGCAGAAAGCTTCCGATATGGCCCAATAACAGGACCTAAAACGAACGAACTGATTGTGGCGGAAAAGCTCGCTGAATGGCAGCGGTTGAAGGCGCTCGTGCTCGACAGATTCGGGTTGTGCTCGAGTCACAGTACCCGTTCGTTGCCGGGTGGGCCGAAACAAAATGCCGAACTGGGCCGAACTAGCTACGAATGCCGAAAGCACTGGTGGACCGGTCGAATATTCAAACCCTGATCGTGTCCTGAAGGGGCGGAGAGGTAGTTGGAAACCACGTTTTCTGGGGAGCCAAACTTTTGATTCAATAACCTATAAGAAAATCGCGGCGTCCCAGTTTGACGCACTTGCGAGCGGCATACTTGGCATGGCTTTGAATATCGAATCCATGCCCAGAAAAGAGTTCGGGGCGGAGACGGCCGCGCTCGTCTTACTGTTTGGCTAAAGTCTCGACACCCATCAAGGCCTGCGCCAAGCGTTAGCGGCTCGCCGCCGATACGCCACAAACCCCAGGCAGACCAGTGCGAGCCCGAAGAGTGCAACCGCACTGGGCTCAGGAACGCTCGACGCCACTGGACCCGGGCCGGAAACCTGGATATCCCAAGAGCCGGTGTTGTCGCTGAACTTGTCGTCGTTTACACCCAACTGGAGTTGAGTAGCACCCGCCGGGATTGCAACAGCATCTGGCCCGTCCCCGATGGCGAAGGGCGTTCCAACGATGGCGCCGCTGCTGTTGGCGAACGTCCCGACCAGCTCACCAAGGTTAATCGGATATGTTGCGGGGTTCATGTAAAAACTGGGAAACGGCTTCCCAGTTGACCCGGTGTTGCCATCGACAGCATCGGCGGTGTCGCCGTCCGCATTGGTATCGGGGAATGAAAATCCAACCGAAACCAATCCGCTAAGATAGTTGAGCGTCAGAACGTCTCCCGGGTTGAAAGTAAAACCGTTCGTCGCTGAAATCACGACCGGCCCGGTACCGTCGTTTATGCCGAACTGATCGCCGGTATTGAGCCCACCGTTGACCCAGTTCCAGGGCATGTCAGTGCCGTCTACCGTGACGGTGGTTATGACCGTGTCCGCCTGGGCCGGACTAACAAACGCGAGCCCGGCAAATGTGACCAGAGCCGCAAGAGGCGGCATTATGCGGTAATTGCTCATTTGTATCTCCTCAGGACAAATGTTGCAAAAGTTCTACACCAAAACCGCCCAGATGGGGAACGGCAGCGTAGTCGATTACTGCCATTACGTGCCCGCCTCGGCGGCAGCTAACTTGTGCATAGACTGTCGCCGCCAGCAGCAGGTTACCTCTGGTTCGTTGCACCGCCCAACTATCATTTGATCGCGACGCCTCCGCGCTTACCCCACGATTCCCCAAGAGAGCAACAGTGCACGTTCTCCGGTTGAATTGTCGCCGAGCAGATGCCAATCGACGGGCAGTAGCACCTATGCGAGGATTTTCGGGATGCTTTCGATCACCCAGCTGCCAGGAGACACTGCTCCAGCCGAACGGCAGTGTTGCGACACAGCGATCCATGAAAATTCTTTCTTGATGGCCACATAATGAGTGCGAAGCCGGCAGATTATTTCCAGGATCACCGCGTATTTTATCGAGTTGGCCACGCGGTTACGCCGGACAGGCGTGTGGCGAGACGTCGCGGGTTCTGGTCCCGTCCCGGCTCGCCACGCCACGTCGCATAGTCATGTCATCCTGGTCACCACGCTCGCGTGCTGCTATAAGTAGGTCCTCTGGAGCGACGGGCTGAAATTGAACCGTACATTTCAGTCCGATCACGCCCGAATTTCAGTTGCAACTCTCGCATACACTCTGCCAAGATGTGTGCTGCCCCAAGCGGAGTTCGGCTGAATTGGCGCGGAGCTTGGCGATGACGCAGCGCTGCCGGAGATCCACCACCCGCGAAACTCCCTCTTTCGGGGTCAGATATTCATGTAGTAACGCCTCCACTTTAGCCGCAATACTACCGCTAAGTCCGACCACTGAATACGCAATAACCGAATATCGCGCCTACCGGGGGCCCTATATGCTTACGAAGGATCGCCGAAATCAACGCGAAAGGAGAATGTCTATGATTCCTTGGCCAGGTAGTGGTGGTCACTAAAAAGGCGGGTTTCGTCGCTTAAGATCTGCCAGTCTGAAGAGAGAGCTATTATTCTGTTGTGAACCATAGCGACCGCTGCATGCTAGAATCGTGCAACGGAGTTTGTGGATAGCCGTGTCAGTAGACTTAGTCCAGCGGTCGCTATGGGTTCTCAGCTTTCTGCTCAGCGTTATACTCGCTGTCCGTCTGTTCGTCCTCAAACTCGCCCCGACATACCGTTTCTTCCTTACTTTTCTACTTTTTTATACGGCCCGCACCCTCTTAGCTTTGCCGTTCGATATTAACTCTCCGACCTACGAAAACATTTGGAAGGTTACTGAGCCGGTGACTTGGGTCCTCTCGGTCCTTGTGGTCCTGGAATTGTGCTCCCTGGCTTTCAAGGAATATCGTGGAATTCAGGCATTAGGGCGCTGGATGATCTATGGGAGTTTGGTTTTGTCCCTGGTTTTTTCGATCATCATTTTGGTCCCTACCTGGCGCAGTTCCAAGGAGCCTCCGTTTTCCGTTCAGCGTTTCCTGATGGTGGAGCGCGGAATCGACTTCTGCCTGGTTCTTCTCCTGCTCACTGTTTTGGCATCCCTGGTCATATTCCCGGTGCGATTGAGCAAAAACATGGCGATCCACTCAGTGCTGTATTCGATTTATTTCATGAGCCTTTCAGCGGGCATCTTCGTGGCGAACGTAGGCGGCAAGCACCTGTTTTGGATCATGAGCTCCAGTTTGATGGGGGTCATGTCTGTATGCCTGATTGCCTGGGTGGCGCTCCTCACCCGCCAGGGAGAGGAAATCATCATGGTGATGCGCGGCCCGCTGCCCGTGGCCGAGGATCAACTGGTCGAACACCTGGCAAGCATAAATGCCACATTGATGAGGGCCAGCGAGAAGGCACACCCCGGATGGCCGTTCACTAAACCCACGATCTAAGTGTCGCGGCTCAGAAATTAGCACTCGTCCCGGGCGAAATCCCCTGTGAATTTTTCAATTTAACGGTCACCGAGCCAACCGCGCTGATGCTGCCCTGCGAGGCCGTAAACGGCAGCACCAGCATAAACTGGCTGCCGTATTGCGCGGAGGTGGCGCTTTGATACCACTGCTGGGCTACCACAGTCAGGCCTTCAGTCACGCTGGTTGTCTGGAGATTGGCGCCGGCCGCCGCGGTAAACGTCAGGTCCGCTTCCGTCAACTCGCGCGGCGTGGAGTAGCCCGTCACATGGATCTCGAAGCCGTTGGCACTTTTCACGACGCTCACGGTGAAGCTGGGTACCGACCGGGAGATGGTGATGCTGCGATCCAGACCGCTCGCGTCGAGATTGGCGCCACCCGCCTGCAACGCGAAGGTTAGCTTGATCGACCCGGAAACCGTGCCGGTTTGCAGCGCGATTTGCGTGGCATTTTGCGCAAAAAGGGCGTTTGTCGTGTTGGCGGGTATCCGGAAATTGGCGGTTCGTCCGTTCGTCGAAAACTGAATGGCCGGATCATCCGCCGGCGCTACCGCGTCGGGTTCGAACGAAATCGTGATGCTGCCGGTAATATCCAGCGGATAACCGGAAGCCAGCGTGATGGAAAACGGAATCTGCTGCGTGGCGCCGGCGGTCTCCGGTAAGCCGGCCACGTTGACTTGAGGCAGTGCCTGAGGGGTGATGGAGAGCGTGAAAGCCTGGCTCGCTTTCGCACCGGAGGCGTCGGCCACCTGCACGGTAAAGTTGAATGTACCGGTTGCGGTAGGCGTGCCGGCGATCGTTCCGCTGGCACTCAGTGACATTCCGCCTGCCAGCGCGCCGCCGATGATCGACCAGGTGTAAGGCTGCGTTCCGCCGGATGCCGCCAGTGTCAAAGGCTGGTACGGTTGACCCAGGCTGCCAGGAGACAATGTGGAGCCGCTGGTTATTGTCAGCCCCGCGCCGATGGTCAAAGAGAATTGCTCGGATGCCGTGGCTCCGTTCTTGTCCGTCACCTGG
>JACXTT010004914.1_pt1 | contig 19639 bp, 19 predicted proteins | sample 9270951 | NCBI WGS metagenome assembly JACXTT01 (sample SAMN15532306, study PRJNA645909) | rock metagenome | isolation source: weathered quartz diorite | place: Puerto Rico | collected 2017-06-21 | reverse complement strand
TCGCACCGACCTGGGCGGCCCCGATGCGCCGCGCTCGCCGGAGCAGTGCATCGACACTGTGATCTGGCTGGCAACGCTGCCCGACGATGGCCCCACCGGCGGCTTCTTCCGCGATCGCCTGCCGATTCCGTGGTAGCCCGGAGGGTTCGCGGCAGCCGTGTTAAAGGTGTCGTCCACACGGCAACCTTCCCGCCCGCGGCATCGAACGCAGCGCGGCAAGCGACGGGGATTGGTTGTGGTGTGGATCGGGCGATCGGGTGGGACTCCGGTGCGAAATCGTCCAACCATTCCGACCTGCGATCAATGCTGTGACGCGCCTTCGAGCATCCCCATAGCGGCGGATTTCCCTGCTCGGAAGGGCCGTGAGAAAGCCCCGCAATCTGCTATGCTGAACCAGCGGAATCGCCCATATCAGCAGGCGTCGGCAGTTCATCATTGCAGATTGCGCCAGCAACTGTTTTCAAGTCTGTCCGGAGTCCGAGTCCTACAAGAGGAGACGACCATGCGCATTTCACCTTCTCTGTACGGCGTTCTGCTAGCCGCATTGATTGGACTCGGTGGGTGCGCCATGCCGGACAAGGCGAAGCCCACCATGCCTTCGTTATACGAACGGCTTGGTGGCATCCAGGCAATTACAGCGGTCGTCGACGATTTTGTTGGAAATGTTGCTGCCGACACGCGCATCAATGCGAAGTTCGCCACGGCCAATATTCCGCGTCTGAAGACGAGACTGGTTGAACAGATTTGTGCTGGTGCAGGGGGGCCATGCACTTACTCTGGGCGTGACATGAGGACCGCGCACGCCGGCATGGGAATCACCAATGGCGAGTTCGATGCGCTGGTGGAAGACCTGGTGAAGTCGCTCACCAAATTCAAGGTGCCGCCTCAGGAACAGAAAGAGTTGCTCGGCATGCTAGGGCCAATGAGGAAGGATATCGTCTCTCGATAGCCCTGCTTTCCCTCAGCTTCAGGTCGGCCCACTAACGACCGGGCTGCGACGCGCTGTTGGCGCACCCCCGCTTTACGCCCAACGTGGATTTCTGAACTGAGATTGCCTTGACACCCACAACCTCGTCAGGGACGTAGCCCAATTGTTAACGTACGTCACGATCCGGCGCCCCCAGCCCGCGCGCTCCAGACTGGCCACTGCTACGCCCGGAGTCGGGTTCGGCCGCCCCCGGCACTTGCAGGCTGCGCTCCAGCAGCGTCAGGTCGTCCCGCAGCAATTGCAGGATGGCTGCCGGACCGGGCTTTTCCAATGCGCGGCTGGCGGGCAATTCCACCGAACGTAGCGCCATATCCGCGATCTGTCCTGCGACATCATCCATGGACACCTGTCCGGCGGGATTGAACCACCACGCCGTCCAGTTGCACATGCCTATGATCGAGAATGCCGCGACTTTCGCGTCCACCACGCGGAATGTTCCATGATCAATGCCGAATTCGATCGCTTGCCGGAACTGCTCGAGCACCGCGCGGCGCGACTGTTCCGCCATCTTGCGCTGCTTTAGCGGCAGGTTGTTTTCATTGCGTTCCACCACGCGGAACTGCAACGGGTGCGACAGGATCAGCGTGGCATGGCGCAGCACCAGGTGGCGCAGAATGCCTGCAGGCGTGCGCATCGCTTCAGGGATGGCCTCGGTCGCCAGTTGCGCAGCGGTGCGAGTGACCGCGGTGGTCAGTTCCTCAAGGATGGCTTCCTTGCTCTTGACGTAGTAGTACAGCGCGGGGCGGCTCAGTCCCACTGCGTCGGCAATGTCGTTGAGTCCGGTGCCATCGAAGCCACGCTCGATGAAGAGGCGGGTTGCAACTTCCAGGATCGAGTCCCGCAGTGCGTCGCTCTTGGTCTGTGTCTTTGCCATGGACTGCCATTCAGTTTTTCGACGCAGGCGTCGAGACGCCACCACGATAAACAATAAGACGCGGACGCGCCACCCCAATGGCCGGCGGCCTGCGCTCAATCCTCCGAAATAGTGCCATATAGAACACCTCTATCCGTACTTTGACCCAACTTCGAAAAAATTTACGCTAACGTCGAAAAATGGACTATGCTGTAAAAAACGGAGTGAGATGATGACAAGTTCCAAGACGCCCCCCCATGCATCGCCCGCGGCAGCCGGCCCGATTGCCGGGTTTCTCAATACCGACTGGAACCCGCGCGACGTGCCACCCGGCACGGTGACGCGCAACGTCGTGCTGCGCACGGAGGATGGTGCAGCCACGGGTGGCTCGCTCTACGCCGCAGGCCAGCCGGATACGGTGGTCTGCATCATGCATCCGCGTGAATTCATGGCTTGCCACTACCTGATTCCCGACATCGTGGAAGCGGGCTGCGCGGCGTGGTCGCAGTCGCCGCGTTCGGTCGGCAACGACCAGCGCCTGGAGCACGAGCTCGCGCTTTACGACGTGGCCGCAAGCGTGCGCTACCTGCGTGAAGCGGGATTCCGCCGCATCGTGCTGCTTGGCAATTCCGGAGGCAGCGGCTTGTACGCCTTGTATGTCCAGCAATCCAACGCAGCCCCCGCGGCACGAATCCCCAGGACGCCTGGCGGCCGCGTCACCAATCTCGCGTCAGCGATGCTGCCGGCGGTGGATGGCGTCGTGTTTGTCGCCCCGCATCCGGGGCAGGGCGTGCTGCTGCAGGGCTGCATCGACCCGGCTGTGAGCGATGAATCTGATCCGCTTTCGGTCGTTCCGGCGCTCGATGCGTTTTCGACAGCCAATGGCTTTGCGCCGGCCCCTCAGTCCTCCGCGTACCACGCCGACTTTGTGGCGCGGTATCGCGCTGCGCAGGCCATGCGGGTGCAGCGCCTCGACAACCTGGCCAGGACGATGATTGCCGAGCGCATGGATGCTCGCGCGGAAGTGAAGCGCAACCCCGGTACCGTCAGCGATGCCATCCGGCGGCGCGCCGCCCACACGCAGCTCTTCACCGTGTGGCGCACAGATGCCGACCTGCGTTGCTTCGACCTTTCGCTCGATCCGTCTGAGCGCAAGTACGGATCGCTCTGGGGCGCGGACCCGTTTGCTTCCAACTACGGTTCAGTCGGCTTCGCACGTGTCTGCTCGCCAGAGAGCTGGTTGTCGACGTGGTCGGGGCTGTCGTCGAATGCGGCGCTGTCCCGGACTGCCTCAGCCATTCACCAGCCCACCCTGTTGATCGAATATACGGCCGACCAGGCCTGTTTTCCAGGCGTCATCGCGGACATCTTCCGCAGCATAGCCAGCACTGACAAGCAGCACCACCGGGTGCGCGGCGACCACCACGGCCGCGCGCTGGCCAAGGGCGAGGAGCCTGGCCGCTACGCGGCGGGCCGCCTGCTGCAGGCCTGGCTGCACGAGACCTTTCCCCAATAACGCACCCGACCAATCCGATCCGGAGACGCAACGATGTTTGCAAGTACCGCTTCACCAGATGCCGGCGCGCCGCTGTGCCTGCACGGCGTCGACCATACCGCCAGGCCGACCTGGCGCCTGAAGGAAACCGTCACGTTCTATCGCGACATCCTGGGCCTGCCGCTCATTCACACGATCTCGGCGCGCGGCTGGGGCCCCGCGACGCATCCCGATTTTCTGCACTTCTTCTTCGACAGCGGCAAAGGCAGCACCATCGCCTTCTTCTACTACCTCGGCAGTGCAGAGCCGGATGGCCTTGCCGGCCGCGACACCCGTCCCCCGTTCCCGGACGACCATGTCTTCGACGCCACCCATACGGCGTGGCTGGTCGAGTCGCAGGAAGCGCTGCTGGCATGGAAGGAACGCCTGGAAGCGCGTGGCGTCGTGGTGTCCACCGAGACCGCGCACGAGGTGATCGAGTCGATCTACTTCCGCGACCCAAATGGCTACTTCATCGAGATCACGCGCAAGCTTCGCCCGCTTGCTGCGCTGGACGCGCGCGACGCCGATGCGACGCTGGCCGCCGCGATCGAGCTGGAGGACGAGGCCCGCGCCAATCACGCACGCGTGACCTCGATCGACGAGATCTGGCTGCGCAAGGCAGAGATCCTGGGCCGCCGCCTGGAGCTGGAGCTGGAGTGTCACGCATGAGCCGGTCTTCCCTGCGCATCTTCGTGCTGAACGTGCCCGAGTTCGCTTCGCTGGCGGAAGCCGCGCGCCGCTTGCCGGCTTGCCGTGTCAGCGACCTCGGCGACTATACCGTGATAGCCGCGAGCGAGCCGATCGAGTTCGGGCGTCGCGCACTGGGGCTGAAGCCCGCGCTCTGGTATGGCCTGTTCACCGGCGGCCTCGACGGCAGGATTGAGTCGTTCGGCCGCGATACCGTGCGCATCGTGCCGCGCGGCCATGAGTCGGCCTGAGAACGGGAGGCAATCATGACCGGTATTCAGTTTCCGATCGAAGGCGTGGCGTATTGCCCGCCAGCGGACGCAGCCAGGTACTTCGAGACCGGGGCGTGGGTGGACGACACCCTCGGCGGGACGCTGCGCAAGACCGCGCGGCGTGACCCGGACCGCCTGGCATTTATCAGCGACGAGCGCTCGATCACCTTCGCCGAAATCGACCAGCGCAGCGAGCGCCTGGGCGCCGCGCTGCATCGGCTTGGTCTCAGGCCCGGGGATCGCGCGATCTTCCAGATGGGGACCACGATCGAGACGGCCATTGCCTTGATGGGCTGCTACAAGGCAGGCGTGGTGCCGGTGTGTGCGGTGCCGCAATACCGTGAAGTGGAGATCGGCCAGTTGTCGGCGCTGTCGGAGCCGCGCGCCTATTTCGTGCAGGCCGACTTCAGTGCCTTCGACCTTGCCGGCTTCGCGCGCGGCATGGCGCAGCGTCATCCGTCGCTGCGGCACCTGATCGTGGCCCGGGGCGAGCCCGTGCCGGGACTCGGAGCGCGCGGCGAGCACGGCCTGGACGCGCTGATCGACGGCATATCCTATGAGCAGGCAGTGGCCGTGCTGGCCCGGGTGTCGATCGGCAGCCAGGATGTGCTGAGTTTCCAGTTGTCCGGGGGCACCACCGGCGTGCCAAAGATCATTCCTCGCTTCCATGCCGAGTACATCGGCCATGCGCTCGCCTGCATGCGGCAGCTTGGCCAGACCGAGCACAGCCGCCTGATCTGGTCACTGCCGTTGCTGCATAACGCTGGCCAGCTCTACGTGCTGGTACCGACTGTGGCCGGTGGCATGACATCGGTACTGATGCCGCGCGTCGACATCGCGCGCATGCTCGAACTGATCGAACTGCATCGCGTCACGCATGGCATGTCGATCGGACCGGTTGCGCCGCAGATGATCGCCTACCAGGATATCGCGCGGCATGATCTTTCGTCGCTCGAACTGTTCGGAACGATGACGCGAGCCGACGCGCTGGAAGCGCACCTCGGCGTGCCTTGCTTCAACCTGTTCGGCACCACCGAAGGGCTGCTGCTGGGTGCCGGCGCTCGCCTTCCCGCAGGGGTCCGACATGGCACGCAGGGCTTCTCCGGTTGCCCGGATGACGAACTCCGCCTGCTGGTGCCGGGCACCGACGAGCCGGTGCCGCAGGGCACGCCGGGCGAACTCTGCTTCCGCGGCCCGTCAAGCCTGCGCGGCTACTACCAGGCGCCGGACGCTACCGCGCAAACGCTGACGCCAGATGGCTTCGTGCGCTCCGGCGACCTCATGACCGAGCATGTGATCGACGGCTACCGTTGCTTCGCTTTTGAAGGCCGCCTGCGCGACAACGTGAATCGCGGCGGCGAGAAGATCGGATCGGAGGAGGTGGAAGCGTATGTCAGCCGCCATCCGGCCGTGGCGGACGCCAAGCTGGTGGCGATGCCGGACCCGCTGTACGGCGAGAAGGGTTGCATTTACCTGATCGTGCGCGCCGGGCACGCGGCGCCGGATGTCGCGGAGCTTGCGGCGTTCCTGGCTGGCCAGGGACTCGCGAAGTTCAAATGCCCCGAGCGCATCGAAGTGATCGAGGAGTTTCCGGTGACCCGGGTCGGGAAAGTCGACAAGGCTGCGCTGCGGGCCATGGTGGCACGCCGGCTGGAAGTGGAGGCGGGCGTAGCCGGAACCGATGGAACGTGGAGGGTGCCAGCATGATCTGTACCGAAGCCGTACTGGCTGACACACCGTTCGTCGTACGCCGGCGCGTCAAGTGGGGCGAATGCGATCCGGCCGGCGTGGTCTACACGCCGTCCTTCTCGGAATACGTCGCTTGCGAGACGCACCAGCTTGCCAACCCATCCCACCAAGGCCAGACAGCATGAACCGTCGTACCTACCGTATCGGGCAGATCGTGCCCAGCTCCAACACGACGATGGAGACTGAGATCCCGGCGCTGCTGCACGCGCGGGAGCAGATCCTGCCGGAGCGTTTCACCTTCCATTCGAGCCGCATGCGCATGCATCGCGTGGTGCGCGAAGAACTGGAGGCCATGAACCGCGAGGGACTGCGCTGTGCCGCCGAACTCGCCGACGCGCGCGTCGACCTGATGAGCACGGCCTGCCTGGTTGCGATCATGGCAATGGGCCCCGGCTACCACCGTCAGGTGGAGCAGGACCTGTTGCGCGTCGCACGCGAGAACCACTGTGCCGCGCCTGTGATGACATCCGCAGGTGCGCTGGTGGCGGGCCTGAAGTCGATGGGCGCGCGCCGGATTGCCCTGATGGCGCCGTACATGAAGCCACTGACTGAAGCGGTGGTGCAGTACATCGAACATGAAGGCATCGAAGTCCTGGACGCGCTGTCATTCGAGATCCCCGACAACCTGGAGGTCGGGCGTCGCGATCCCATGCAGTTGCTGCAGGACGTCAGGCGCCTGAACACCGCCAATGCCGACGTCGTGGTGCTGTCGGCCTGCGTGCAGATGCCGTCGCTGCCGGCGATCCAGGCAGCGCAGGACGCGATCTGCCTGCCGGTCACGTCCACGGCGGTTTGCACGGTTCGCCAGATGCTGGAGCACCTCGACCTGGCCCCCGTCGTCCCCAACGCCGGCGCGTTCCTTGCGCCGGCCAGCAAGTAAGAGGCTTACCATGAATGTCGCCGTCATCGGAGGCGGGCCGGCCGGCCTGTACCTCTCGCTGTTGCTCAAGCAGCGGCATCCTGAAGATCATATCGTCGTGCACGAGCGCAACGATGCGGGCGCCACCTATGGCTGGGGCGTGGTGTTTTCCGACGTCGCCCTGTCGTTCCTGGCGGGCGCGGATCCGGCGTTCTTCCGGAAATTCACCGCGCATCACCAGCGTTGCGATTTTATGGAGGTCACCCACAAAGGGGTGCGGGTGCCGCTGCACAACAACCACTTTTCACGCACCTCGCGCATTGACCTCCTGCGCGTGCTGCAGCAGGCGTGCGCCGACGCCGGCGTCGACATTCGCTACGGCAGCCGCGTGAGCGACCCGGCGGAACTGCCAGACGCCGACATCATCGTGGCGGCAGACGGCATCAACAGCGAGGTCCGGACCCGGCTGGCGGAGCATTTCCAGCCAAGCTTCGATGTGCGCCGCAACAAGTTTGCCTGGTACGGCACCCATCAACTGTTTCACCCGGTCTCGCTGATTTTCCGGGAGACCGGCCACGGGGTGGTCATGGCTCACGCTTACCAGTACAGCGAGACATTGTCGACCTTCCTGGTGGAAGTCGACCCCGAGACCTGGCATCGCACGGGACTTGACACCGCCACGGAAGAAGAGAGTCGCGCATTCTGCGAACAGGTCTTCGCGGAAGACCTGGGCGGTCACGCATTGCTGGGAAATCGCTCCAACTGGTTCCAGGCGAGCGTGGTGCGCAATGAACACTGGTCGCATGGCAGGGTGGTCTTGCTGGGCGACGCGCTGCGCAGTGTGCATTTCTCGCTGGGCTCCGGCACCCGCATGGCGATGCAGGATGCGATCGCGCTGTGCGATGCCGTCTGCTCGCATCGCGACGATGTGCCGGGGGCATTCCAGGCGTTCGAGAACAGCCGGCGCGATGCATCGGCGAAATTCCAGGACGCGGCCCGCCGCAGCCTCGACTGGTACGAGTCGGTCGACAGCAAGATGCACCTCGATCCGGTGGCGTTCGCCTACGACTACATGCTGCGCACCGGCAGGGTCACGCATGAAGACCTGCGCCAGCGCGACCCCGAGTTTATCGCCCGCGTGGAAGCGTGTGGCTACCACCATCCGGTTGATGCACCTGCCGCGGCATAGCCGCACGCCTACGCGAAATTCTCGCAAAACCCCGCTGTACCCGCACAAGCCGCAGCATAGCGGCTGTGCGCTGACCATCCCAGGAGACAACATGACTGCCCTAACCGCCCCCCAAGGCGCGGCGGCCGGCGCGCCTGTGCGCGCCACCGTCAACGTGCGCGAATTCATCGACGCGGCACGCCTCTCATCGCTGCAGTTGCGCACCATCGCGTTGTGCTTCGCGATCGTGGCGCTGGACGGCTTCGACATCGCCATCATTGGCTTTCTTGCTCCCCATATCCGCAGCGATTGGTCGTTGTCGGTGGTGGCCCTGGGGCCGCTCTTCTCTGCCGGCCTGCTCGGGCTGATGACCGGCGCTTTTCTCTGCGGTCCGCTGGCCGATCGCATTGGCCGGCGTCGCGTGCTGGTCATGTCGGTGGCGTGGTTCGGTGCTGCCTGTGCGGCATCTGCCGCGGCGCCAGGCATCGGCTGGCTGATCGCGCTGCGGTTCCTGACCGGGATGGGCCTGGGCGGCGCCATGCCCAATGCGATCACGTTGACCGCCGAGTTCAGCCCTTCGCGTCGCCGTGGCATGTTGCTGACGATCATGTTCTGCGGATTCTCCCTTGGCTCCGCGCTGGGCGGCGTGGTGACCGCGTACCTGATCGAGCAGGTCGGCTGGCGCGGCGTGCTGGCGCTGGGCGGTGTGCTACCGCTGGCGCTGGTCCCGGTACTGGCGCTGGCCTTGCCGGAATCGGTGCGCTACCTGGCCACGCGTGAAGGCATGCAGGCACGGATCGCCGCCACCCTGGCACGCATCGATGCAAGCCGGGTCGCGGGCGGACAGCGCTACGTCACCGACGAGCCTGAGGGCCGCAGCTCTCCGCTCAGCCAGCTTTTCGCGCCGCGCTACCGGCAGGGGACGCTGTGGCTGTGGCTGGCATTCTTCTGCAGCCTGCTGTTGCTGTACCTGATGATCAACTGGCTGCCGATCCTGGTCCAGCGCAGCGGCCTTACGCTGAAGGAAGCGTCGATGCTCGCGGGGTTGCTGCAGGGCGGCGGCGTGCTGGGTGCCATCGTACTGGGCGTGCTGCTCGACAGGTTCAATCCCTATGCCGTGGTGGCCGGCGCCTACACGCTGGGTGCCATCGCCGTGGCATGCCTGGCTTCGGTGAGCGCGCCCACGGCAGTGGCGGCCGCGATCTTCGTCACTGGCTTCTGCGTCAGCGGATCGCAGGTCTGTGCCAATGTGCTGGCGTCGGCGTTCTATCCGACGTCGAGCCGCGCGACTGGCGTGGCCTGGGCACTCGGTATTGGCCGGGTGGGGGCCATCGCAGGCTCGCTCGGCGGCGCATTGCTGCTATCGGCGGGATGGAGCAATGCGGCGCTCTACCTCCTGCTGGCGATTCCGGCAGTGGTCGCGGCGATCGGCATCTACCGGACCGGGCGCGTTCAGGTTGCCGTCAGTATCCCGGGGCCTGAAATCGGGGCAGACCTCACCCGTATCGAAGCCGCTACCCCGTTCCGCAAATAGAGCGAGGCATAAGAACATGAACTTCAGATTTCCCAGGCACCGCGCAAGCTGGCTTGTCCTGTTCGCACAATGGTTGCAGGTGGCGCTGACGCCCGCAATCCCGGAGCGGAGGGCTCTCCGCACATACCCTCGGTTGACGTCGAAATTTATATGCGTAAAATGCAATTCATAAATATGAATATCGGCACGCGCCTGGCCCCTGCGCCGAGCGCCGTGCCGGCGCCGGATTTCGACAACCGCCGTCCAGGAGACACCCCGAATGAAGCCGTTTTCGCGCCGCCGCCTGATGCTGTGCGCCGCCGTGCTGGGCGCGATGCCCGCCCTGGCCTGGAGTGATACCTATCCCAGCAAGCCGATCCGCATGGTGGTGCCGTTTGCGCCAGGCGGGGCCACCGACGTGGTGGCGCGGCTGATTTCGCAGAAGCTGGGCGAAGCGCTCAAGCAGTCCGTGGTGGTGGAAAACCGCCCCGGCGCCAACGGCATCATCGGCACGGACATCGTGGCGCGCGCCGCGCCGGACGGCTACACGCTGCTGCTGAACAGCGCCGGCGCGCAGACCCTCAGCCCGGTGCTGTACAAGGCGGGCTATGAGCCGCTGAAGAGCTTTGCGCCGATCTCGCAGATCAGCAATATCGGCTTCGTGATGGTGGTCCACCCGTCGGTGCCGGCCAAGACTGTGCAGGAGTTCGTGGCGCTGGCCAAGTCGAAGACGAAGCCGCTGAGCCTGTCGGCCGGCAGCAGCATGATCGAGCTGATCGGCGCCACCTTCAAGTCCGCGGCGGGCACGCCGGACGTTGTCAGCGTGTCCTACCGCGGCACCGGGCCGCAGATGCAGGCGGTGGTGGCGGGCGAGGTCGACATGACCATCGACCCGTTCAACGGCATGGCGATGATCAAGGCCGGCAAGCTGCGCCCGCTGGCGGTGTTCGCGTCCAAGCGCTCGCCCGCGCTGCCGGATGTGCCGACCATGCATGAGGCCGGCTATGACGGCATGGCCTTCAATTCCTGGGCGGGGCTGCTGGCACCGGCCGGCACGCCCAAGGAGATCGTCACGCGGCTGAACCAGGAAGTGAACCGCATCCTGGCGCAGCCCGAGATCAAGCAGCGCCTGGCAGCGATCGACTATGAGGTGGTGGGTGGCACGCCGGAGCAGTTCGCCGCGACCATTGCCGAGGATGCTGCGCGGTGGGTCAAGATCGTCAAGGATACGAACTACAAGGCGGGATCGTGAGGGCTCAGGCTGGCGCAGGCGTCGCCTGCCGCACCAGCCAGCTGCGGAACGCCCGCGCCGCGGCCGGTTCCATCCGGTCGCGCGGCCACACCGCGTAGTAGCCGCCGCCCAGGCTGGCGCTGGCATCGCTGGCGCGCACCAGCAGGCCTTCGCGCAGGCAGGCGTCGATCATATGGCGCCAGCCCAGCACGATGCCCTGGCCTTCCATGGCCAGCTGCAGCAGGATCGGGTACTGGTTGGAGGTCAGCACGTTGCGCAGCGTGGCATCGGGCAGGCCCTGGCTGGCCAGCCAGGTCTGCCAGGACATCCACTGGCGCTGGCCGTCGTCGAGCATCAGCAGCGTTTCATTGGCCAGCGCGGCCGGGGTCAGCGTGCGGCCGTTCAGGTAGCCCGGCGCACACACCGGGAACACTTCCTCGCCATACAGCCGTCGCGCCGCCAGTCCGGGCGGCGGGCCCTCGCGCAGGTAGTACATGCCGATGTCGAACTCCGCCGGCGACAGTGACGCCAGGCTGTCGTTGACGGTCAGGCGCAGCTGGATCTCGGGGTGCGCCTCGCGGAACGAGGCCAGCCGCGGCGTCAGCCACAGCACCGCCACGCCGCTGGAGCACGCCACCGTCAAGGCGGTATGGCTGCGCACCTTCATCACGTCTTCGGTCGCTTCGGCGCAGCCCACCAGCAGGCGCTGCACCACTTCGGCATAGCGCTGGCCGCTGACCGTCAGGCGCAGCGCGCGCGGTTCGCGGATAAAGAGCTTGCGCCCGAGAAAGCGTTCCAGCTGGGCCACCTGGCGGCTGATCGCACTTTGGGTCAGGTGCAGCTCGGCCGCGGCGCGGGTGAAGCTGCCGTGGCGCATCGCGGCTTCAAACGCGACCAGGTTGGGCAGGGGCGGGAGCGGGGAAATGCGCATGGGGGCTTACGGTCAGAGAAGCCCCCATGATAGACCGCCGGTGCATCCGGGTGCACGCCAGCGGGAGGGGCGCGCCACCCGGAGCAAGCGGGTGGCGGCAGGCCGGGTCAGCCGGCGCGGCGGTGGATGCGGCCGGCCTGCATCACCACGCTCAGGCGCTCGCCCTGGCCGGCGATCAGGCCGATATCGGCCAGCGGGTTGCCGTCGACCAGCAGCAGGTCCGCCAGCGCGCCGGCGCGCACGGTGCCAAGCTCGCCTTCGCGCTGCAGGATGGCGGCGGCGACAGAAGTGGCCGAGCGGATCGCTTCCAGGTTGCCGAGCAGCTCGGCGCGGATGCGGAACTCTTCGGACTGGTGGTCGTGCATCTCGCCCAGCAGGTCCGAGCCATAGCCCATCAGCACGCCGGCATCGGCATAGATGCGCAGCGAGTCGCGGCCGGCCTGGCGCACGGTCTCGATCTTGGCTACCGAGTCGGCCGGCAGGCCCAGGCGGGCGCCGTCGCGCGCAAGCGCGTCGTAGGTGACCAGCGTCGGCACCACGAAGGCGCCGTGCTTGCGCATCTCGTCGGCGGCAGCGCGGTCGACCAGGTTGCCGTGCTCGATGGTGCGCACGCCGCAGCGCACCGCGCGCGTGATGGCGCGGCCGGTGTAGGCGTGGGCCATCACATAGGTCTGCGCGGCTTCGGCTTCGGCCACGATCGCGCGGATCTCGTCTTCGCTGTACTGGGTGTTGCCGATCGGGTCGGTGGGCGAGGCCACGCCGCCCGAGGCCATGATCTTGATCTGGCTGGCGCCCTTCTGGATTTCTTCGCGCACGGCCAGACGCACCGCATCGACGCCATCCACCACGCGCGCGATGGCACCGGCGCGGAAGGCGCACGAACAGGGCTCCAGCACATCCGAGCGCGGACGGAAATCACCATGGCCGCCGGTCTGCGACAGCGCCTTGCCCGACGCAAAGATGCGCGGCCCCGGCACCAGCCCGGTGGCAACCGCCTGCGACAGGCCCCAGTCGGCGCCGCCGGCATCGCGCACGGTGGTGAAGCCGCGCTCCAGCATGCGCTGCATGATCGGCAAGGCGCGGATCGCCACCAGCACGTTAGGCTGCACCGCGTTCAGGCCGAGGTTGGCCAGCGAGGCCAGCACATGCACGTGGCAGTCGATCAGGCCGGGCATCACGGTCTTGCCGCGCGCGTCGATGCGCTGTGCGTTGGGGGCGTCGATGGCCGGGCCGACCGCGGCGATCCGGTCGCCTTCAACCAGGACATCGTGGCCGCGCAGCAGCTCGCCCGTGCCGGGTTCGAGCACATCGCCGCCGTGGAAAAGGATCTGGGGACTCTGGGACATGTCAGCGTTGTTGCAGGTAGGAAGGTTCGCGCACGAAGCGGGTGCCGGCCAGGCTGATGGCGGCGGCAATCATCACGTAGATGGCCGGCGCCATGCTGCTGCCGGTGGTGGCGATCAGCCAGGTGATGATGAACGAGGCAAAGCCGCCGAAGATCGTCACCGCGAAGTTGTAGGCCACCGACAGGCCGGTCGACAGCACGCGTGCCGGGAACAGTTCGGAGAAGGCCGCCAGGATCGGGCCGGTATAGGTGGCGATCAGCACGCCGAACACCAGCTGGAACACCAGCAGCGACGACAGCCCGGGGACATGGTTGATGAAGACGAACATCGGCCACGCCAGCACCAGGATCAGCAGCGCCGAGCCGCTCAGCAGCACGCGCCGGCCGATGCGGTCTGCCAGCAGGCCCACCAGCGGCGCGAACACCATGATGGCGCTGCCGCCCGCCATGCCGGCGATAAAGCCATCGGCCTGCGGCACCTTCAGAACCTTGACCGCGTAGGTCGGCATGTAGAACAGCAGCACGTAGGTGCACACCGTCCACAGGATCACCATCGAGAAGCTGGCCAGGGTTTCGCGCGGGTAGGCCTGCACGATTTCCTTGAGCGGTGAATCGGCGCGCTCGGCGTTGTCGCGGAAGGTCGGGGTTTCATCCAGGTGGTGGCGGATGTAGTAGCCCACCGGGCCGATCACGATGCCCAGCAGGAACGGCAGGCGCCAGCCCCAGCTGTTGAGCGCCTCGGTGCTCAGCGAACTGGTGACGAAGGTGCCCACCGCCGCGCCCAGCAGCACGGCCACGCCGATACTCGCCTGGATCCAGCTGGAGTAGTAGGCACGCTGGCGCGCCTGTGCATATTCGGTCAGGAAGGCGGTGGCGCCACCCATTTCGCCACCGGCGGAGAAGCCCTGCATCAGGCGCGCCACCACGATCAGCAGCGGGGCGAAGATGCCGACCTGGTCATAGGTCGGCGCAATGCCGATCAGCGTGGTGCCCAGCGCCATCAGCAGGATGGTCAGCGACAGTGCTGCCTTGCGGCCCACGCGGTCGGCGTAGATGCCCAGCACGATGCCGCCCACGGGGCGCATGAAAAAGCCCACGCCGAAGGTGGCCACGGCCAGCAGCAGCGAACTGAGGTCGTCGCCGGTGGGGAAGAACAGCTTCGCGATGATGACCGCGAAGAAGCTGTAGACGGTGAAATCGAACCATTCCAGGCCATTGCCGATCACCGTGGCGATGATGGCGCGCCGGCGCTGGCTGGGCTGGATGGCGGGCGCCGCGGGCGCTGCCGGTGTGTAGGGCGCGCTCGTGGGCGCAGCACTGTTTTGCATGGGTGTTTCCTCCTCTGTGGCAGCTGCCGGGGGCAAGGGCCGGTGTCGTCTCAGACCGGCCGGGCAGATGGTGCAGCTGATGTTAGGAGAAGGCGGGGCGCAGACGATAGCGATATCTCCGCATGAATGCATGCGCGTGGCGCATGGCTCGGGTTGACCGCGCCGCTGGCCTGCCGTTACACTGCGCCCCGTTCTTATCAGCGGAGTTATCCGTGGTCAGTTGTCCCAGTCATTCTCGCGGAAGGGAAGTTTCCCGGGCCGCCGGGGTGCGCTGAGCCACTGCAGTCTTTCGCTGCAGTGCCGCCCTCGCGCCCTGCAGTGTCCCCCGCCGCCAGGTGCAAGCCTGCGCCCGCCGGTGCCGATCCTCCCTTCCTGTCCTTCAATGTCTTGTCATGGCCTGCGCGTATCGTTGGCGGCCATGTGGCGGTATTTGTCAGGAGGGTTGCCATGGTGTGGCACCAGTTTTTCGTGCGTCTGGCCACAGTGGCCATCGTGGCCGCGGCGTGCCGGCCGGCGCTTGCGGCCCGGCCGCTCATCACCGACGATGCCCGCATTGTCGATCCCAAGTCCTGCCAGCTGGAATCGTGGATGCAGTTCCAGTCCGGCGGCAATGAGCTTTGGGCGCTGCCGGGGTGCAATCCCACCGGCAACCTGGAGCTGACCCTGGGCGGGTCGCTGCAGCGGATCGATGGCGGGCTGGATGCCACCAACGTGCAGTTCCAGGCCAAGACGCTGCTGAAGCCGCTGGAGACCAACGGTTATGGTATTGCGCTGTCCGCTGGCCTTATCCATCATCCCAATGCCGAGCAACGCAAGCTGTTCGGCAACCTGTATCTCAACGTGCCGGTGTCGGTCTCGTTTGCCGACGACCGCTTCGTCGCGCATCTGAACGTAGGCGCCAACCGCGACACCGAAAGCCACCAGACACGCATGACCTGGGGCGTGGGCACTGAAACCCAGCTGCACCCGCGCGTGTTCCTGATCGCCGAGACCTTCGGCGAGAACCGCGGCAAGCCGTCGTTCCAGGCGGGATTCCGTTTCTGGGTGGTGCAGGACCGCGTGCAGGTCGATACCACCTACGGCAACGTGTTCGGCGGCGGTACCGGCGCGCGCTTCTTTACGATCGGGCTGCGGCTGCTGTCGCCGGCGTTCCTGCCGTAGCGGCAAGCGCGCCGGCCATGCAGCCAAGTATGTCAGCGGACGCTAGTGAAAAGCAAGCTCAAGCTCCACGCCGCTGTAGTCAACGCGCGGAGCAAGCCTGCGGCGCGGCCCTTGTTCAAAGTGAATCAAGCCGTAGCCCTCCATCGTGCGGAGTGTCCGCGACAGGTTCGACACGGCCCGTCCGGTTTTCTGCGATAGCTCTTCGAGCGATTCAGGATTCGTTTCCGCGATCAGCGCAAGCAATTGGCGATTGGCCGGGGACAGGACCTTTGCCAGCACGTCCAGCGATTGAAACCAGACCTTGGGCTCATCCTTTCCGGGCTTGAGTTTGCCGCGGGCGATCGCCATGGTGCGGGCCTTGAAGTCTTCCAGTGAGGCGATGCCAATCTTGAGGTTGCCGCTCATCATTCACTCCTTTTGCTGCAGGATCTTGTCGACCTCTGTCCAGAAATCTTCCAGCAACGTGGAAGCATCCTGGTAGTCGTAGAATCGAATGCCCGCCGCCATGTGCTGGTGGTCGTATTCAATGCGCGTCCGCACTCCTGGCCCTGATCCCTCATTGATGCCGTGCGCATTGTCAAAGCCAAGCAAACGGCAGCCAATCCTGTCATGCAGTGTCAGCGAATACCTCAGTCCGTGAGGGCGTTCCTGCGAGACAGGGCAGGTACGCACCACGATTTTCACCCAATGCAAGCTTTCGTCATCTATGACGAAGCGGAGTCCATCCAGGTCCAACAGGGTGTCGAGGCTACGGTCGCGCATAGGGATGCTATCACAGTGTGATAAGTATAGCGAGCCCGACCGCTTGCATAGTTTCGTACGCCCATAGGGGCCACCGAATCACGTTGCATGTGGCCAAGGCTCGTCTGGCTAGCACATCACTTTGCCACCGACAATGTAGCGAGGGGGTTACTTTCTCGAGATCTGACGCGTATTTAGAGCTTTCCCAAACGGCTTTCCTTGCTGGCTCCGGCTTTCCCGTTGCTGATCGCTTGCGGCCTGTCGCCGGCCTTTCAAGCAGCCAGCAGTTCTTCCACTTCATCGCGCCGCGGCGGATACGCGCCGGCCCGGGTCGCAGCAATGGCCGCCGCGGCCGCAGCCAGTCGCGCCTGTGCGGCAAGGTCGCCCGCCGCGCCGGACAGCACGCCGGCCATCCAGCCGCCCATTGCCGCATCGCCACAGCCGACGGTGTCGGCCACCTCGACTGCGAGCGCAGGCTGCTCGACGACACTACTGCCCTTGAGCAACGTCATGCCATGCGCGCCGCGCGTCAGCATGACGGTTGCATCGGGCGCCATGGCGCGTACTTGTGCCAGTGCTGTGTCGGTATCGAGCGCGGGAAAGAGCCCGGCCAGGTCTTCGTCGGAGATCTTGACGTGGCTGGCCAGCCGCAGCATGTGTGCGAGGACGTTGGCGTAGCCCGGTGCGCGCATCAGGTCCCGGAAGTTGGGGTCGAAGGCAATGCGCTTGCCCGCCGTTGCGGCCAGCGTGGCTTCTTCACACAGCCGTGTCGCCAGCGGCTGGCGCACCAGGCTGATGGAGCCGAAGTGGATCACCTCTGCCGCCTGGCGCCAGCCCGCCGGCAGGCGCGCCGGATCGAAATGCAGGTCAGCGCTGTCGTCGCCGACAAAGAAGTACTGCGGCGGATGGCGCGAGGCCACAAAGGCCAGGAACGGCGAGCGCGCCACCCGCTGCAGGAAGCGGCTGTCCAGGCCGGCGTCAGCGCTGGCCTGCGCCAGGTCATCGCCGAACAGGTCCTGGCTGACGGCGCCCGCAAAGGCGGTCGCAATGCCCAGCCGGGCGCCCACGCGCGCCACGTTCCAGCATGAGCCGCCGGGCAGGCCCAGCCAGCTGCCGTCGGCCTGGCGGACCATGTCGGTCAGGGCTTCGCCGAACACGACATAGCGGGGAAGGGGCGTGGACATTGGCGTCTCCTGTGTTGTCTGCCGCGGGTTAGTTTGCGGCCGTTGCCCGCACGGCCTGGGCGCGGCGGATCAGTGCGGCGGTTGAGGCATCATGCGCGACGGCTCCGGCGGTGCCTTCCAGTTCGCGCTGGATCGGCGTGGCCAGCTTCTTGCCGAATTCCACGCCCCACTGGTCAAACGAATTGATCTGCCACAGCGCACCCTGCACGAAGGTGCGGTGTTCCGACAGCGCCAGCAGCGCGCCCAGGTGGTACGGGTCCAGCCGCTGCAGCAGCAGCGTGTTGCTGGGCCGGTTGCCCTCGAACACCAGGTGCGGCACCAGCGCTTCATCGCGCGCGCCCTCGGCGCGCACTTCGTCGGCGGTGCGCCCGCGCAGCAGCGCTTCGCCCTGTGCAAAGCAGTTGGCCAGCAGCTTGGTATGGTGGCCGGGCAAGTCGCTCACTGGTTCCAGCGTGGCGATGAAGTCCACCGGAACCAGCTGCGAGCCCTGGTGCATCATCTGGAAATAGGCGTGCTGGCCGTTGGTGCCGGTGGTGCCCCACACCACGGCGGCCGAGCCCGCGTCGAGCGCGCCGCCGTCAAGCCGCACGGACTTGCCGTTGCTTTCCATTTCCAGTTGCTGCAGGAAGGCCGGCAGCAGTTCCAGCGGCTCGCAGTAGGGCGCCACGCAGCGGCTGCCGGCACCGAGGAAGCTGCGGTACCAGACGTCGATCAGGCCCAGGATCATCGGCAGGTTGTGCTCGGGCGGTGCGCTGGCGAAATGCAGGTCCATCGCGCGCGCGCCGTCCAGCAATTGCCGGAAGCGCTCGAAGCCGATGGCCACGGCGATCGAAAGTCCCACTGCGGACCACAGCGAGAAGCGCCCGCCCACCCAGTCCCAGAACGGGAACATATTGGCCGGGTCGATGCCGAACTCGGCCACCGCATCGCGGTTGGTCGACACCGCCACGAAATGCCGCGCCAGCCCGGCACGGGTCATGCCTTGCTGCAGGAACCAGTCGCGCGCGGTGCAGGCATTGGCCATGGTTTCCAGCGTGGTGAAGGTCTTGGAGCAGACGATCACCAGCGTGGTGGCGGCATCCAGCCCCGACAGCGTGCGAGCCAGATCGCTGCCGTCGACATTGGCGACAAAGTGCATGCGCGGGCCGGTGGTTTGTGCATCGCCCAGCGCGCGGCAGACCATGCGCGGGCCCAGGTCCGAGCCGCCGATGCCGATATTGACGACGTCGGTGATCGCGCGGCCATCGAACCCGGTCCAGGCGCCACTGCGCACCGCATTGGCAAAGCGCTCGATCTGTGCCAGCACCGTGGCGACGTCCGCGCCCACGGGCACGCCGAGCGCGCGATAGCCATCCTCAGGATAGGCGCGCAGCGCGATATGCAGTGCGGCGCGGTGCTCGGTGGTGTTGACCGGTTCGCCGCCAAACATGGCGTCACGCCGCTCGGCCACGCGTGCCTGGCCAGCCAGGGTGAACAGCAATGCCAGCGTTTCGTCGGTGATGCGGTTCTTGGCGTAGTCCAGCGTCAGGCCGCAGGCTTCGGCGGTGAAGCGCTCGGCGCGCAGCGGTCCGCGCGGGCCGTCGAACCAGTCGCGCATATGGGTGCCGCGCAGGGTGTCGGCGTGCGCGCGCAGGGCTTGCCAGGCGGGCAGGGAAGTGGTCATGTCAGATACTCCGCAATACGTGGGCTACATCTCTTCATGCCAGGCCATGCCGTCTCGCGACAGCAGGGCGCTGGAGGCCGCCGGGCCCCAGGTGCCGGCGGTGTAAGGCTTGGGCGGCGTGGGGGAGTTCTCCCACGTCTTCAGGATGGGCGCGACCCAGCGCCACGCCTGCACCTGCTCATCGCGCCGCACGAACAGGCCCAGCCGGCCGCGGATCACGTCGAGCAGCAGGCGCTCGTACGCGCCCACGCGCCGCACACGTGGGGCGGCAGTGTTCAGTTGCAGGTCGAGGGACGCGGGAATCAGCGCTTGCGTGTCGCCCGGCTGCTTGGTCAGGAAATACAGCCGGATGCTTTCCTCGGGCTGCAGCGTGATCACCAGCCGGTTGCCGGACATGACCCCCAGCGGATGCGGGAACAGCGGGTAGGG
>JACXTT010004913.1_pt1 | contig 19646 bp, 22 predicted proteins | sample 9270951 | NCBI WGS metagenome assembly JACXTT01 (sample SAMN15532306, study PRJNA645909) | rock metagenome | isolation source: weathered quartz diorite | place: Puerto Rico | collected 2017-06-21 | reverse complement strand
GGTCGCGTGCCTCGATTGCGAATACGCGGAACGCCTCGTGACGCGCCACCAGGGCCGCGCGGATCACGCCCGCCCCTTCTGCCTGGGCCGGACCGAGCCAGGGTCCGGGTGGCACGGGCTCCCACGCCGCATGAAACCCGAGCGCCCCAAAGAGGTGGCGAAGATCGTCGATCTGCTCGGTGCGGGCGAGAAGTTCCCGCAGCACCACGGGACCCCTGGTTCGGAGGGGGCTATGCTACGTCACAGCCGTCCTTGATTCGGTACCACGGAATTGCGACGGCGATCAAAACCACGCGAGCAAGAAGGCCGGGGATGAGGCCCGTGAGAGGCCGGGGAAGGGTAGGCAATGACAGGATGTCGCTCGCATGGAACCGGTGACGGCGCGACATCTCAGATACCTAGGTTGGGACGATGCGGAGGCTGGAATCGCTTGAGGCTTGGAGGGCCGCTCGCCAACTGGCGGTGATCGCTTATCGACTCACGCTTGAACCGCCACTGAGTCGCCATTTCTCATTGGTAGACCAGATACGCCGAGCCGCTCCTTCAGTTCCAGCCAACGTGGCTGAGGGCTATGGGTTGGCAACCAAGCCTCAGTTCGTCCGGTGCCTCCGCATCGCACTCGGCTCAGCCATGGAGCTTCGCACGCACCTGGAGATCGTTCAGGACCTCGATCTTTCCGCGAAGCCCGTGACGGACGCGTTGCAGCGATGTGAGCGCTTGATTGGCCTCATCATTTGCCTGATCCGCAGTCTACTCCCTCGCCCGTAGTACACCCTTCCCGGGCCTCTCACCGGCCCCTCACAGGGTGCTAACTCGCCTTTCTGAGCCTTATGCTCCCATTCACCGTCTCGAGCGCCAACCGTCGCCCTCCGCTCCCGATCGTGCCGCGCAGGCTCCGGGGGCCGAGCCGTCCCGTGATCATGAGTGGGAAATCGGTCTGGATGTCGCCGTTGATCGTCTTGGCGCGGACCTCGGTGGAGAGGCCGGCCGGGAGGTCGAGGGTGATCCCGCCGTTGACGGTGCGGAACTCGAGTGCATCGCTCCACGTGGCGCGGCCGAGCGAGGCCACGATCTCGCCGTTCACCGTCTGCGCCTCGGCGTAGCCGGCAGTCGAGATCCGGATGCTACCGTTCACCGTGTTCGCTTCCACGTCGCCCGCAAGGTCGGCCGCCGCCACCTCACCGTTCACGGTCTTCCCGAGGAACCGGACGCCGGCGGGGACGCGCACCGTGAAGTCGACGGTCACGTCGTTGTCCCGCACGTTCATGTGATCGCCATCGCCTGCCTCACACGTGTTCTCCCGACGGCCAGCGCTGGGATACACCGCGCAGATCGTGACCCCGTCCTCGTGCTGCACGACCTCGATCTTCACTTCGTCGGGGTCGCTCCTGCGCGCGCGCTTCACCGCGGTCACCTCGACGTCCCCCGAGCCGGCGCTCGCGCGGACATCGCCGTTCACGCCCTTGATCTCGATCGCCTTGCCCTGAGCGACGGTGCCCTTCCAATGAAACTCACGCTGGGCGGCTGCGGTGCGCGGCGCCAACGCCAAGGCAGCCGCGGCGGGGAGCAGCGCGACTATGGAAATGCGCATCGTCAATCCTCGTGGTCCTCGTCCTTGTCCTTGTCTCTATCGTGGTCCTTGGACAACTGTCCCGGTCGGCAGATCTTGATGTCACCGCCGAACGACTCGAGCTCGAGCCGGGCGCTGCCGGAGCCGATGGTGAAGTCGAACCGGTGTTTCGTCTTCTTGTTGAGCTGCACCGGGAAGCAGGCGCTGAAATCACCGTTGAAGGTCGAGACGGAGACCGTCACGTTCGCCTTTTCCGGGACGGACACCCGCAGGTCGCCGTCATGCGTCCCAAAGCGATAGCGGCCCCCGTCCTTGATCGTCCCGTCGTACGTGATGTCCCCGTTGACCGTGCTCGCTTCGGCATTGGCAGACTCGATCTGAATCAGCGTGACGCCGCCGTTCACGGTTTCCGCGGTCAGGTCGCCCGAGACGTCCGTAGCCCGGACCTCCTCGTTCACGCTGCTCAAGGCGATACGACCGCGCGCCTTCTCGAGTGTCACGGCTCCCATGACGGACTTGAGCGACACGTTGCCCGCGCCACCCAGGACCGTGATCTCGCCTTGCACCGTCTCGGCGGTGATCTCGTTCTGGGCGCCATCCACCTTGATATCGGTATAGACCCCGGACAGGTTCAGGGCCATCCAGGCCGGTACCGTGACGGCGTAGTCGATCTGCGACGGCCCGCGCCGTCCCGCCTCGGTCTTCACGCGGACGACCTGATCGGACGCGTCGACGCGGACCCGGTCCCGGCTCGAGTGCTCGGCCATGACGCGCACCGCGTTGCGGTTCCACGTCTTGACGGCGATCTCCCCCCCGTAGTTGCTGATCTCGAGGCGGGCGCCCGCCCGCACCGGGACGGTCGTATCGGTCTGCTGCATGAGTGCGAGCGCCGCGAGCGTCGCCAGGGTCGTCAGCATGCTGGTCTAGCCTCCTAGCTCCGCGCGCCGGCGAGTGTCGCCGCTTGGCGCAGGAGCTCCAGTTTCCGCCGCATCTCTTGGGCGAGGTGCAGGTTCAGATATGAGTTCGCGGGGTCGGCCGCGAGCGCGCTCTGGGCGCCGCGGATCGCCCGATCGATGATTCTCAGATTCCGCTCGATTACGCGCACGGTGGCCGTGTCGAGCCGACCGCGGCCCTGCGCGACGGCGCGCTCGAGATCGGCCACCTGGGCGGCATAGCGCGGATCGCCCGGGTATGCGGACGCGTTGAGAAATGCGGGGGTGCGTTCGGAGGCTTGGACGCGCTGCGTCGGCACCGTCCCGCGTCGCCCGATCAGCCACGCGGCGCCACCCGACAGCAGCGCGAGCACCACCGCTGCGGCGACGAGCTGTGGCACGGTGAAAGCAAAACGGCGCGCGAGCGGCCGCACCTTCGATCGCGAGGCCAGTCCGATTCGGGTCGCGATGGCCGGCCAGAGATCCACGGTGGGCGGCCGGTCGTCGAGCGCACGCGCGTTGGTCACCACGCGTCGCAGCTCATCGAGCGTCGTGCGACACGCGTCGCACGAGGCGACGTGCGCCTCGAGCGCCGTCCGCTCGGGGCCCGTGACCTCGCCGTCGAGATACTCCGAGAGTCGATCAGTCCACTGGTCTTTCATCGTTCCGACTCCTTCAACGCTCGAGATGCTTGCGGAGCGCCATACGGGCATGATGCAACTGCGATTTCGACGTGCCGGCCACGATCCCCAGCATGTCGGCGATCTCCTCGTGACGGTACCCCTCGACATCGTGCAGCACGAACACCTGCCGGGCGCCGTCGGGCAGCCGCCCGATGGCCTCCTCGAAGTCCATCGACAACTCGGGCGCCGCCGGGCGACCCGCCACCCCGTCGAGGATATCGGCCGAGTCGTGATAGCGGCCGCGCTCAGTGCTGAGGGTAGTGCGCCGGGCGAGGATGACGTTTACCGCCAGGCGGTGCAGCCATGTCCCGAACGCCGCTTCGCCCCGGAACGTCGGCAGCTTGGTCCAGGCCCGGACGAATACGTCTTGCGCGATGTCGTCCGCCGAGTCCGGGCCGATCATCCGCCGCACCAGGCTGTGCACCCGCGCCACGTGGGCCCGGTACAGGCGCTCGAAGGCGCGGCCGTCACCGGATGCGGCGAGCGCCGCGTCGGCAGTTTCCGCGTCCCCCAACGCCCGCTGGTCCGGATCTCTTCGCAGTGTCGCCACCCCGGGAGTGGTGAGCTCCATGTGCCTCATTCGATAGCGCACAGACCTAAAAGGTTGTAGCCAAACAGGAAAGGGCAACCGCGAGACGCACAGACGCACAGAGGAGCATAGTTACACTAGATTCCGAGCCGCTATGAGCCCCCCGCCCCCTCCCAACCTCCTCGCCCTCGCGGGCCTCGGCCTGCTGTTGGGTTTCCGGCACGCGTTCGAGCCCGATCACCTCGCCGCGGTCTCGACGCTCGCGACTCGCCAGGGTCGATTGCTCGACGCCTGTCGCCTGGGCCTCGCGTGGGCGCTGGGCCACACCGCGAGCGTCGGCGTGGTGGTGGGCGCGATCATCCTGTTCGGGCTGCACCTTCCCGACCGGGTCTGGCCGGCGGCCGACCTCCTGGTCGCGCTGTTGCTGATCGGGCTCGGCGGGACCGTGATCCTGCGCTACGCGCGGGGACGGTGGCATCTGCACATGCATTCGCATGCCGGAACGCCCCACCTTCATCTTCATAGTCACGCCCAGGGGACATTGCACGAACATGCGCACCCGCAGGGCGATGCCCGGCGCTCGCTGGGGTTCGGCCTGCTGCATGGGCTCGCGGGGAGCGCCGCGATCCTGGTGCTGCTCGTCGCCGCGGCCCCGACACGCGCGGCCCAGCTCGCTTACTTCCTGTCGTTCGCGGCGGGAACGATGGTCGGAATGCTCGCGGTGTCGGCCTCGCTCGCGAGCGTGGTGCGGCTCGCCTCGACGCGGGGTGCGCGCTGGGCGAGCGTGCTCCACGTGGGCAGCGCGCTGGCGAGCGTTGCGGTGGGGCTGGTCTTGGCCGGCCGCGTCGCCGGCGAGTTCTAGCGACGGTCCATGCGCCTGCGGCTCGGTTGGCTCACTCCGCTCTTACTGCTCGGCTGCCTGGATGCCTTCGCTCCGGCCGGCGCCGTGCCGTTCACGCCGCACGCCGTCTATAGAACGTGGTGGGCGGAGATTGAAAGCTGCGCCGGTGTGTCGGGTGACTTCGATCGCGTGGAGTGGTACGAGGTGCCGGGCTCGAGCTACACCTGTCCCGCCTACGAGGGCCAGTGCGACGGTTGGTGGCGCGCGCCGCACACGATCTACATGGCGCAGGGCCTCTTGTACAATCGTCGGCTCGCCGAGCACGAGATGCTGCACGACCTGTTGCAACGGGGGGACCACCCACCGGTGTTTCAGGCGTGCGGCGTGTAGTTCCTCCCTCTCCATTCGACCTTCCCGCCTCGCCACGCCGACCGGATCATGATGTACGCCACCATCATGGCCCCGAGCGGATACAGCAGCGCGTAACGCACCGGCACCCCTTCCGCCCAATACACGACGATCCAAATCAGCACCGACACGAGCGTCGTTACCGCTGCCCACGTCCAGCCGTACACCGCCCAGAAGAGCGGTGGGAGCACCCAGCACAACGCGGGCAGCCACATCAAGTACGGCGCGGCGCGCCGCAGGAGTGGTAGCGGCGGAAACATCAGCGGCACGCCCAACGCCAGGTTCTTGGACCACCCCTCGACGATCTCCGCGAGGCTCGAGTACATCCTGACACTCATGAACTGCTCACCATGTGTCAGGAAGATGTCGAGATGATGTCGCACGTACGCCTGGGCCAATGCAAGGTCCTCGGCCACGCTGCCTTTCACCGACTGGTGCGTGCCGACCGCGTCGTAGGCGCGGCGGGTCGTGAGGATGTACGCGCCGCTCGCGATCGCGTCCCAGGTGACGCGTGTTCGGTTCACGCGCCGCAGGTCGCCCACGCGCGATGCGAGCGCGACGAGCACGTGCGGCTGCACCAGTCGCTCCCAAAACGTCACCATCTCCTGGCGCGCCACGACGCTCACGAGATCCGCCCGCTCGGCCGTCAGAACGGTGACGGTGCGGGGAAGCAGCTCGGGGTGATGCCAGGTGTCGGCATCCGTGAACAGGAGCAGGTCGCCCCGGGCCACGCGATAGCCCTGGGCGATGGCCCACGGCTTCCCAAACCATCCCCCCGGCAGCTCCTCGCCCCGCACCAGGCGCAACCGACCGGCCGCCTCGCCGGCGCGCGTGAGGCGCTCGACGATCTCCGCGGTGGCGTCGCTCGAGCGGTCGTCCACCACGATCACCTCCACGGGCCGATACTCGGTCGCGAGGATCGACCGAACGCAGCGCTCGATGTTCATCGCCTCGTTCCGGGCAGGGACGATCACCGAGGCGAGCGAACCGGCGCGCTGCGGGGGATGGTCTGCGAGACGGGGGCGACGCGTTCTGTAGCGGTAGATGACGAGGGCCAGGAACACGGCGTACCCGGCCGGAATCCACCAGATCACTCGGGCGCCTCTTCCTCCACGGCGCCCACCACGGTCGCCGTGGTGAGCGTCCCGAAAACGTTGGTCATGGTACGGAACATGTCCGGAATGCGATCGAGGCCGAGCAGCAGCTGTAGCCCCGTGAGCGGGAGCCCTGTCGCCGTGAACGCCGGCACCAGGCTGACGATGCTCGCAGAGGGAACGCTCGCGACGGTCAGCGAAGCGAGAAACACGGCGACGCCTGCTTGGAACGTGCCCCCGAGCCCGAGCGGGACGCCGTAGAGCCGGGCCATGAACAGCACGGCCACCGCCTGGAACAGCGCGCTCCCCGTGCGACCGATGCTCGCCCCCAGCGGGAGCACGAAGCTCGCCACCGTGCGCGAGACCCGCAGGTCGCTCTCCGCGGCTTCGAGCATGACGGGGAGTGTGGCGAGCGACGAGGTGGTCGAGAACGCCATGAGCAGCGACGCGCGGATGGCCCGGAGGTAGGTCGACGGGTCGATCCGCGCCACCAGCGCGACGACCGGGAGGTACACAGCAGCGATAAGTACGGCGAGCCCGGCGATCACCGTCACGATGAACACCGCCATGATCTCGACCAGCTCGACGCCGAACTGCGCCACCGCGCCCGCCACGATCGCAAAGATGCCGAGCGGGGCGAGCACTAACACCCAGCGCACGATCCGGATCAGCGCCTGCGTGGCCACGTCGGCGAGGTCAGTGAGCGTGTGACGTTTCTCGTCGGGCAGCGCGGCGGCGGCCACCCCGAAGATCGTGACGAACACAATCAGCGGGAGCAGATTCCCGTCCACCGCGGCGCGCACCGGATTGGACGGGATGAGTTCCACGATGAACCTGGCGCCGGTGGTGATCTGCTCCGCCGCGTGCCGCACGGCTCCGGAGTCGGCGGCTGCTGCCCGACGGAGCGCCGCCTGTTGGTCGGGAGTGATGCGTGTGAGGGGCAGGAGCAGCGTCGCCACGCCGAAGCCGATGAGGATCGCCACCAGGGTCGTGCCCCAGAAGAACGCGAGCGTCCGAAAGCCGAGCCGGCCCAGCCGCCGGAGGTCGCCGAGCCCCGCGACGCCCGCGAACAACGCCGTGGCGACGAGCGGGATCACGACCATCGACAGCAGGTTCAAGAACAGCGTGCCGAGCGGTCGTAGCCACTGCGTCAGCGCGAGCAGAGAAGGCCACCGCGTCGTGGCGGCGGCGACGCCCAACCCGAGCCCGGCCACGAGCCCGAGCGCCATCCAGACATGGCTTCCGATGGATCGCACGGTATTATTTCCGGGCACAATGATCACCGGCGCCATCACCCTCCGCAACCGTTAGCCCTTGGCCACGCCCGCGAAGCGATCGTTCCGCCTGACGGGGGCCACGGGGTCGCCCGTGTCCGTCGAGGTCACGAGCGGCGGGGGGCAGCGTCCGGTCGCGGTTCTGTGCGGCCCGCTCAAACCCGGGCTCGCCGAGCGGCTTGCGCGGGCCGGGTTCGCGGTCGTGTCGTTCGATCCGCCCGGAGCGCCGGGCCTTGAAATCGTGCTGGACGCGCTGGGGCGTGGAGTCTTGGATGTTGACGCGGACAGCTATGCGTTGATCGAACCGCGCGACGATGGCTCGATCGCGCTGGCTCGAGCCGCCGCGGGCGCCCGCGTGCCGGGCGTCGTCGTGGGCGACATGCCGGTCGACCTCGCGGCGGCGGCTATTGTGCAGTGGCTCGCGAAGCATCTCGTGTGATCAGCCTTGCAACTGTCCGTCGGGCGTTGCGAGACCACCGCGCCCAGGTGGTCGACGCGCCTGACGCCCGCCCCGCCGCGGTTGCCCTCGTCTTGTTGGAAGGCCCGCTCGGTCTCGAGATCCTGCTCATCCGGCGCGCCGAGCGGGCCGACGACCCCTGGTCCGGTCAAATCGCGCTCCCGGGCGGCCGTTACGACGCCGGCGACCGGGACCTCGAAGCCACGGCGGTTCGGGAGACCCGCGAGGAGACGGGAGTGGACCTGTCGGGCGCGGAGCGGCTCGGGGTGCTGGACGATCTCCACCCCCGCACTCCGACCCTCCCGCCCGTGGTCGTACGGCCGTTCGTCTTCGCCCTCGCTCGACGCGTGGCCCTCGTGCCGAGCGACGAAGTGCAGCGCGCCTTCTGGCTGCCGCTCAGGCGACTCTCGGAGCCGCGCGTTCGCCGCGAGGTGACCCTTACCCTGCGCGGTGGCCCGCGCACTTTCCCAGCCTACTTGGTGGACGAGGAGCTGATTTGGGGGATGACGGAGCGGATTCTCACCCCGTTCGTGGACCTGGTGATGAGCTTAAACCCCTAAGTGTAGCCACTCAGAATCCACATATTCGCTTGACGGTATCCCATAATTAGCTTAGACTAACGCGTGACTCGTATTACGGGTCAAGTGATTGCCCTAACACCCGATACCTGACAGCCAATACCTGCCTCCGCGGCAGAGAGAATCGGCATGCAGCCAGCAGTTCGCGATCCCAACCCCCCCCTTACCCGGTCCGTCGAGGACTACCTCAAGGCGATCTACCATCTCTCGAGCCAGGGCGGCTTCGCCGCCACCAGCGACATCGCCGCCATGCTCGAGGTCTCTCCGCCCTCGGTGAGCGGCATGGTGAAGCGGCTCTCCGAAACGGGGCTGATCGAGCATGTGCCATACCGCGGCGTGCAGCTCACTTCGCAGGGGCGGAGGGCGGCCCTCCGGATGATCCGCCGGCACCGGATCCTCGAGCTCTATCTCATGCAGCACCTGGGTTACGACTGGGGCAGCGTGCACGCCGAAGCGGAGCGGCTGGAGCACGCCGTGTCGGACGAGCTAATCGAGCGGATGGCGAGCGCGTTGGGACAGCCCCAGTACGACCCGCACGGCGATCCAATCCCCACCGCGGCGGGTGACATCGAAGAGACGGCGCTCGTGTCCCTGGCCGACGCTGGCGTCGGTACGAAGCTCGAGCTACGGCAGGTGGGGACGCAGGATGCCGCGCGCCTGCGCTATTTCGCGGAGCAGGGGCTCACCCCCGGCGTGCTGCTCACGGTGAGCGAGCGGCAGCCGTTCAACGGCCCCACCACGATCGCGTTGGTGCCCTCCGGGGACCCGCGCGTCGTGGGGCGGGAGCTGGCGCAGCTCTTGTGGTGCCAGGAGATCGGCTCGTGAAGGGGTGGTCGTCGGCTTGGTTCGGTGTCCTGCTGGCGGCCGCGGCAACCCACGCGGGCGCTCAGCAACCGGCGGCTCCACCCGCCATCTCCGACAACAGCTTCCTGATGGAGGAGGCCTACAATCAAGAGCCCGGCGTCGTGCAGCACATCAGCGCGCTCCAGCTGTTCCGCGGCGCCGACTCGTGGGCCTATAGCTTCACCCAGGAGTGGCCCTTGTTCGGGCGGACCCATCAGCTGAGCTACACGCTGCCGATCCAGCGAACGCACAACGGGTCGGCGGTCGCGACGGGCCTCGGCGACGTCGCGGTCAACTATCGCTTTCAGCTGGCCGCGACGGAGCGGCTGTCAGTCGCCCCGCGACTGTCCCTGCTGCTGCCGACCGGGCGCGCCAAGTCGGATCTGGGTGCCGGCGCGCTCGGCGTCCAGGTGAACCTCCCGGCCAGCGTGGTAGTCGCGCGCACGGTGGTCACACACTGGAATGCCGGCGGCACCGTTACCCCCTCGGCCAAGAACACGGTGGGTGACCGGGCAACGACGGTCGCGTGCAACCTCGGCGCGAGCGTCGTGTGGCTGGCGCGGCCGACCTTCAATGCCCTGCTCGAAATCGTATGGACGCGGGAGGAGGCGGTGACCGGTCCAGGCCGCACCGCCGCGAGCGACGGCCTGTCGATCAGTCCCGGGATCCGCTGGGCCCACAATTTTTCGAGCGGGCTGCAGATCGTGCCGGGCGTCGCGTTCCCGATCGGGCTGGGCCCCAGCGCGGGGGAGGACGCGGGGCTGTTGTATCTGAGCTTTGAGCATGCCTTCCCGAGCAGGAGTCACTGATGGCGGCGCCACAGCGCGATCTTCCTCTCGCCGTAGCGGAGCCGGGGTGGCGGCGCCCGCGTCTCGCGCCGAGCCTCGCCGAAGTCTATCGCAGCGTTCCGGTCAGCACGGGCGCATGGTGGCGCAAGGCGCTGGCGTTCGCGGGACCGGGTTACCTGGTGGCCGTGGGGTACATGGACCCCGGCAACTGGGCCACGGATCTCGCCGGCGGCTCGCGCTTCGGGTACACGCTGCTCTCCGTCGTCCTCCTGTCGAACCTCATGGCGATCTTGCTCCAGGGGCTCGCCGCCAAGTTGGGCATCGTGACCGGGCGAGATCTGGCGCAGGCGTGCCGCGACCACTTCTCGCGTCCGACCACGCTCGCCCTCTGGGTGTTGTGCGAGGTGGCGATCGCGGCGTGCGACCTAGCGGAAGTGATCGGTTCGGCGATCGGGTTGAACCTGCTGTTCGGGATTCCCCTACCGTGGGGCATCGCGATCACGGCGCTCGACGTGCTGCTCGTGCTGTTCCTCCAGCACAAGGGTTTCCGGCTGCTCGAGGCGCTCGTGGTCGCGCTGATCGCGACCATCGCGGGCTGCTTCCTGTTCGAGATCATCATTTCGCGCCCCGACCTGGCGGCCGTTGCCGGAGGCTTCCTGCCGACGCCCACCATCCTGGCCGATCCCAACAAGCTGTACATCGCCGTCGGGATTCTCGGCGCCACCGTGATGCCGCACAACCTGTATTTGCATTCGTCGGTGGTGCAGACCAGGGCGTACGAGGAGACTCCGGCCGGTAAGCGGATGGCGGTGAGGTATGCGTTTCTCGACTCGACGGTCGCGCTGAGCTTCGCACTGTTCATCAACGCGGCGATCCTGATCGTCGCCGCGGCCACCTTCCATCGCGCCGGTCATACCGGGGTCGCCGAGATCCAGGAAGCCTACCAGCTGCTCTCGCCGCTGCTCGGCGTCGCGGGGGCGAGCGCCGTGTTCGCCCTGGCGCTGCTCGCGTCGGGACAGAACTCCACGCTGACGGGAACGCTCGCGGGTCAGATCGTCATGGAAGGCTTCTTGAACATCCGGATCCGGCCGTGGCTGCGCCGGCTCATCACCCGCTTGATCGCGATTGTGCCGGCCGCCCTCACCGCTATCTTCTTCGGGGAGAGCGGCACTGCCAAGCTGCTCATCCTGAGCCAGGTGATCCTGAGCCTGCAACTGTCGTTCGCGGTGTTCCCGCTCGTGTGGTTCACTTCCGATCGCCTGAAAATGGGGGAGTTCGTGAACCCCACCTGGGTCAAAGCGCTCGCCTATCTCGTGGCGGTCGTGATCGCGGGCCTCAACGTCTGGCTGCTCGCCCAGACATTCCGTGGCTGGCTCGGCTGATGTACGCCCGAATCCTCGTCCCCCTCGAGCACTCCCCCGCCGACGAGACGATCCTCGCTCACGTGCGCGGGATAGCCAAGCGCCTGGGGTCGGCCGTCGTCCTCATTCACGTGGCGGACGGGTGGGTGGCGCGGAACATCAAAGAGCTCGAGCTGCGCGAGTCGGAGGAAATGCGCGAAGACCGCGCCTACCTGGAGGAAGTCAGCGCCAAGCTCGAGGCCGCGGGCTTGGACGTCGATGCCGTCCTCGCCGCCGGGGACCCCGCAAAAGAGATCGCCGCCGCGGCCGAGCGGGAGCGCTGCGATTTGATCGCGATGGCCACCCACGGCCACCGGTTGCTAGAGGATGTGGTCAGAGGCAGCACCGCGACAGCATTACGACATCAGACTACGATTCCGATCTTGATGGTGCGGGCGGAGAAGAAATAGCTGTCGCTAAGCGGTCCTGGCCTGCTCCAGCACTCTCAGGATCGCGCCCAACCTTCGATCGCGCGCTTCCCGCAGCTGCTCGATGTTGCTCTTATAGGCCCGCTCGATGCTCTGGATCAGCGCGCGCTGCTGCTCGGGCTCGAGCCGCGTCCAAGTGGCGAGCAGTCCCCACCAGTTCTCGAAGGTCCCGAGCAGCTGCTGCAGGAACAGGGTGACGCCTCCGTCGCCGGCGGCCAGGTGATACGTCAGATGCGGGCCCGCCGCCGCCCAGCCGAGCGCGGGGCCAAGAGAGACAGCGCGATCGAGCTGGTCCACGTCGATCACACCCTCCAGGACCAGAGCGATACACTCCCGCCACACTGCGGCGGTAATCCGTCCCACTACGTAGCCCGGGATCGCCTTCTTGAGGAGGATGGGCATGCGGCCGAGGGCACGGAGGTACTCCTGCGCGCGCACCACCGCCGCCGTGCTGGTACGCGCCGCCGGCACGACTTCGACCAGGGGGATCAGCTCGGGCGGGTTCAGCGGGTGCGCCACGAGGCAGCGGTCCTGGCGGCGGCAGCGCGCGAAGATCTCGGCGGGAGGCAGGCCGCTGGAGGAGCTGGTGAGCAGCGTGTCGGCACCTGCTACCTGCTCGATCGAGCCGAACAGCTTCTGCTTCGCGATCGCGTCCTCGGGGATCGCCTCAATCACCCAATCGGCGTCCTGGACGGCTTGGAGCAGGCTCCGCGCCTGCGTGAACTCGAGCAAGCCGCGCTCCACGATGCCCTGCGTGGCGCGCTCCAGCGCCACCAGCGCGCGGGTACGGCGCGGCACCTCGGTGGCGGCGCGCTCCAGTCCCTGCGCGCTGGCGTCGAACACGGTCACCGGCCAGCCCGCCGAGGCGCACAGCGCCGCCCAGCCGCAGCCGATGTCACCCGCACCGATCACGGTGACTTTGCGGGGCATCGTCGTCACACGCCCGCCTCCTGGGACACAATCGGCGTCGCCGTCTGGTGCACCGCCCAGCGGAACACGCGCTCCGACAGGAGGGGACGCACCGCTGCCACGTCCACCCGCGTGGCCACTTTCACCAGTGCGCCGTGCGGATCGATCCGCGTGTGGCCCCGGTGCGCCCCCTCCTCCAGATCCACTACCAGCCGCTGCTCCTCGAAGCCCAAGGCCGCGGGCTTGAGGAGCGCCGCGATCGGCAGCACGTCGTTCACGATGCAGCCGTCCAGCCCCTCCTGCTGCTTGTGGAACTCGATGTAGAAGCGGAGCGCATCGTTGATCCAGCGTGCCTGCGGCCCCCCGGCGTGCTGCAGCCGCGTCGTCTCATGCGGGGCGAGTACGATCTCGCGGGTGACGTCGAGGCCCACCATCTCGGTCGGCAGCTCGGCGCGGAGCACGACGTCCAGCGCCTCGGGGTCGCACCAGGCGTTGAACTCGGAATACCGGGTCGTGTTCCCCGGGGCGCCGATGTTGCCGATCATCGCGATGTGCCGCGCGACCTTGGCCCGCACCAGCTGCGGATTGCTGCGCAACGCGAGCGCGAGGCTCGTCACCGGGCCGAGCGTGACCAGCGTGACGGGATCCGGCTGCTCGGCGAGCAGGCGGTCGAGCGACTTCACGAAGTCGAGGATCACGCCGGCCGGCGGCAGCTCCGCGTACCCGAGGCCCGACTCGCCGTGCGTATCGCGCGCCACCGCAAGCGGCCGCTTGAGCGGGCGCCGGGCGCCCACGGCGAGCGTCGTGCGCTTGCCGGCGCGACGCAGGATCGCGACGGCATTCCGGAACGCGTTCTCCACCACCGTATTGCCGTATGAGACGGAGATGCCCCGGACGTCGAGCTCGGGCGACGCCAGCGCCAACAGCAGCGCCAGCATGTCGTCGATGCCGGGGTCGGTATCGATGATGACGGGATGCGGGATGCGGGATGCGGGATGCGTCGGCTCTGGCACGGCTAAACGCTAGGGAGCACGCACCTCGTTTGCAATAGTCTGGCGCAGTCTCCGGAACTCCTCCGCTCCGCCGAACCCGAAGATCCGCTCGATGACCCGACCCTGCCGGTCGAGCAGCACGGAATAGGGGAGGCCCCGATAGTGATAGAGCTCCTTCATGCGCCCGCCCCCCACCAGGATGGGGAACGGCGGCCGGTACTGTCGCACGAACGCCAGCATGGGCCGCGAATCCACGTCGTCCGACACGCCCGCGATCTCGAAGTCCTTGCGGTCGAACTCGCGGTACAGCTCGGCCATGTGTGGGAACTCCTCACGGCAGGGATCGCACCACGACGCCCAGAAGTTCACGAGCGTCACCTTGCCTCGGAACCCGGCCAGTCTGACCGTGTCGCCCGCGAGGTCGGGCAGCGCGAGCGCGGGACCAAACGCCTCGCGTGTAGTAAGTGCAGCCCCCTCGGCGCGTGCGACCAGCGAGTCCGCGTCGAACACGGCGAGGACGCCGCTCGCATCCACAGCCACCGCCGTCTCACGGGCACCGAGGTGCCGCGTCGCGAGAATCGCGCCGGTCGCCGGGTCGAGCACGTCCACCCGCAGGCGCGTCGCGGCCGAATCGTCGGAGCCGAGCGCGTACAGCTGTCCCCCCCGCCCCCCCTGCGGGGGGCCCAGCGCGAGCGCGACGTTCACGAGCGCTTTCTTGAGTCGCAGGTCGGCGCCCTTGGCGGGGAGGAATTCGGGATCGGGCTCGCTCCCCCCGCGGAACAGCCCACGCTTCGCGGTCCAGGAGAGTTGGCCCGCGGGCGTGTACTTGCGGATCTCATCGCGCACCAGCGGCGCGTAGTAGACCGCTCCATCGGGCCCCACCGCGACGGCCCCCGCGTTGACCACGTAGTCGAGCAACGGCGTCGCCGGCCGCCGGATCGTGGCGAATCCCCCGATGGGGCGTCCCAGAGTATCGAGCATCCGGATCAGGGGTGCCGAATCGGGCTCGGGCGTGCTGAGCTGCGGCACGTAGTACGGAGAGCGGGTGGCGGCCACCCGGCCCGCGCCCGCGGCGTACAGCGACGCCACGTCCGGGCTCTCCCATTCGCGCACCACGCGGCCGTCCCCCATGGTGTCGACCACCACGCCCTCGCCGGTGTGCTCGGTGACGAGCAGCTCCGTCCCGCCGAGCGGCGTCACGGCCATTGGCGTGGCGAGGCGAGGGTTCGTGATCTGGCGGACGACGCGGAGCTCGCGATCGAACGCGAGGAGCCGACCATGCTCGGGATCGGGCGCCCACGACAGGCCGCCGAGGGACGCGGCCGGCGAGCGGTCCAGGAACAGCAGGGTGAAGCCGCTGGGGGGGGGCGCCGTCGGGCGGCAGCCGCACAGCGCCGCCACCAGAACGGCGCACCCCCCCAGCACCAGCCGCATCAGGTCGCGGCCGTGACCGTCTTGATCTCGATGGTGTGCAGGCCGCTGACGAGACGATGCGTGCCCGTCACCTTTACTTTGCTCTCCGCAAAAGGAATGAGCTTCGAGTTCTGCGGATCGCCGGGCTTCGAGCTCACCGGCAGATACATCGTGCCGTCGCTCGACAGTAGGCCGAGCGGCACTCCCGCTTTGGCGCACGCCTGGGCGCACGCCTTGTGGCCCGCGCCGGACGCACCGTTGGTCGTGTTGCAATTCAAGTCGACCACCTGAGCGGTGATCGTCATCTCGTCGCCCGCCATCTTCTCGTGCGCCTGCGCCGCCAACGGCAGCGCGCAGCACGCGAGTACGGCGGTCGTGGCGAGGATGCGCTTCAGCATCGTTTCATCCTCCTGTGGGTGGTACCGGGAAACCTGCCAGACCAGATGGAGCGAACCGCAACTGCTCCCGTCTACCATACGTCTCGACCGGGGGTTCCAGATTTCGGGTATATTGGGCGCCATGGCCGAGGCCTATCGCGAGCTACTGGATACGTTTGGCCGCGGGTGGGAGCGCGGCGCAGTGGATGAGATCGCGTCCGTCTTCGCCCCCGATGCCGTGTTCCTCGAGACCCCGTTCAGCGCCAAGAGCACCGGCATCGACGCGATCCGCGCGTATTGGCGGGACGTTCCCCAGAACCAGGCCGACGTGACTTTCAAGTCCGGAGAGCTGTACGTCGCCGGTCCCTGGTTCGCCACCGAGTTTCGCTGCACCTACCGCCGGCGCCGCAGCGGCGAATGGGTCGACGCCCGCGGGGCGATCTTCTGCGAGACCAAGGACGGCAAGATCAGCGAGATGAGGATGTATTGGCATAGAACCTAGATCCCCTGGCGGCTCCTGACGTATTCGAGCGCCTGCTCCATCAGCTCGGCGCTACGCAGTCCCACTCGCATCGCCTGGGCGACGGCGTCCTGTTCTTCCAGCCCCTGCTCCAGCATGAAATAAGGAATGAGACCGGCGCCGACACGATTGCCGCTGTTGCAGTGCACGAAGGCCGGCCGTTTGCCCGCGAGCTCGCGCACGGCGTCCAACAGCCGGCCGAACGTGGCGTCGCTCACCACGCCGTGCCCCATCGGAATGCTCACGTACTCGAGGCCCGCTTGGATCACGGCGTCGGGCGTCTTGAACGGGCGCGGTTCCATGGCCTCGCGGATGTCGATCACCACTTCGCATCCGGCGCGCTTCAGCGCCGCCAGATGCTCGGACGCGGGCTGGCCCCCCGTCACGATCCCGTGGATCGGCTCGCAGGCATTGGCGACGCCGGCGATGGCGTCGAAGAGTTGGCTCATTGGAATCGCGGCGGCTAGCTTTCGCGGCACAATCTACCTCAATGCCGACCGGTATGGTTTCGTCCCGCCGCCCCTCGCTCCGCGCCCATCTGAAGCCGCAACACAAGCTGTGGCTCAACTGGGATGGGGCGTTCCTCATGGGGCCGCGCTTTCCGCCCTTCCTCGAACCGGTCGACCGCCCCGGCCCGATCCGCGCGGCCGGCCTCGAAGTGGGTTGGAGCTACCGCACCTGCCTGAACCGCATCCGCGCGATGGAGCGCGTGCTCGGCGCCAAGGTACTGGCTACCACGCGCGGGGGCTCGCATCGCGGCGGCGCCCGCCTGACTCCGGAAGCCCGCCGGCTCGTGAAGCTGTTCGAGCAATGGCGGCGTGAAGCGCTGCGGTTGAGCGACGTCGCATTTCGGAAGATCATGCGCCGATAGGTACCACGTTGCCTATCGGAGCCCCGGGTGCTAGCTTGGCAGCCGTGCGCTCGGGCTCCCTCGTCCTGGTCCTCACAACGTGCGCGGCGCTGGGAGCGCCGGCGCAGACGCCCGCGTCGGTCTCGACCACACCTAAGCTCACCGGCTACGTCCAGGCCCGCTTCCAATCGATCGGCGACTCCGCCGTCTTCTCCCCGCGGCGAGTCCGCTTAGGCGTCCAAGGGAATCTCACACCGTGGGCGAGCTACAAGGTGCAAGCTGAGCTGCGTAGTGGAGGCACCGGCGCGACGGCCGCCAGCGTCGCGGCGACCGATCTCTACCTCGCCCTCACGCATCGCCTCTGGACGGCCACGATCGGCCAGTCGAAGACACCGCTCTCCGTCGAGTTCATCCGCTCGTCCACCGTGCTCGAGCTGCCGGAGCGCCCAATGGCGGTCGACCCGCCCTCCCCCAACCGCCATTTCGGCGTGAAGCTCGAGTGGAACACCGCCGGGACGCTGGCCCTCCAGGGCGGCGTCTTCAACGGCGACGGGACCAACCGCGCCGCGAACCGGGATAAACGATTCCTCTATATGGGACGCGCGGTGATTCGCGCCGCGAAGGGCGCCTATCTGGGCGTGTCCGCCGCAGCGAAGCCCGACACCACCACCTGGGACGCCGAGGCGTGGGTCGAGCGGGGCCGCGTCGCGGTGCGGGGAGAGTTCCTCGCGCGGCACCGCTCGGTCGCCGCCGTGACGACCCTCGGCTGGTACGCCCTCGGCGCTTACGGGGTGGTGCCCAAACGGCTCCAGCTCGTCGGCCGCGTCCAGCAATTCGATCCCAACGACCGCGCGGGCGCCGACCGCATCACCGGCTATACCGGGGGCGTGCAGTACTTCTTCTCGGGCGACGACCTGAAGCTGCAGCTCGAGTACACAGTGTTCGATGAGCAGGGCCCGAGCATCGACAACAACCGGGTCATCGTCCAGATGCAGGCGAGATGGTGACGGGCGGACGGGCTGACCGTTGGACGGTCGGACTGTGGCTCGTCGCCTTCATGGGCCTCCTGTCCGCCCGTCCGGCCGTCCAACAGTCCACCAATGTTCTCCTCGCCACCACCACCTCCACGCGCGACGCCGGGCTGCTCGACTCACTGCTGCCGGTGTTCGAGCGGCAATCACACTACACCGTGAAGGTGATCGCCGTGGGCAGCGGGCAGGCGTTGGCCATGGGTCGCCGCGGCGACGCGGACGTGGTGTTGTCGCACGCGCCGGAGGCGGAGCGCGCCATGGTCGATTCGGGTTACTTCGTGCGCCGTCGGATCGTGATGCACAACGAGTTCCTCATCGTCGGGCCGGCGCGCGACCCGGCTGGGTTGCGCGGCCTGAGTGACCCGGTGGCGGCATTCCGGAGCATCGCCGAGCGGCGCGGCACCTTTGTCTCGCGTGGTGACCAATCCGGCACGCACCAGCGCGAGCAGCTGCTCTGGAAGCGCGCGGGCTTCTCGAGCCCACCGCGAGGCGAGTGGTACATCGAGTCGGGGCAGGGGATGGGTGCGACGCTCCAGCTCGCCGACGAAAAGCACGGCTACACCCTCACCGACCGGGCCACCTACCTGACGTGGCGGGACAAGCTGCAGCTCTTCCCAATGGTCGAGGGCGATTCTCTGCTGTACAACGTGTACCACGTCTTGGAGCTCAATCCGAAGAACGCGTCCCGCATCAACTCCGTCGGCGGGAAGGCGCTGGCCGACTTCCTGGTCGCTCCCGAGACCCAGCGGTTGATCGGGGAATACGGCAAGAGCCGTTTCGGCCAGAGCCTGTTCGTGCCGGATGCGGGGAAGGAACCGTCTCGATAGGAGACAACGCCTGTCTCCCAGGGGGGTCACAACCGCTCAGCGCTTAACAGCTTTGCGGCGGGAACGGTCCATCTAGAACCGGCATGGTTCTTGATCTGCTAGGCCAGCTAGGTATATAGAGGATGGCCCCATGATGCTCCCACTGCTGCTCTCGCTCGTCGTTTCCGTGACCGACGATCCACCGGTCAAAGTCTGGCTCAATCACGACAACTACTTCCAGCGCGGCGACAAGGCCCGGGTCAACGTGCGATCGGCCGACGACGGCTATCTGCTCGTGCTCCGCGCCGACGCCGAGGGGCGGGTGCGGGTGTTGTTCCCGCTCGACCCGTCGAACGACGACTTCGTGCGCGGCCACGGGACCATCGAAGTGCGCGGCCGGGGCGACCGCGAAGCGTTCTTCGTGGACGACCGCGAAGGCTCGGGGTTGGTCCTCGCCGCCCGGTCCAGCACGCCGTTCAAGTTCGACGAGTTCGTGCGCGGCGATCACTGGGACTACCGCGTGCTCGACGCGCGCCAGGCGGGCGACGACAAAGAAGCGGCGCTGGTCGATATGGTGCAGCGCATGACGCCCGATGGCCACTTCGATTACGACGCCGTCACGTACGTCGTCTCGTCGGCCCGGGCATACAACGACTCGTACTACGACTCGTACTATCCCCACTTCGCGGTGAACTTCGACTACGGCTGGGGCTGGCCGTATCGCTACCGGTACGCGGCGCTGTACAGCACGTGCTACGATCCGTTCTTTTACGATCCCTTCGTGTGCTACGATCCGATCTTCTACCGGCCCTACGGCTACGGCTTTTACGGCTACGGATTCTACGGGTATGGATATCGGCCCTTCTACGGGGGCGGGTACGGGTTCTACAACCGCCCGCACAACCTGTTCATCAACCACGTAC